>OGIV01001090.1_pt1 | contig 17214 bp, 13 predicted proteins | sample 1571861 | NCBI WGS metagenome assembly OGIV01 (sample SAMEA2582099, study PRJEB24529) | metagenome | biome: Human gut stool | place: China | collected 2011 | reverse complement strand
TGGGCCGTCTGGATCTGGGCGGCGGCGGCACCATTGCCAAGTATGTGGCAAACCGCGGCATCAAGGTGCTGGATATGGGTGTGCCTGTGCTGTCCATGCACTCTCCCTTCGAGGTCATCCATAAGACCGACCTGTACATGGCTTACCGCACCTTCAGCCTGTTCTGCCAGTCTGCGGACTAAAAAAATGCGTGTGCCGCAGCCTGCGGCATACACGCAATAAAATCATCTTTTCAGAGCCGTCTGCACATTTTTGTGCGGCGGCTCTGTTTTTTGCGCAAAACCCTTGACCTTCAACCGGCTTTAAGGTGTAATGTAAGGGCGGAGGTGAAGCAAATGAACATCAAACAGGCTTCCGAACAAAGCGGTGTGTCCGCCCCGAACATCCGCTTTTATGAAAAAGAAGGGCTCCTCACACCAGCGCGCAGGCAGGGCAATGACTACCGCGATTATACCGCCGGGGACGTCCGCACCCTCAAGCTCATCCGTATGCTGCGGATGCTGGATGTGCCGCTGCCCACTATCAAGGCGGTGCTGCGCGGGGAACAGCCTTTGCAGCAGGCACTGCAAGCCCAGCAGACCGTGCTGAAACAGCAGGCGGCGCAGCTGGCGGCAGCCATGCAGTTTTGTGCCGACCTTGCCCGGCAGGCTCCGCAGACGGACACGCTGGACGTGGATGCCTGCCTGACCCGCATGGAAAGCCCGGCCACGCAGCAGGGCTTCTTCTCCGGCTGGCTGCAGGATTATTGCACGCTGGCGCAGGTGCAGCATCAAAAGCGCTTTTTCTTTATCCCGCAGGGCAGCATCAACACCCCGCAGGAATTTACGGCGGCGTTGCAGGCCTATGCAGAGGAAAAGGGAATGTGGTTCACCCTGACCAAAGAGGGGATGTACCCGGAGTTTTCGCTGGACGGCATCGCGTATAAGGCCTACCGCAACCCGGGCAAGTACCGGGACGAGATCTGCTGCGATGCTGTGCACCCCGAGCAGCTGGACGCCGGACTGCCCGCCCGGCGGGAAAAGTTGCTGCGCATCCTGCGCATCGCTGTGCCGCCGGTATGTACCTTTGCCGCCATTCTGGCGGCAGGGTGGGTGGTGACCGGTGGCGCAGGCTGGTTCTGGCTGGCGGCGCTGGTCTCTGCCGGGGTGCTGCTGGGACGCTGCTTTGAAAAGTGGCTATAAGGCGCGTTACCCCAGCGGCAGCGCCTCGGCTACGGTCAAAAAGGTGTAGCCGTTATCCGTATACCATCGAATGATATCCGGCAGTGCTTCGGCGGTGGTGCGGGTGGTAGCAGAGTCGTGCATCAGCACCACGCAATGGGTCTGCTCGCCGGTCTCCCGCACCACGTTGCGGTAGATGGTATCCGCGCTGGGGTGCCCGCCCACGGCGTCCTCGGCGCAGACGTTCCAGTCTACCCACTGCCAGCCGCGCTGCTCCACCTCGGTTTTCAGCTGCGACATCAGCCCCTTGCCGCCGTAGCGGCGGCTCACGGTGTTGGTGCTGCCGCCGGGAAAGCGCAGGTACCGGATACTTTCTGCGTCCACATAGGGGGCAATGCGCTCCTTCAGCAGGGCAATGTCCCGCCAGTAAGCGGCGCTGCTGCGGTAAATGTCGCCGTATTCGTGAGAGGCAGAGTGCAGCGCGATCTGATGTCCGGCGGCAGCAGCCTGCGTGAGCAGGGGCAGGTACTTTTCATTGTAGCCGGTGGCCACCACAAAAAAGGTGCCGTGCACCCCGGCGGCATCCAGTGCAGCCAGTACATCCGGGGTGGTCTTGCTGGGGCCGTCGTCAAAGGTCAGGCAGACCCATTTTTCCGGCAGGGAAGGAGCTGTGGCCGTACCGGCATCGGATGCGGCCACAGCCGGTGCGGCAGGGGAAAAGGAGCTAAGATCCGGGGCGGCAGTCAGCTCGCTCAGCCTGCAGCCCGCCGGTGCCCGCACCGGCATCAGCCACCCCGCCGCAAACGCTGCCAGTGCCGCTGCCAGCAGCCCGCCCCATAGCCCGATGCGCCCACCGGTGCGCCGCACAAAAAGCTTCATATACAAACCCCTCCTTTGCTGCAGGGCTTTGCCCGTACCCATCCGGCACAAATTACGGGTGTGGATCGTCCGGAGGGGGTGCTTTTGCGCGCCCTGTGCTGCTATCTATAAATATGAAACTTAAAAAAACTTATGAGAAATGCCGAAACCACTTGACGAACAGCCGGAAATGTGGTACTATATGCAAGCAGTCCGCACCAACGGTTTTCTACCTCAAAAACCGGAGAACTGTACAACAGGTATGCGAGGGTGGCGGAACTGGCAGACGCGCACGTTTGAGGTGCGTGTGGTTTATCCTTGGGGGTTCGAGTCCCCTCCCTCGCACCAGAAGGCAAGTCGGTTTTTGACTTGCCTTTTTTCTATAAGCAGAAGTGGTGGAATGGCAGACACGCTGGTTTTAGGCACCAGTTCCTTGTGAGTGAGGGTTCAAGTCCCTTCTTCTGCACCAGCAAAACGGCCCGCAGCAGCCCTGAAGCGTCAGGCGCGGCTGCGGGCTTTTTGCTTTTGGCGATGCTTTATGCTGCAGGCTGCCGGGAACGGGCCACGCTGCACGAAACGACTTGTAAATGACACGAAATACATTGACAGTCTTTAGCCGGGACTACGCCTTCCGTCTGGGCGGTGATGAATTTGCCCTGCTGCTGATCGGCCCGATGAGCCCGGAGGCCTGTGCCCGTAAGATGAACCTGATCTGCGAGATGGTGTCCGCGCCCTACGAGATCGACGGTCACACCCTGACGGTGGGCGTCAGCTGCGGCTATGCCCTTTACCCGACCGAAAGCATCGACGTGCGGCAGGTGCAATGCCTTGCCGACCAGCGGATGTATGAGAATAAACAGCTGAACCACGCCAGAGAGCATGGCGCCGAGAAGAAAAAAATATTTGCAAAAGCGAACCCCCGGAGCGTCGGCAGATGCTCCGGGGGTTTAATGATACAGGGGAAACGATTAAAACAAAACGGTTCGTCCGTTTTGCTGCGGTGCATTCATGGCAAACCGCACGGCGTCACGGCCGGTCATAGGATCTACAATGCCAATAGTCAGGCGCTCCTTGTGAAGCAATAAGAGTGCCCACGGATCAACTTCTTTCAGTACAACTTCTACGGTCTGCGTTTCGCCGGGCATCAACTCGGGAAGAGAAAGCGGAAGCTGCACCGTGCTTAGCGTGGTACCGTTTGTGCTCTCCAGATAAAGATTCGCTGCCCAATCCCAATAAAATGGGGCGGCACCCTCATTTGCCGCAGTCAAAGTGACCACAGCTTCTCCGTCATGCGGCGTCAGCTTCAGTGTTGTCACACGGAGCCGGTAGCCCAAACGCTTTAAGACCGCCTGATATCCCTGTGAATATGCGGGCTGTGCTGCTTTCGGACCAAGAAAGCTCATGTGGGAAGCATCCAATAGCTGCAGTGTGCGGGAAAGCTCTGTGTCCAGCAGCTCCTCCATCGGCAGGCTGCTGGTAAACTCGCCGCCTACGGGCGCATCCTGCCAGAAATTCTGCATAGCAGAAAGTCCATTCGCTTCTTTGCCGTACCAGCCGCCGTTTTTGATCCAGTTCAGCCACTCATTGGTGTCTTTTTCGTGGCCGGTCATATCGTTGTAAAGACCAAGCCGGTTGCTTGCGGCAATGTTGAACGGTCGCCGCATCAGGAGCTTTGCATTGGAAAATGCATGCAGATAGTCTGTTGCGTATTGATCCCGAATGGTTTCGTCCGGCATGGGCACAAGACCATCGCTGCTTTTGATATGCCATTCGCCCCAGTGGCCGAGGCTGCCCAGTTCTACATAAGTCACAAATCCATCTGCGTCAAAATGCTCGGCCAAGGCTGAAATAACTTTATGGTGTGCGGCACGAAGGACATCGTTTGCATAATCCGGGGAATAACCTTTGCCGTACGAGGTGCTGTACCAGCTGCCATCGGCGGTCTGCGCATATAACCACTCCGGAATATCAAGGTGCTCTTTCTTGCCGGGTACGTCACAAACAAACCGCAGTACCAGATGGATGCCCTGCTCGCGCAGGGCGGCAAGGCCGTACCGCTGTTCGATAGCATCCCATGCATACTGGCCTTCCGTTGGTTCCACCTCTCGCCATGTCAGCTCCAGATAGCGCAATGTGGCATCCGGAAGGTCCGTACTGCCTACCATTGGCGCGTAGCCGATTTGTGCGTTGGCAAAGGCAGACGGATCTTCCTGATAGGTACGTGTGCATATCATATTCTGAACCATACCAAACCCCACCCCAAGCAGACAAACCGCAGATACTAAACCTTTTGAAAGCTTATCCATGGTATTCGCCATTATATTGGATCAGAGTAACATCCTGTACGCCATTTACGGCGCGCAGGCGATCTGTAAATTCCAGATTCGGGTCTTTGCTGAACACCTCTACCGCCATTTCGGTGCTATCCTTGCGCATGGTCTTGGACTTTACCACATATTTGCAGCGGCCAAAGGCACGAACGATATCGTCTTCTGCGTCTGTACCAAGATAGTGAATGACAGCAATGTACACTCTGCCTTTGGCCTGCCAGTGGTAGAAAAAGAGGATCATCCCGATCATGACAACGGCTGTTACAAGGCCCAATGCGTACATACCGGCACCGGCTGTAATGCCGGTAGTGATCGACCAGAACAGGTACAACAGATCCAGAGGGTCTTTGACGGCGGTACGGAAGCGGACGATAGACAACGCACCGACCATACCAAGGGAGATGACAACGTTGGTACTGATGGCCAGCGTTACCATGCAGGTCAGCACACACATACCAACCAACGTGACAGCGAAGCTGCGGGAATATACAACGCCAGTATAAAACTGCCGATAGACAAGATAGATGAGGATCCCCAATGCCAGTGCAGTCAGCAGGGCAAGCGCCAGCTTGGGAGCATCGTATTGGGTAAAGGCGTTCAGGACGGATTTTTTGATAAAGTCTTTTGTGCTCATGGGCGAAAGGTTCCTTTCTATAGGGCTCAGGTCTCCTGCCAGTATGCAAATCCGTTCATATAGGCGGTTTTGTCACAACAGAGGACATATTTCGATACAGCCGTAAGCTCCTGCGCACGGGGCGGCAGAAGATTCCGGACGATCTGGGGCAGATATTCTGTAAATTTTACTTCCATTACCAGCTTACCCGGTTCCAGCACCGGAAGCGCAGGAAGCGTGGAGTCGAAGATATCCCAGCTGCCAACGGCGGCGCGCACATCCATATCAAAGGTGACGCGTACCGTACCGGCATCCATGATCCATGGCTCGCGGTCGTAGTCTACAATAACACGGGGACGCAGCATGTTACAGATACACTCGGTATAGAACTCCTGACACAGGCGGTAACGGCTATGCAGGAGAAAATCATAGTCCCCGGCGAGAATGGAATCAAACTCTGCGTGGGTCAAAGGCGCGGCTTCTTTATAGATATAACTGCCAAATTTTTTCTTTCGCTCCAGCTTGATGCTGCGGTCGCTGCAGTTATAAATGCGGATGCGGTATTTCTTGCGCAGCAGCACGCCGGCATCCTTTTCTTCATAAGCGGTGTTCCAGTAATCGTCAAAATATAAGCTGCGAATGAAGTAGCCGCCGTTCGTTGCATGGGGGTCCGGTTTGAGGACAGGGGACATCCGCGCGGTCAGCTCGGCCTTGTCGGCCCATGAGATGAGATACTTTAGTTCATGACGATAGTGCTCTGTACCGGTGCATCGTGGAGGGGACAATAACTGATGATACAGCATCGATATCCGAGGCTTAGACATCTTCATAGGTGTCCTCCGCAATACTGCCGTCTGGCTGGACATAGAAGCAGATCATGCCATAATGTTTGCCTGCTTCGGTAACATAGTAGTCAAAGGCATCCTGCGTATAACCAGAGGCATTGGTCGCTCTTACGCGCAAAAAATACTGCCCGGCCGGGAGCGTATCCATGGTAAGCTCTGGCATGATCAGATTCTCCTGCCGAAAGAACGTAGTCGTAAACAGATAATCCTTTGCAAGCTCAACAGTATAGTAAATGTTTTCGATCTCGAAGTTATAAGAGGGGTCCCAGTTCAGCAGAAGGGAGCCGTTTACCACCTGCGGCCTGCCAATATAAAATGGCATGGGTTTGCGGTAGCTCTCCCAATAGTAATTATAATTTTCATCAATTTCCGGCCAGATACTTTTCAGGACCTCTTCGTATTCGTCATGTGTGATGGGAACGTTCATTCGGTCCGGCATCTGCCAGACATATTTTTCCGTTACGCTTCGGTAATGCTCCAGCATGGACTGAATGCGTTCCTCATTCATGTAAGCATAAAGCTCCTTCATGGCGGTATCCAGCAGATCGCGGTAACTTTGCGTTTGCAGACAACGGCGGAACAAAATATTGCCCCAGTAATTGCTTACACCACGTTCCCAACTTTCAGAGTCGGAAAAGTTAATGATCTCACGTTCCCGGCGGCGGAGCATACCGTCATTGTCCCAGTCCCACAAGTACCATTTGCTGGAGTTTTGAGGGCTGTACAAGTAGACGTTGCGATTTTGGGTGTCTGTATTGCCGGTCAACAACTGAAATGCCATCCAATATGCAATATTTTCTTTATCAAAGTACGTTGCAAATAGCGCATCATCCATAGAAGAAGATTCATCATTGAGAAAATCCAGCATTTTGATCAGTTTGGAATGGTCGCTGTTTCCTTTGATCTCTAAGAGCTTTTCGAACGCGGTTTGGTCATACGCTGGGTCTGTTGTAAGACGAATGACATCTTCATGCCTGTAAAACTCAAAAGAATTGATTTTATACAGTTGTCCGTTTGGATCCACACCGTGCGCCTTAAGGGCTGTTTTATTCAGCTGTTCTACCTGCGTGTACAAACCATAATCCTCAAAAACACCGCTGGCGCTATCGGTCAGATCCTTCACATAAAGATGAACGAACTGGGTGCGCAATCCCATCATCTGGTCGATGCCTTTAATAAGGTCATAGGCCATTTTGTTACGGAAGCGCAGTCCTTCACCCTGATGCTTATTCAGTGCGATAGTGCGCTGGCCTCGCCAGCTGCCCTTGTTTTTCTTGAGCTTTACTTTATAATTTTTCTGCGCATTTTTACTGGAAGTCTGACCGCGTATTTGTACCGTGGCATTTGGGGCAAGCGTATCGTAACCAACTTCGCCGGCAAGGGGGCCGTTTTCATCGCCCACCTGCAAAAGACCATTCACCTGATAGCGTGCTACGCCCATCGCCGTGTAGTCGTAAGCGGAATAATGGTTGATCTCTGCCCAGCTGTGGTTTGTATTTTCGCTGTCATTGCCGCGGCTCACGGTAAGATACATTGTTACAATGCCGCTGTCATCGTAGACGTTGTACAGCTCTGCGTTGTCACGCAGGTGGACACTGTTGATTTCAGATACGGGAGCCTTTTCAATGGGCAGGTTGCTTTCTGCACTGGCGGCAGCGGATCCGGCGCTGTCGCTTTCCACAGGTAAAACTGCGCAGCCTGCGCACAGACCGGCCAGCGCAACGCTCAGCCCCAGCATCCTGCGGCGCGAAATCAGAAACTCCTCATTCATGTGATCGATTTTCCCTCCTGATGGTCTGCCTTGCTGTTTTTGGCATCCTGTTTTTCAAGAAAAATGCCAAGGCGTGTAAAAAGATGTTCTTTGGTTTCGGCTACGATAGGCTGCTGCCCCAACACCCGATAGGGCAGGTTGGCGGTAAAGGCATCCAGACGGAACAGAGCAACCAGATAAAACAGCGCTGCGCCTGCCAGAAATCCGAACCCATAAAATGCTGTGCTGAAGAGCAACGACAGCAGGGTAAAGGCAGTGGTGCTGGCCGCAAACACAGCTGCCGACAGAACAGCACCCAGATAATCTGTAAAATAAAGCAGGATCATCAGCACCGTATTGCCAACGGCGTATAAGCCGTATCCCACGCACAATGTCCGGAAATAGCCGTGCATCAGATCATTGAAGCCAAGCGGCAAAAGATCCAGCAGCGTGCCCGCCAGTGAAATGACCCCTGCCGTACAGAACAGCTGCTTGAGGGCAGTGAAGCGAAGCTCCCGGTTGAGCACCGCCAGCATTTCTTCTTCAGCGGTAACGATATCGCCCACAACGCCGCCATCGTTGAACAGGCTGTAATAATCCCGGTATTTCGGATAGAAGTTTACCTCTACGGACACCACAAAGTTGATGCTGGTGATCAGGATGCTTAAAAAGGCGATCAGAGCCGGAACGTCGTAGTAAGGTGCACCGTAAAACAGGCCCTTTACCTGCACGCCGATCGGCCCGGACCAATACAGGACCAGATGGGAGAACAGGCCGAGGTTTGTGCACAGGCCGGTAAACGCCAGAGGCAGAAACCGATCGACCCAGCGCAGAAAGGTCCATGGGCTGTCATCGCTTTGCGGGAAATAGCGGTAGAGCAGCACCACATCCCACACCATCATCAGGCCATACCCCATCGTAACGGAAAACAGCATCCCTTCCAGTACAGGAGCACCCAGAACAAAAACCAGCAGATATCCCAGCCCGAAGGACAGCGCGATCGCCGCCAGAAAAGAGCACAGGATGCCCCGGTAATCCTTGATGGCGGTCAGGTAGCTCATGCCGTTCCAGTTCAGGATCATCTCGGCAAAAAGCCATAAACATAACAGTCCCTGCAGGAGCATTGCGCCGGAGAACAACAGAAAGATGCCGTACAGGGTGCAGCCGATCAGCAGCATCAGGACGCTGGACCCCCAGAAAGAGGGGAGAATTGCATCCTCGCGTTCTTCGTACAGCATATCGGCCAGATAACGGGTCACAGGCATGGAGAAAAAGCTGGTGACAGTCAGCGAGGACAGCAGCGTATAGGTGACCATACACACCAGCAGGTCCTGCTGGGAGCGCTCGGCCCCGGCCCAGCTGCACAGCAGCAGAATACCCAGCTGCAGCGCAATACCCAGCAGCATCGGTCCGGTGCAGATGATGCCGGCATAGCCGTAGGCGCGCAGCCATGCAAACAGACCCTTGCGCCGAAATAACTTTTTTAATTCAAATCCGATTCCTGCCATCTGTTACTCCAAATGAAAATGCTCCGCAGTTTCCCGGTACATCTTCCGATAGTTGTCTAACATTTGCTCATGATGAAAATATCGGTCTACGCGCTGCTGACCGATGCGCCCCATTTCTTCCCGACGGGCACGGCTGGCACACATCCGCTCCATGGCATCTGCCAGACCCTGCCGGTACATGGGCGGCACACAGTACCCGGCCACGCCCAGATCATCGCCGGGCGCGCCTTCCAGCAGTTCCCGACAACAGCCCACTTCAGTCGTCACGCAGGGGCGGCGTGCGGCCATGGATTCCAGTACGGAAAGCGGCTGACCCTCCGAGATACTGGTCAGGATGGTAAAGTCCAGCTTTTGCATGTACTGCACCACGTCCACGCGGCCGGTAAAGATCAGATTATCCAGCCGGAGCTGCTTCACCAGAGTATAGCACTCCTGCGCATAGTCCTCATCGTCCACGCCGCCCATGATGTGCAGGCGAACCTGCGGAACCCGGGAGGAAAGCTCAAAGAATGCGTAGATCATGGTTTTGATATCCTTGATGGGGGCCAGACGTACTACAGCGCCAATATCCACCCAACCGTCCTCAGGCTTGAGCGGAATGTCACAAAAGCGCTGATACTGCACGCCGTTTGGAATAACGATGCATTTGCTGCTATCGCAGCCCATTTCGATCTGAGTGCGTCGGGCGTTATAGAACAGACTGCTTACCCGGAACGCTCTGCGGTAGATATCCTCGGACAACATATAAAAGAAGCGGATCCAACGGCTTTTGAAAGAGGGAACGACCCAGTCGGCACGGATGATCTCTTCTTCGCGCTCGCGCGTATAGATGCCGTGCTCCGTCAGAAGCACCGGCGCATGGTTCATGCTGCCGCCCAGACAGGCCAACAGGCCGCCGTATCCGGTGGAGATCGCATGGTAGATCTGCGCTTTTGGCACGCGTCCGGTCAGCAGGTATAACACCGGCAACAGCATGGAGCGCATGGTGTGAAAGGCATCAGCATAGGGGATATAAGGGTATTCCTTCAGGCAGATATCGGTAAACAGCTTCATAAACTCCCGGCTCTGCAAAAAGGAGAGAGGATGCGCCTTTTTCTGCTGAAACAGCCGGAACAGCACGTCCCAGTCCGGCGTTCCGAGCCGCAGTAATTCCCGCAAGGCAGTACGCTCTTCTTCGGTAAACAAAACGGGCAGATGTTCTCCGTGCAGGCGTAAGGCATCGTCCAGAAATATTTCTTCCACCTCAACAACATTGGATGGAAGGTCGTAGACGAATTTACCGCGTCCTTCCGCTTTTGCGCCAATGACCCACAGCACAAACTCGTGCTCCTGCATGGCCTGAATATAGGCGTGCATCCATGTGGAAACACCGCCATGCACATAAGGGTAGGAGCCTTCCAGAATCAGACAGATCCGCATTCAGCTCATGCTCCTTTCCGCTCAATGTGCACCGTTTCGGCGGTGGCTTTCAGCAAGTATAGATCTCCGGTCAGATGGGTCAGCTCGCCATTTGTTACGCGGCCGGGCGTTCCTTCATTGGCACGGAAGAAAAGCCATGCTTCATCGACAAAATTGCCGAGATGCAGGGTCCACGCGGTGTCGGTACTGTCCAGCGCAACGGTCAGCTGCGCGTACCGTTGGATGGCGCCGGAACACTCGGTCCCGGTCTGACGGCGAAGATCCGGTGAAGAGGTGCTGAGCCACTTCAGATAGTCTTCCAGACCGCCTTTGTACACTTCCCAGCCTTCTGCTGCACCGCGGTCTACATCCAACAAATCATCCGGGTGCATAAAATGGGTGCTGACATAGTGCATGTTCAACTCACTCATAGCTGCAAGGCGCATATAAGTATCATCAACCATACCACCGGACACGATACGAGGCTGCTCCACGATACCATCCGCTGCCACACCAAACTCCTGTACATAGGGCAGATCGGTGCCATCTTCAAAATAGGTGCTGGCAATGGTACGGATCTGCGGAACTTTTGTGCCAAGCACCCGTCGGCCTTCGGCAGAGAGAATGTTTGAAGGCGGAACATATACCGTGCCATTTGTGTAAGGGAGAACGGTTTGCTGAAATTCGATCAGCTCTTCCATGGCGGCTGTGATGGCTTCTTCGCTTGGCCATTGCCGATAGGCATACAGACCCTTGTAATCGGTATCCGGCAGCACCAGAGGCTGGTGGTTGTAACCGTGAAACCCTATCTCGCCGCCCTGCCGCAGCAGAAGGCTTCCAAAATAACGAAACTGCTGTGTATCTCTTTGACGGATCGGTTCGTCCTCGGTGTCATCCTCGTAGTTTTCAATCATGACACCGGTAAAACGGACTCCGTATTTCTGCGCCAGCTGCACCAGATCCGGCCACCAGACCTTGCTGTAAAAGTCGCTGATGCTCATGCTGTAATCTCTGCGGATATAGGTGCCATCACCGCCGGGAACAGGAGAAGGAAAATCGTCCAGATAGAACACGGAACCGTTAATGACAGGGTAAGCAGTGGCATCGCATAGCAAGCTGAAGGATGCCGCATAGATACCGCGCATGATTTTGTCGTAAATGCCGATATTGTCTACCACGATCCTTCCGCTGCCCAGTGAAACGCTCCACACCAGCGGCGTGCCTTCGTCTCCGGTACGGGCATACACCGTGGCTTCTTCCCGGAGGCTGACACTCAGAGCGGACTCAAACGGGTCGCTGAATTCATAGCGCTGTCCACCGCCAAGCATAAATTCCTCCGCAGGAACGATGCTCTCTGCAAGTTTATAGTTCCAGGAAGAGGAAAGCACACCCAGTTTCGGAGAAATTACGTCAAAATAGGAGGTTTTGCTCGGTGCCATAGCAAACAGGATGCTGCCGCCCTGTTGTGCCCAGTTCATCAGCGTGATCAGATCCTGTCCCAGTACATCCAGATTTGGCATTAACACCACAACCGTTTTGTAATTGGAAAAGTCCGGAAGGCGGGTGGACGATTTGGAAATATCCACTGCCTGTGTACTGACTTTCATGTCCAGAAGGATCTGATCAAACTGCTTTTTTGCCTCAGCCACATTGTCTTGGGTGCTGTCATACAGCAGGAGATTGGTGACCGGCTGGCCAAACAGCGCGTTCTGGGCCGACAGCACAGAGGTCTGGCTCAGGTAATCAATCTTGAAATTGGTTGATGCATACTTTATGCCGCAGCGCTCTGCAAAAAGCACGCCGGCAATCAGCAGATACACCAGCCAGATCAGCAGCAGTTTGCTCCAGCGAAATTGTTTTAGTTTTGATAGAAAGCGGAGTTTCATTTGGGATCCTCTTTGCCATACCAGAAATTTACGATTTCCTGTCCTTTAGAGGTAAGATAGACATTCTGCTCCTTGATTTTGTGCAGAATGTCCTGAATCGCAGTGCCATTGTGCAGTATGGCGGCCATTCGCAGCTGGAGCAGCCAAGGCTCTTCTCTCTGCGGCCAGTATTTGGAAAGTGCGTCAAGGGTCTGGCGGGCGGTATCATATTCCGCTAAGTCTAACCGGACAGAAGCCAGCTTGCACTCCAAGGTGAAATCCCGCCGTGTGCCGATGCGTTTTTTCAGCAGCCGCTCCAACTGGCGCTGCTGGATCTCGGCCGCACGGCCCTGCACATATCCGGATTCGATATAGCTTTCCAGATAATCGCAGTAACTGCACAGGATATCAGGGTCGTCCGGGTCAGAAGCATACTGCTGTTCATGCTTTTGCAGCGTGAGGTCAGCTTCCTTGGAAATCTGCGCCAGAGCAGTGGAAGCATAGTGCACAACCTCGCTGTCGCTATTCAGCCGGGCCTGCTGTAAAAGGGGATAATAACTGGAAGGATCTTCTGTCAGAACTGAGAGGATCAGCTGCCGCTTTTGAAGGGAATCGTTTACCAGAAGGGCTTCTTCCAGCGGAATGACCTGCTCCTTGTCTGCGTTTCCGGGAACAAGAATGCTTCGGTGGATCTCTTCGTTGATGTGCATTTTTTCTAACGTTTTTTCCAGCAGATCATCGCCAAATAATGCCCGGTTGGTGTGCAGAAGCAGAACACACAAAGGTCCCCAGATGGGAACCAACAGAATCACCGGAAAAAAGTATCCCTTGATATCCAGAATGCCGCTGCGTATAAGCAGCCATAGTACAAGACAGACCAAAAGATGAAGAAGTAACAATCCCAATGTTGAAATACTAGCATTCATTAGCAGGATCCTTTTTTGCAGCGGCGATCAGGCGGAGCTGTTCATCCAACGATACAGATGTGACCTGAAATCCTTTTTCGGCCATGCGCTGGGTAAGGAGCGGCAGATTTTCCTCTGTGGCCTGATTCAGCAGCAGGTAAACGTTCTCGTCTACGCCAAGTCCGGCGATATCGCTGCTGCGGATGCTGCGCTCCAACTGCGCATAAAATTCTTCTGAAGTTGCAAACGTACCGGAGACACGCAGCAGCAAATGCTGCGCCATCTTGTCCTCCTGTAAGGTGCAGGCGTTTGCAAGCTGCTCTGCGAATGGCACGGGCCGCATCAGACAGGTGCCCGGAAGATACCATGTTTCCTGAATGGCACTTTCATATTCAAAAGCGCGGATCAGTGCGGTTTCTACCAGACCACACAGGATGCGGAACAGGTTCTGATAATAGAGCGTCATCTGGTTTTCCTCGGCTTTCCGCAGGCCGAGGAGCACTACGATCGAACCGTTCTGGCGTACACCGGCTGCATACATGGGAAGATCCGGAGCAAACGTCCGGTTGACCCACACGCCATCCTGTTCAATGGCACGAAATACATCGATGTATTCATCAATGGCAAGTGAACGGGCAGGAGCAGGCTGCAATCCGGAGCTTGCTGCTGTCAGCCGCGCAAAGACATGCCCCTTTTCCATGCGATAGATCGTGAGGCTGTGGTTTTCCAAAATATCTTCCATGACCTGTATGGTCTTGCGGTAAATCTCCTGCGGCTGCAGGGTATTCAGCTGCTGCGTTACGGTATAGATCTTTCCAAAACTGTCTCTGCGGCCAAGGATCTGACGCCGGAAAAGCTGCTTGTCCTCCAAGGTGTCCTCATAGAGCTCCTGCGTAAATTGAAGCCGCCGCCGCAGCAGATCGTTTTCATTCTGTACAAAACGCGAGGTTTCCGCATTGCGCAGCTGCACATATCCGCAGGAAGCACCTGTTATGAAATAAATAAGGAACGGCAGCCAGTGGGACGGCTCGTAAAACAGCAGTACAAGCGTCATTTCCTGCCGAAAGTATCCAAAAATCAAAGAAAGAGACGCGAGAAAAGCTGCAAACACACCGGCGTTCAGGCCGTATACAGTGCCGATAAGCATTACGAAAGCCAACCGGAAATCAACCATCTGGAATTGCGCATCTGTGTGGGTAAGCTGTACCAGAAATTCCGCGATCCCCGATGCCAACAAGATCTCAAGGAGCTTCAGCAGCCGGATCTGATGACGCAGAGTATCGACTATCCGGTGGAGCAGCGGCTTTTTCGGCGTTTGGCTTTTCTGCCATACCTGATAGATCTGCGGCAGGTCGTCCAGCAGACAATAGCGCTGAAACCACCCATACCGGTTGCGTACCACATGGTCGTCTGCAGGATACGTCTGGAGCGTATCGGTACCATAGGCCACTTTCAGTGTCGGGCGTAGTTTTTGCAGTGCGGTGCCCAGCATCCGGTAGTCGATGTGAAATACCTCCGGAAGCGTGAAAAGCTCCGGCTGAGGGGTCCATGTATCAAACACGCGATTTACAAGGCTGGCCAGTTCGTCAAAACAGAGTGCGTAAACAGGCTGCTCGGCTTGCTCGTCAAACGAAACATTTTCGGTGGGGATCTGCTGGAAAAGCCGCTCAAAGCATTTCGGTCCAGCAGCCGAAATGCTGTAGATGTAGGGAAGCCGGAAAACCTTGACCTGGATCTTGCTTGTTTTTGCATAGTGCAGACAAAGCTCTTCTGCAGTTCGCGCCAGTATGGATTGACTTGTGGGCGGCGTCAGGACGCTCTCCGGGCCGGAAAAGTAGATCAGCTCCACTTCCTTCTCCCGGAACTCCTGCAAAACGCGGCGAAGCCGATCCAGCTCGCCTTCCAGGTTGTTGTGAGGCAACAGATATTCTGAAAAGTAGACGATCCGGTCAAAATCGTAGGTGGTTTGAAGCTGCTCCAACAGCTGCCTGCCATCCAGAATAACTGATTTTATGCGAGTGTCCGAAAGCATATCGTCTTTGCGATGTGTCGTCAGAACGTGATCATCGGGAAAGGCTTCTTCGATCCATTCCTTTGTCAGAAACATTGTGTTTCCTGTAAGCAAAACTTCCATGTCTTTTTACCGTTGTTTAAGCTTCTGAGAAGAATGAGAGATTTTGTAAAATAATATCATACTTGGTAAAAAGTTGCAAGGGCGGGTGCTGAATACAGGGAGATACAGCGAAAATTTTCGAAAAAAATAACCGTCCGCTTCAGGTTGAACTTGAAAACGGACGGTCTGGTGAATCAAAAAGGGGATGCCTCCCGAAAAACTGCTGGCCCACCATGGAGTACGCCAGCAGTTTGGCAGCGTAGGTCATTTCGACGCTGGGTGCGCCCTGCAAAATAATGTTTTTCTTGTGCCGCAGCAAAAAGTACATCATAGCGCTGTTCACTCAGGAAAATGTCCTGCAGAAAATCGGCTTTTGTGTAGCTGTCACTAGCTGTCTGCCGCATAAGCACCGGATTTTCATCCCGGATCAGATCCAGAATAAAGTTGCACTCACCCTCTGAGAGCTTGAACAAGCTTCCGTTCGGCTGCACAAAGAACTCCATTTTCTCAACGCCAGATGCCCGCCTGAAAACCAGACGGGCGGGTGACGGATAATGAATGGCAGGCGTTCTTTAAAGATATCCGGATGTGTTTATAGGCTGGCAGTACCGATGCCCTTGGAAAGTGCAATGACGCACTCGCAATGTTTCGTCCTTGGGAACAGATCCACCGGCTGTACCTTTTCTGTATGATACCCATTCTGCTCCAGCCATGCGGCGTCGCGGGCGGCGGTGGCGGGGTTGCAGCTGACGTACACCACACGGCGGGGAGCCATGCGCACCACGGCGGAGAGGGTGGCTTCATCGCAGCCTTTGCGGGGCGGGTCCAGCATCACGATGTCCGGGTGCAGCCCCTCGGCGGCAAGCTGGGTGGCCGCCTGACCGGCATCGGCGCAGAAAAAGCGGCTCTTGGCAGCCACGGCCTCGCCCATGCGGGCAGCGTTGGCCTTGGCGCTCTCAATGGCCTCCGGCACGATCTCCACGCCGATCAGCTCCCGGCACTGCTCCGCCATGGAAAGGCCGATAGTGCCCATGCCGCAGTAGAGATCCAGCAGCGCGTCGTCCGGGGTGAGCTGCGCGTACTGCGCGGCAACGCCGTACAGCCGCTCGGCGGCCAGCGTGTTGACCTGATAGAAGGAAAGCGGCCCCAGACGCACCGGTACGCCGCAGAGGGTGTCCTCAATGTAGCCCGGGCCGTACAGGATGTGATTCTCGCTGCCCAGAATGACGTTGGTGTTTTTGGCATTGACGTTGAGCAAAACGGTGCTGATGGCAGGGAACTGCCCCCGCAGTGCGGTGCAGAGCTGCTCTGCGTGGGGCAGCTTTGCACGGGTACAGACAAGGCACACCATGATCTGCCCACTATGCGCGCCGCGCCGCAGGAAGATGTGCCGTACCAGACCCTTGCCGCTCTGCTCATCGTAGGGGCGGATGCCCTGCTGCGCAAAAAAAGTGCACAGCGCGTTGCCGATCTCGTTCAGCACGCCGGGCTGCAGTCTGCAGTCCGGGCAGGGCACGATGCGATGGGTGCGCCCGGCGTAAAAGCCGATGCAGGGCGCACCGTTCTTATCCAGTCCCACCGGGAACTGCACCTTGTTGCGGTAACGGTCCACCTCCGGGGAGGGCAGGATGTCCATCACCGGCACCTCCAGCCCGCCAATGCGGCGGAAGGCGTCCAGTACGCTTTCCTGCTTGGCGCGCAGCTCAGCAGCGTAATCCAGATGCCGCAGGCTGCATCCGCCGCAAGGGCCGGCCACAGGGCAGTCCACCGGGATACGGTCCGGCGAGGAAGTGAGCAGCTCGTCCAGAATGCCGAAGGCATACCGGCCGCAGTCCTTCACGATGCGCACCCGGGCTTCGTCTCCCGGGG
>OGIV01001080.1_pt1 | contig 17309 bp, 10 predicted proteins | sample 1571861 | NCBI WGS metagenome assembly OGIV01 (sample SAMEA2582099, study PRJEB24529) | metagenome | biome: Human gut stool | place: China | collected 2011 | reverse complement strand
GAAGTCTTCGGGAGCCACTTCGTAGATACCCAGCGCTTCCATGCGGTCGATATCACCGGCGATGATAGCCTTAATCAGAAATTCGGGCAGGATATCCATCGGTAATACCTTGTCGTACTCACCGGACATGATCATATGGCGTTCGCCTCCCTTGATACGGGCATCGAGCACATACTCCTTCTTATTCCCCATCAACCAGCTGAAATACGAGCGGTTGACACTGAACTGATTGAAACGGGGCATGATCCATCCCAACATTTCGTGGATGTCGTCGCCTTCGGGAATCACGGTCAACTGACTGTCGAAAGCACCGAGGAATCCGTTTGGTTTCACCTGCTTGCCTGTCAGCACATTACCGCTGATGTAACGCAACTCCTTATCTTTTGTCACGTTTCCGGCAAACACATTGGTCAACAACGCACCTACTTTCAGTTTGCAATAAGCCGGTTTCAGGACTTCAGAGCCTGTAACGGCTACCGTGCGCGTCAGATCCACCCGTCCGGAATTGAACAGACGTCCGATGAAGATCACAGCTTCTGCGCCGATGGTCCACACAGTTTCACCTTTCACCACAGGAGCTACATGATTGATTTGCACCCCTACATTTCCGGCAGGGTTCGGTCCGTCAAATACGGTTACCGTGACATTTTTAGCCTGTGTCAAGGCTGTCGTTTTTTGTTTGCTGCTAATACCGAGATACGTCTTGGCGATCTTAGCCAGGGCATCCAGTCCAGTCTGGAAATTAGCTTCTTCCCCTTTCAGAGCGAACTCAAAATCGGGTGCCAGCGGGTTGCTGTCGAAAGCAGAAATGAAAATAGCCCGCGGAGCGACTGTCGGATCGGCAATCACGTCATACGGACGCTGTCTCATAAATGCAAACATACCAGCTTCCAAGAGTGCAGCTTTCACAGCCTCACCGTCGAGTTTGGATACGTCCTTCTTGCCGAATTCTTCGTAATCCTGCTCAGCAGCGGCTTCAACCACGATGTTCAGCACCTTACGGCGTGCACCGCGCTCCACGCTTGTTACAACGCCGCTAACGGGCGAAACAAATTTAACTTCAGGATGGTTCTTGTCGATAAACAAGGGTCCCCCGGCCATCACATATTCCTGCTCTTTCACCACCACCTTCGGAGTCACTCCTGGGAAATCATCGGGTACGAGTGCGTAGAATCCCGGTTCTTTCACCGTTGAGAGCTCTTCAGCAGCTTTTCCTTTCAGGTTGATGTCAAGGCCTTTACGTAACTTTATTACATTTGCCATGTGATTATATAAAATAATGGTTTCATAATTTGCCCGCAAAAGTAATAAATAATAATGTGAATAAAGAGGAAATATGAAAGGAATTACGGAAATTTCTCCGTAATTCCCCCTTTATACGAACACCAACAGATAAAAAAGGCTAAAAACGAGGAAAGTTTTTTGAACGGTCAACGATAAATGATGGACGATAAACGGTGGGCAACGGATAGCGAAGGGATGTAGAGAGATACAGAAGGATGCAAAGGAAGATGATGAAAAGAAGCAATCTCCAGCAATATGGGGGTATAGCTCCAGAAAAAAGGGTGTAGCCATACGGGGCCGAAGGTGTAGCCATAACACAAAAAGGGTGTAGCCCTCCTTCCCGTATGGCTACACCCTTTCATTTTTACGTTGCCGATTACCGGTCTATTCATCAACGATCAATCGGTATTTATCTCTGACCGTTAACCGTTCATCATTGATCGTTGACCGTTCAAAAGCGTTCACTGTTCCGGTGCAAACATCGGGTCCCAAGCAGGCAAACGGATTGGTTTCTGCTTCAGGATTTCCAACACCTTGGGAGTTGCGAATTTCTTCTCCACTACCAGGCGGAACATGTATTCATCAAACCATTCATCCGTCATAATCAGATGTCCCTGATAGCCGTTGGTTGCTCCCCAACTGTTTTCTACCATCCATTTCACCGGTTTATTATCTTTGACATCTACCGCCATCAGAGTCATGGCATGGCTCGATCCACTGGCAAACGTCTGCACGCGTTGTTTTTTGTCCATCCCGAAGGTAGTTCCCATCAACGATGCATAGTCATAATTGTTCACGTCGAGCAATCCTCGCTCCGAGTTCAGGAATTTGCCCACATCGCACGAAAAATACATCATTGTGCTGTCCTTCAGTGATGCGATGGCCATCTCCTTGATTTCGTCAGCAGGCAGATTGACGTAGGTCCAGTTACGTCCGTCGTAGCGGTGGCGGTCAAAATCAATTTCGTAACATTTATAATATTCGCGGCTCGGATCATTCATCAACATCACGTAGTTATCCAGCAGGTTCTTGTCACCATATTTTTCCAGGAAAGACATCGGCGTATATTGTGCAGTCTCCACCGGATTTCCCTTCTCGCCCTTGCGTGTCCAGGTAAACTCGGTGGGAGGAACGCCCAGGTTGAGCACCAGCATACGGTATACGGTGCCCAGCATCTCCGTCTTGTCCTTCTCGAGCGCAGACTGTTTGGCCCCCTTTGCGGCGCGGTCGCGCAGTTGCAGACCATACTCACGCAGTTTTTCGGCAATCAGCCCTGCCATGCGCGATGTATTCTCACTGCTGTTCGTCTCGGGCATCACCTCTTTGGGTACCAGGCCATATTTAGAAACGATGTCAGCCACCCCGGTAAACGTGCCACCATCACTCAGCGGATTGCGGAAGAGCCATTCCACCATTTTGTCATCCATCGGCTTTTCGCGGGTATCGATAACGCCCTGCAGAAAAAGATTGGCCTTCTCCAACTGATCCCAGAAGAAGTTGTAGTTCTGAGAAAATTCAAAAGACCCCAGTCCATACCGGGCTATTGCTTTGGCACGCATCACGTTCAGCCCGGTAAACAGCCAGCAACGGCCCGACGACTTCTGATCTGTAATTCCTTTTGAGTCAACTTTGATGGAAAAGTGAGTATCCATCCCCTTCAGGTTGTCCTGATTCAGCGCCAGCTTGCGGATGTCATTGTTACCGATTGCATTGCGGATGGCTTTGTCGGTTGTCGTGCCTTGGTAGCTTTGTTTGATTTGGTTCAGCATTTCCGGACTGATACCTCCCTTGTCTTGCTGCGCGCATACGGTTAGGAATGCGGCACTTAGAGCAAAAACAGATAATATTCGTTTATTCATGTGGTAAAGTAATTTGGTTAATAAAGGAGTCTTCTCCTTTTTCTTTTGCAAAAATAGTATCCTTTTCCGGAACTTTTGTCACAGTATTTAGATTTATTATCTATTTGGATGAAAACTTATCCAAATAAAATAGTTTCCTTTGCACCAATATTCATACAAAGCAATGAAAAGACATATAATAGGTATATTGATGGCGATCATGCCTGCCGCATTCATTGCGGCCCAAGACAAAGGCATTTCAACAGTAAAAGACGGACAGACAGCCGTCGGCAACACATTCAACACGGACACAGCCAAGCAAGACAGCACCCCTGCCCTTTCCAAACGTGAACTGCGGCGTCAGCGGGTAGCCCGGCGCAACCTTCATTACAATATTCTCGGAGGGCCCAGCTACACTCCCGACTTCGGCCTGCTGATTGGCGGAAGCGCTTTGATGACTTTCCGTATGAACCCGAGCGACACCACCCAGCAACGCTCCGTGGTGCCTGTAGCCATCGCACTGATGTTCAACGGCGGACTCAATTTGTTCTCCAAACCGCAACTATTCTTTAAAGGCGACCGCTTCCGCATCTTCGGACAGTTCAGTTACAAAAATACACAAGAAAACTTTTACGGCATCGGTTACAGCACCAATAAAGATTATGTGCGCAGCGACACCACCAGCCAGTATCGTTACAGTGGATTGCAGATCAACCCCTGGTTCCTGTTCCGCCTGGGCGAAAGCAACTTCTTTGCCGGTCCGCAAGTCGACCTCAATTATGACCACATGTACGATCCGGCCAAATACCTTGTCGACCAGCCCTCTTACAAAGCTGCCGGCGGTACGGATAAAGGTTATAAGAACTTCAGTTCCGGTGTCGGCTTCCTGCTGACTTACGACACACGCGACGTGCCCGCCAACGCCTATCGGGGCATGTACCTCGACTTCCGCGGCATGATGTACCAGAAGTTCCTGGGAAGCGACAATAATTTCTACCGCCTGGAGATAGACTACCGCCAGTACAAAACATTGCGCAAACGCGGTGTACTTGCGTGGACCGCTCAAAGTAAAAACGTATTTGGCAACGTTCCGCTCAACAAATACGCTCTCAGCGGTACTCCGTTTGACCTTCGCGGTTACTACATGGGGCAATATCGTGACAAGTCGTCACATGTCGTCATGGCGGAATACCGTCAGATGATCAATACGGATAAAGGCAACTGGGTGAAGCGCATGCTCAGCCATGTAGGCTATGTGGCTTGGGCCGGATGCGGATTTATGGGTCCCAACCCGGGAAAAATAGAAGGTGTCCTGCCTAACATGGGCGTGGGTCTCCGCATTGAAGTGCAGCCCCGCATGAACGTCCGCCTTGACCTGGGCCGCAACATGGTGAACAAGCAAAACCTGTTCTATTTCAACATGACGGAGGCATTTTAAATAAAATATATTCAAATTCAATACTATATTTATAAAAAAAGGGGTATATTTAGGGCATTAGTTGCAAATTTGCCTTATATTTGCACAGATTTCACAAGCATACAAACAATATATACAACAAATATACCCGTTTATGAAAAGAATACTATTCATATTCATTAGTATACCCCTACTCTTATTTGGTGCAGCTTCTCTTGTATATGCGCAGGAAACCAGCGATTACTCTAAACTGACTACGGAAGATTACACCAACATCTCACTCCCTCCCCTCGATCTGTTGTTCGAAAACGCCAAAGGAGGGCCAGTTTATGAACTAGCAACCATAGAAGAGCAGATCGAACGCAAATTATTGACCAAAGAGAAGAAAGCTGTTCTTGGCTTCATCAATGTAAGAGGTAGCTACCAGTGGGGAAAGTTTGGCAGCGATTATACTTTCACCGATGTTTCAACCCCCATACTTTACAATTATTCAACATCCAAACAGAAAACATACACAGTAGGTGCAGCAGTAAATATACCTCTTGACGACCTGTTTGATTTAGCTCCACGTGTAAGGCGTCAAAAACTAAATGTAACAAAAGCAACTTTAGAACGGGAAGTAAAATTCGAAGAATTAAAACGGGAGATTATAGAGTTGTACGCGACAGCAACTTCACAACTCAATGTACTAAAACTTCGTGCCGAATCCCTCGTACTTGCCAATGTACAATACAACATTGCAGAGAAAGACTTTACCAATAACGCTATCGAATCCGGTACACTTTCACTTGAGAAAGAGAGACAGTCAGATGCATTAGAGGCTTTTGAAAAAAGCAAATTTGAGTTGACTAAAAGTTTAATGATCCTCGAACTGATTACGCGTACCCCAATTTTAAAAAAATAAACTCAATCATTATTATGGATTATATTTTATATCTACTCCGTCCTTTATGGCGTGTTCGTTGGTGGATTATTATAGGTACCTTGATAATCACCACCTTCGTCTACTATCGAGCCGGTAATGCCCATAAAACCTACAATGTAGACACAACCCTTTACACAGGAGTTATATCCGGTTATGGAGTTGAAGATAACGCCATCGCGGCCAATTGGGCGATGGCTCAAAACGCAATAGACAATCTAATTAACATTATACGTTCGGAGAGTACCTTGAAACGAGTATCCATGCGTCTTTTTTCACGTATATTAGTGCAGGGAGATCCGGAAAAAGACCAAAACGGAATAACCTCTTCCAGCTACAATTATGTATATAACCACATGAAAGGTAGTCCGGACGGTAAAACTTTAATTTCACTTATCGATAAAACCAGTGAAGAAAACACACTGAAAAATTTTCAGAAATATGAAAAGCCTGACCGAAATAATTACATATACGGGCTCTTTTATTATCAGCATCCTTACTTCAGTTACACAGCCCTTCAAAATATACATGTAGATAAAATCGGGAATAGCGATTTATTAAGAATTCATTATTCAGCAGGAGATCCAGGTGTAGCCTACAATACAATCACTCTTTTGATGGAAGAGTTTGTTGTAGAATACCGACTCTTACGTTATGGGGAAACCAATAAGGTAATATCTTATTTTAAATCTCAGTTAGACAGTATCGGTAGCGAACTGTCTAAACATGAAGATGACTTGACACAATATAATGTAGACAACCGAATCATTAATTATTATGATGAAACCAAAGAGGTAGCCGCCATTAATAAAGAATTCGAATTAAGGGACCAGAACGTCCGGTTTGCCTATAACAGTTCTAAAGCCATGCTAGCAGAGTTGGAACGGCAGATGGACAGCAATGCCAAACTGGCTATCCAAAACACAGACTTGATAGATAAGCTGAGACAAGCCTCCACACTTACAGGTCGAATCACAGAGATGGAAACCATCTCTTCTTCAGACTCAAATACCGATCAACAACTGCAGAATTATAAAAAGCAACTGGCTCAGACCCGTCAGGAACTTCAAAAAATATCGAATCGATATGTAGGAGGCAAATACAGTAAAGAAGGTATTTCCAAAACTAATATTGTAGAGCAATGGCTTGACCAAACACTTCGCTTTGAGCAAGCGAAAGCAGAGTTGGAAATAGTAGAAAAGAACAGAAAGGAAATGGACGCCAAATACCGTTTCTTCGCTCCGGTGGGTACCACCATTAAACGTAAAGAACGATTAATCAACTTTTCTGAGCAAAATTATCTGGCTAACCTGAAAAGCTATAACGATGCACTGTTAAGAAAGAAAAACTTAGAGATGACCTCTTCCACCTTTAAGGTACTCAGTCCCGCTACTTACCCGATCAGCCATGAATCGACCAACCGAAAGAAAACAGTCATGATGGCATGTGTAGCAAGCTTTATATTCTTAGTGGCTCTTTTCTTGTTGATAGAACTCACAGACCGGACACTTCGTGACACTATTCGTACTCGCAAGTTGACCGGTTGTCCAATCTTGGGATCGTTTCCCTATTTGACCAAATCAAATCCTATCTATATCCAACAAGATAAGATTGCAACCCAATACCTGACCAACTCTATTCTCAACTTCTTATCTGACAGGAAAGAAGGGCGGCCTTTCATCCTCAATATACTGAGTATCGAAGCAGGTATGGGTAAAACCTATCTTATTGAACGTTTACAAAAACTTCTAGAAAGCAAAGGAATTAAAGTTTGTACACTGACCGACAAGATCAATTTTGATTCTGCTTCGTCTACCTACACACTAGCTCAGAATATCTCGGATTTGCATATTCTTCAGGACGAAGATGTTGTCATCGTAGAGTATCAAAGCCTTGACCGAATTAGTGTACCAACTCTTTTGTTACAAAGTGCCTCAATGAATTTATTAGTTGTCTCAGCCCTTAAAGGATGGAAAAATAGCGACAGAGCCATACTTCGGAAGCTAAAGTTACAGTTGGGCAAGTCCCCTTACCTATACTTAAACAAAGCTCCCAGATACGAAGTGGAAAATTATACTGGAATGCTGCCTCCTTACACCTTTATCCGTCGACTCTTGTATCGTTTGTCCCAGTTTGCATTAACCGAAAGTTTCATAAACTCCCGTGATTCATTAAAAAACAAACGTCAGAATCAAGATGATGATGAATGATGAAGAATTAAATAAAGAAGCGGATTCGGGTAAGTCCGAATCCGCCTTCTATATTTTATTTGCGATCCAATTAATCCTAATCGCAATTGGAATGTTTATGCCCATTCAGATGGGACTTACCACTTTACCCCTGTTCACACTCTTGGCAATTATCACACTAATACGTTGCAATTCACGACAACTGAACAAGGGGCAGGGAAACAACATTATGGTCCACCTGTTTATCTGCTTGGGGATATTCTGTACATTAGAAATGTTTAACAACAACCATGTACAATCAGCATGGAACATCGCCATCACCCATTACTTTTTCTATCCAACAGTCTGTGCTTTTCTGGTTCCCATAGCTATCCGAAACTATAAAGGTGTAGAAATTTTGCTCATCATCTGGTCACTGTTTGTCCTGATGGCATCTTTTAAAGGATATTGGCAAAAAAATCATGGTTTCAACTCCCAGGAACTCTATTTCTTATATAATTTGGGTGGATACCGTACCCATATTATCTGGTCTGGTATCCGTTACTTCTCCTGTTTTTCAGATGCAGCCAATTATGGAGTACATGCTGCCATGGCCGCCACTACATTCGGTATCGCCGCTGCTTTTATCCGAAAGAGACTGATGAAAATTTATTTCATTTTAGTTGCTTTATGTGCCATTTACAGTGTAGCAATCTCAGGTACACGTGCTGCCGTTGCCGTACCGCTTGGAGGAATATTGTTGTATATCATCATTTCGAAAAGCCGAAAAGGCTTCGCTATCAGCAGCATCCTGCTGATAGCCGCCTTCTCTTTTTTCTACTTCACACATATTGGTAATGGAAATGCCTACATCCGAAAGATGCGTTCAGCTTTCCGCCCTAACAAGGATGCTTCCTACATAACGCGAGTCGAGAATCGTGAAAGAATGAAAGAATTAATGTTAACGAAACCTTTCGGTTATGGACTGGGCTTGGCAAAGGGGGAGAGATTTTCCCCTAAAGAGGTAATGCCCTATCCACCGGACTCGTGGCTGGTGGCCGTATGGGTGGAAACGGGCATCGTGGGATTAGTGCTTTATTTACTTATCCACGGAGTGCTTTTCGTCTGGTGCTCGTGGTTGCTGATGTTCAGGATCATGAACCAACGTCTGAGAGGATTGCTGGCCGCATGGCTTTGCATGAATGCCGGGTTCTTTGTCGCGGCTTATGCCAACGACGTCATGCAATACCCCAACTCCATCATTGTCTATACGGGCTTTGCTCTCTGCATAGCGGGGCCATACATCGATCCGGTGATGCAGAAAGAAGACGAAGAGCTGGAAAGGGAAAGAAAAGAGAAGAAAAAAGAGATTGATTATTAACGAAATAAAAAAGAATAAAAGGTTCACCACAGACATTCATGAAACAAATACCTCCTTTAATATCTTTTATCACCATCTGTTACAATGGGCTGGACGACACTTGCGTATTGATAGAATCGCTACGCGACACAATCAGTTCCGTCAGTTATGAAATCATTGTGGTGGACAACGCGTCCCGTCAGGATGAAGCCTCCCTGATACAGGAGCGGTATCCCTTTGTACGGACTCTCCGCAGCGAGAAAAATCTCGGATTCTCGGGAGGAAACAATCTCGGAATACAGATAGCACAAGGAAAATACCTGTTCCTGATCAATAACGACACCTACCTGACCGAAGACGGACTGCCCGCCCTGATAGAACGGTTGGAGAGCGATCCCCGCATCGGGGCCGTATCACCTAAAATCCGTTTAGCCTTTCCGCCGCAAAGCATTCAATTTGCCGGATATACCAAGCTCAGCCGGTATACGATGCGCAATAAAGCATTGGGCATGGGATGTCCGGACGACGGGACTTTCGACACTCCACGCCCCAGTGCCTACCTTCATGGAGCTGCGCTGATGCTGAAACGGGAGGTCATCTGGAAAGCCGGACTGATGCCGGAGATCTATTTTCTCTATTACGAGGAGCTGGACTGGTGTACCAGCATGACGCGTGCCGGCTATCAGCTGTGGTACGAGCCGCGCTGCACCATCTTCCACAAAGAGAGCCAAAGTACCGGGCGGCAAAGCCCTCTCCGCACCTTTTATATGATGCGAAACCGAATGCTTTACGCCTGGCGCAACCTCCCGGGAATGGAACGTTGCTTGGCTATCGCTTACCAAATGCTGATCGTAGCTCCCAAAGACAGTCTGTGCTTCGTCCTGAAAGGAGAGCCCAAGCTGGCAAAAGCCGTCTGGCACGGAGTGAAGGGTTTCTGGAAGCTGTGTTGAGTGACAGTCCACCACAGATTACACAAATTAACACAGAGAGGAATCATTTTCCTGGGGGATATCCATAAACGAGAAAGTGAAATCCTGTGGAACTCTCTGAGATTCTATAGGATTCTGTAAGACTCTGCCGAAATGATCCTCTGTGTAATCTGTGGTGAACTGCAGCTGAACCGATTTACACAAATATATCGACCCATAACCTACATTAAGACTTATGATACTCATACTAACCTTGATCGACTGGATCCTGTTCGTTCCGCTGGCACTTTGCGTAGCTTATCTGCTGGTGTACGCCATTGCGTCCAAGTTCTACCGTGCTCCTCTCTATCCAGAAGCGAATAAGCAGCACCGCATCGCTGTTTTTTTCCCAGCTTACAAAGAAGACAAAGTTATCATCGACTCCGTCCGCTCTTTCCTCGGGCAGGACTACCCCAAGGAATTGTATGACGTGTATGTTATCTCGGACCACATGCAGGACTCCACCAACGAAACCTTGAGTCAACTTCCCATCCGCCTGCTGACAGCTACCTATGAGGACAGTTCCAAGGCCAAAGCGCTCCTGCTGGCCATCAATGCCATCGAGGAGGAAGGAAAGGCCGGAGGCTTGCGCGACCGCCAACTGGCCCTTATGTATGACATTGCCGTGGTGATGGATGCTGATAATGTGACCGTACCCGGTTTCCTGTCCGAAGTGAACCGCGCCTACTGTACCGGGGTCTGGTCGATGCAAGCCCACCGCACTGGTAAAAACCTGAATACGGACATCGCCCTGCTCGACGGGGTGAGCGAAGAGATCAACAACGGATTCTTCAGAAGCGGGCACAACGCCCTCGGACTATCTGCCGGGCTGGCCGGTTCGGGAATGGCTTTTCACTACTTCTGGTATTACAACGCCGTGCAAGAACTGGAGACTGCAGGAGAAGACAAAGAGCTGGAGCTTGCGCTCCTCGAGTGCGGGATACACACTGTCTATCTGGAACACCTGCCCGTCTACGACGAGAAAACGCAGAAAAAAGAGAACATCAAGAAGCAACGCCGACGCTGGATGGCAGCGCAATTCGGCATTTTGTGCGAGGGACTGTCCTTCATTAAATACGTCAAGCAGATGGAAGGATGGTGGCGATGGTGGCCTACTTTCGATCTTGTCGACAAGATTATCCAATGGATGCTCCCTCCACGCCTGGTGCAACTGGCCGCTGTTTTCGGATTCACGCTGCTCACCACACTGGTCTACCGTCCGGCAGCGCCTAAATGGTGGATGTTGTCGGCAGCACAGATTGCCGCCATGTTTATCCCTGTTCCAGCCCGCCTGCTCAACGGTAGGCTACTGAAAGCACTAATGCAGGTGCCTTCGCTGGCATTGGGCACCATAGCCAGCCTGTTCCACCTCAAAGGGGCCAACAAGAAATTTATACATACCGAGCACGGTGAGTGACACGAGTTCACTACGGAGGTCCACAGAGTTCCACTGATTTTTTAATCTTTCGTTAATAAATATCCCCCAAAGGACTCCTCTTTGCGAGAACCTGTGTAATTCTGTGGTGAAACTATACTCATTTTTATTCCGATTCCCCCTCTTGAACTGCCGAATCACTCACTATATCTCTGTTGCCGCTGCAGTCTGGTTGGATACTTACCAGCTCCAGCTACCAAGAGATATTCAATGAAATCATCCCTCAAAATTTATCCTTATCTCTGAAAGCTGAGAACCTGAACAAATTTTCATATGGATTTTACCGATCTGTTTTGAATTTCTTTTCGGTCTATTTTTCATTTTTTATCTATCACATAGTTCGCTATGTTTCCCACAAAAGCGAGAAAATGTCCTCAAACACAAATCTCAAAACAATATCGACCAAAATTTAAATAGGAACTTAAAGATTCATTATCATTTTTTATTATTACTTTTGCCATTCGAGATCATAACAAAGAATAGCTGCACAGATCTGTACATTGCCATCATAAAGGCAAATTGACTGTGATGAATAGTCAAAAAGCATCTTGTGGGGCAAACAAAACAGACTCATTATGAAAATAGTTTTCTTATGTGACTCCATCTTTTCGTATGGAGGTGTACAAAAAGTTTTAGCTGTTATTGCCACAGAATTGTCGAAGTACAATGATGTGATCATACTGACTCATGATAAAGCAGAAGAGAGTGACGCCACGATGTACGGCCTTGACCGCTCTGCAGTAAAAATAATATTTATGCACCGCGACAGACCTGCAGCCTGGGAATATCTACCATGCAAGGCCTATAGTTTTCTATACAAAAAGGTGTTGCCACACAAAAAAATCTTTTCAATAATCTACAATCATAGTTCTTTTTCACATACACAGCAGAAGAGACTTGAGGAACACCTGAACCGGATTCAAGCTGATATCATAATAGGTGTACATGCTTTCATCTCAATAAAATTAGCCATTATCCGGAAAAGACTAGAAGCCAAGAAGGTGATAGGCTGGATACACACCTCTTATGAAGCTTTATTCGACCCTCGAGGAGCTTATCTACCTAGACAAAAAGAGCAGTTCCGATACATCATTCCCAACCTCAACTCAGTGATCGTCTTGACCAGACACGACCGCATACTATATAAAAGCCAGTTGAACATCGAAACGATCACGATACACAACCCCGTAACCCTTGAAGGAACACACATACTACCGAAGGAACGGATACAAAAAAGATTTCTAGCCATAGGAAGATTATCTCATCAGACAAAAGGCTTCGACTTGCTTATAGAAGCGTTTGCCCAGTTCCGCCTCAAACATGACGGATGGATGCTCGACATCATAGGTGAAGGGCCCGAAGAACCACTCCTTAGAAATCTGATTCGTAAGCACCGGATGGAGAATTCCATAAAAATACATCCGTTCACACAGAACATAGCATCTTATTATTCTGCCTCTGATGTCTTCATTTTGAGTTCACGGTGGGAAGGCTTCCCACTTGTGTTGTGTGAAGCGATGTCAATGGGACTACCCGTCATTGCCTCAGATCTTCCAGTGGTAAAAGAGATACTGTCCGATGAACAAGACTGCCTAATATTTCAAAACGGCTGTGTGGCAAGTCTGGCAGAAAAAATGGACAGAATGGTGACCTTAAAAGACATTCACACCATGGGAAAGGCCGCATTCGCAAAATCGCGGCATTTCTTGGTATCGGATATTATCAAACAATGGAAAAAGTTAATTAATGACTAAAACAAACCCAATGTCATCTATCAAACAACAACTCTTGTCTGGAGTGTTCTATACCGCTCTAGCCAAATACAGCGGCATCATCGTATCTTTGGTCGTGGCTGGCGTATTAGCACGACTTATTTCACCGGACGACTTCGGTATCATGGCTGTTGCCACTGTCATCATCGCTTTCTTTAACCTATTTACAGATGTGGGACTCTCACCCGCCATCATCCAACACAAAGATTTGACTACCGAAAATCTATCAGACCTTTTCTCGTTTACCATTTGGACCGGAATCGGGCTATCTCTGCTCTTTGCAGCCGCCTCGTGGCCCATAGCGGCGTATTATGACCGCGACATTCTGCGCATCTTATGCCAGCTGCTGGCCATCAACCTATTTTTCGCTTCCGCCACCATCGTCCCCAATGCACTGTTCTACCGCAATAAAGAATTTAAGTTTATAGCCCTACGAAGCTTCGTCATTCAATTGATTGCCGGAGCAGCGGCGGTGACTGCCGCCCTTTGCGGAGCAGAACTTTACGCACTTGTCATAGGCCCTATCCTGTCAGGTATACTGATCTTTATCATTTCGATCCGCCATTATCCACAACATCTCAGACTCACATTGGGACGAAACGTGCTGCGACAAATTTTCTCTTATTCCGCCTACCAGTTCCTCTTCAACATCATCTGCTACTTCAGCCGTAACCTCGACAAGCTACTGATAGGTAAATACATGGGCATGTCTTCTTTGGGTTATTACGAGAAGTCATATCGCCTAATGATGCTGCCCTTGCAGAACATCACCCAAGTGATCACCCCAGTTATGCACCCCATTTTCAGCGACTACCAGAACGATCTTGAACGTTTGGCATCGGGTTACGAGCGCATCGTCCGCTTTCTCGCCTTCATCGGGCTACCGTTGAGTGTACTGCTTTACTTTACCGCAAGCGAAGTAACGCTGATTATTTTCGGCGACCAGTGGATGCCCTCCATACCGATATTCCAAATACTCACCTTGTCGGTAGGTATACAGATCATTCTCTCCTCATCTGGCTCTATCTTCCAGGCTGCGGGCGATACGAAAAGTTTGTTTATATGTGGTCTGTTTTCGTCGGCACTCAACGTGACAGGTATCCTGCTGGGTATTTTCTGGTTCGGCACGCTTGAGGCTGTGGCTATCTGTATCACAATCACCTTCACCGTCAATTTCATACAATGTTACTGGATGATGTACTGGATAACGCTACACCGTAGCCTGCGGCATTTAACAATCCAACTTGTTTCACCGTTCATTGTGAGTATACTGCTAATAGCCGTTCTCTATCCGCTCAATCTACTAACTCGAGAGGGTAATATTTTTATGACCCTAATTGTAAAAAGCATTATATTTTTCTGTATATTTGGGTGCTATATACAGTTGACTGGTGAATACAACATCATCGGCAAGGTAAATAGCATCATAAACAAACATAAAAGCAGGACGTAAAAACCCCATCCTGAAAACAAAACAAACCATGAAAGCACTGTTTCTTATATTTCACGGATTTGAGGAAGCAAACGGTATCAGTAAGAAAATTCGATACCAAATAGAAGCGCTCAAAGAATGTGGCCTGCAAGTAGACACCTGTTGGCTGGACGATGACCGTAATCACAAGCGGCGGATGATAAACGACAGCACTCTAAACGACTACGGCACAGGAATAAAAGGTAAAATCTTAAAACGAACAGAATATGGCAGCATTCTAAAATACGTAACAGAAAACGACATATCAATGATATACGTACGCTATGTCCACAATGCGAGTCCCTTTACCATCCACCTAATGAAACAGCTCAAAAAGACAGGCGCACGCATCGTGATGGAGATTCCCACTTATCCCTATGATCAGGAATATAAAGGACTCCCGCTACCCTATCAACGCATATTGTTCTTCGACAAGTGTTTCCGTAAACAACTGGCACGCTATGTGGATAAGATTGTCACCTTCTCCGATCATGAGCAGATATGGGGACGCCCCACCATCAAAATCTCTAACGGAATCGACTTCAGCCAAATCAGAGTCAAGCAACCGACCCCGCCACACACTGACCTACGGCTAATTGCGGTAGCAACGATTCACCCTTGGCACGGATTCGACCGGGCCATCGAAGGACTGGCACTATATTATCAAAAAGATCCGACAAGAAAGGTCTATCTACACATCATCGGTTCAGCAGTTCCAGAAGTACTGTTGCAATACCGGCAATCTGTACGGAAAAACAGATTGGAACCCTACGTGTTCTTCCACGGGCCGCTCTTTGGAGAGGCATTGGACAAGATGTTCGATGAGTGTGACTTCGGGATCGGAAGTTTGGCACGCCACAGGAGTCGGATCGACAAAATAAAAACACTGAAAAATCGGGAATATGCTGCACGTGGCATCCCGTTTGTCTACTCTGAAACCGACGACGACTTTGAAAACATGCCTTACATCCTGAAAGTCCCGGCAGACGAAACACCGCTAGATATAGAAGCAATCATCCGCTTTTCCAACTCGGTCCACCTCTCTCCCACCTGGATCAGAGAGTCCATTAAGGAAACTTTATCATGGCAGAAACAAATGCAATGCGTTATAGAAGAAACTCTGAAATAAAACCAACAGAAAAAACCTGAAATGAATATTCGACAACTGACAGACAACATCCGGTACAAAATGAAATACGGCTCCACAGTAGAGTGGTACAACTTTTGGTACATCGTCTTGAGACGACGCCAGAAAGTAATCCCACAAGTGGCTTCTATCGACGAGACAATCCGCCAGATCGCAAGTGAAAGATGCTCCGTCAGCCGTTTTGGCGACGGAGAGATATTACTGACCCAGGCGTCGAAAAACATTGGTTTCCAGAAAGGAGACCCCGCACTTGCCGAGAGGCTCAAGGAAGTGCTAAAAAGCCACGAACAAGGGCATCTGGTTTGTGTGTCGGACGTATTTCAACATTTAGAACGATACAACCGGAAAGCACGCCGCTTCTGGCGGACACATTTTTTCATTTACGGCCCGTGGTGGGACTGTTTACTGGTTCCAGGACGAAAATATTACAACACGTTTGTCACTCGTCCCTACATGGACTTCGCTTCGAAACAAGATTGCGGACGATGGTTCCGAGACATGAAAGCCATTTGGGAAGACAGGGACATCGTTTTTATCGAAGGAGAAAAAAGCCGTCTGGGAATCGGTAATGACCTCTTTGACAATGTGCGAAGCATTCATCGTATTTTGTGCCCGCCCTGTAATGCGTTCAGCCGCATTGACGACATTATCGCTGAAGCGCTGAAGCAGAGCAAGGATTTATTGTTCCTAATCGCGTTGGGGCCTACGGCCACAGTATTGGCTTATGACCTCTTCAAATCCGGATATCAAGCCATAGATATCGGACACGTAGACATCGAATACGAATGGTGGCGGATGCGCGCACGGCGAAAAGTGAAACTTGAACGAAAATATGTGAACGAAGTCCCCGATGGAAACCGGGTGGCTGACGCAGGAGAAGAATATAAGAGGCAAATAATCGCAAAAATAAGTTGAGTATTATGAAAATAGTCTATTATCTCCCAGCCCTTTATGCCCCAGGAGGATTGGAACGCATTATCACGTTTAAAGCCAATTACTTTGCCGATCATTTGGAAGGCTATGAAATCTATATCCTTACCTCAGAGCAGATAGGACGCCCCATTTATTATAATTTGTCACCCAAAGTAAAGCACATTGACCTGAATGTGCCTTTCGACTGGCCCTTTAACCAATCACGCATCAACAAACTCTTAAAATATCCATATCATTATTGGCTGTTCAAAAATCGTTTCTCAAAGACACTGAAAAAGTTACATCCCGACTTTACAATTTCAACCCTGAGAAGGGAGCTAAACTTCATTTCTTCCATCCACGACGGAAGTATCAAAATCGGAGAGTTTCACGTCACCCGCCATTCATATGGAGTGGGTAGCAAAGAATACGGAAAGTCGATAGTGGGAAAGCTTAGAAGATATTGGGAGAAATCATTCCTGAATCACTTGCAGCAGCTCTCTAAGATAATCATATTAACCCATGAAGAGAAAGAATTATGGCCGGAACTTACGAATCTTTGCGTTATTCCGAACCCAATTATTATCCCCTCCGACCGACGATCGGATTGCACCT
>OGIV01001079.1_pt1 | contig 17311 bp, 11 predicted proteins | sample 1571861 | NCBI WGS metagenome assembly OGIV01 (sample SAMEA2582099, study PRJEB24529) | metagenome | biome: Human gut stool | place: China | collected 2011 | reverse complement strand
TGCCTCTGCCTTTGACCATGTAGAAATTGTTTTTCTTACCTTTAATACCGACGGTGCGGATACACTGAACTCGGTAAGTCCGAATGACATAAGTAACGGCACCATCATCGGGTTAGCCGCTGCCTCGCCGCACATACCTACAGAAATATTATTCTTGTTTGCGCAATCAATAATATACTTAATGCCCCTTAATACACTTGGCTGTAACGGAGAATACAGATATGCAACATCGTCATTTCCTCTGTCGCAAGCCATTGTATAACCCGTAAGGTCATTTGTACCAATGCTGAAAAAGTCGGATTCTTTTGCAAGAATATCAGCAATCATAACTGCCGCCGAGGTTTCTGTCATAATGCCTACAGGGATATTTTCGTTAAATTCTACTCCCTGTTCCCTAAGTTCAGCCTTAACCTCTTCAACAAGAGCCTTGCCCTCTCTAAGTTCTTCAACGGCTGTAATAAGCGGGAACATAATTCTTACATCGCCAAAAGCGCTTGCTCTTACAATTGCACGGAGCTGTGTTTTGAACAAATCTTTATGCTTTAAGCAATATCTGATTGCTCTGAAGCCCAAGAAAGGATTTTCCTCTTTTTTAAGTCCGAGATAAGGAATTTCCTTGTCGCCGCCGATGTCAAGAGTTCTGATAATTACAGGCTTTCCCTTTAATGTAAGTGCCGCCTTTTTGTAAGCGTCAAACTGCTCGTCCTCTGTAGGCAAAGCGGTTCTGTCCATAAATAAAAATTCAGTTCTGAACAAACCAACGCCCTCGCCGTCTGCATCAACTGCCTTTATTGCATCCTCCGGCTTGCCGATATTGCAGAAAAGCTCATATTCCTCACCGCTTAAAGCTTTAGTTGCCTTGCCTCTGAAATTTTCAAGTTCTTTGCGCTCTTTAAGAAAATTAATTCTCTTTGTATCGTACTCCTGAATAACAGCGTCATCCGGCTCATCAATTACTACGCCCTCACTGCCGTCAACGATTACATAAGCACCGGCCGAAAGTTTTGAAACCGCACCGTTTACGCTTAGCACGGCGGGAATTTCAAGTGCCCTTGCAAGGATAGCCGAATGAGATGTTTTGCCGCCTGTTTCGGTAATAATTCCGACAATATTTTCTTTATTGATGCCTGCTGTCATGGACGGAGTAAGTTCTTTTGCGACAACTACCGTACCCTTTGGCGCTGCCGAAAGTTTTACTTCTTTTACTCCGAGCAAAATGCTTAGCATACTTGTTTTTAAGTCTTTTACATCTGCCGCTCTCTGCTGTGTAAGTTCGTCATCTGTGGCAGAAAACATAGAGATGAACATATCGCACATATACTCAAGTGCAGCCTCGGCACACTGACCGTTATCAATCAACTTTTCGATTTCGCCGCACATATACGGGTCTTTCATCATCTGAATGTGACCCTCAAGAATTTCTGCCTCTTTTTTACCTGCCGACGCTTTCAGCGCATCTGCCTGTGCCGCAGTATTGTCGCAAAATATTTTAACCGCATTTCTGAAACGCTCAACCTCTGCCTCGGTATCCGTAACAGTTACATTATTATATTCAAGTTTTGCTTCTTCTACAATCATTACTCTTCCGAGTCCGATACCCTCGGAAGCGGGTGTTCCGTGTAACATAACCTCACCTGCTTTCAAATTTTAGAAAGAAAGCGTGCCAAAAGACACGCTCCCGTTTTTATTCACCAAGTCCGCCTTCAATAAGCTCTACTGCCTTTGCAAGAGCCTCTTCTTCGTCAGGACCGTTACATTCTACTACAAACTCGCTGCCGCACTTAATACAAGCTGCAATAATATTTAAAAGACTTTTTGCATTAATTTTGCTTGAGTTGAAATCAATTGTAACATCACTCTGGAACTTTGCCATTGCTGTTGCAAATACTGATGCGGGACGCATATGAAAACCTGATGCATTATTTAATGTAAGTTTTTTTGATACCATAATAGAAAACCCCTTTATAATAGTTTTGTGTCAGACAGGGAGGGCTACTCCCTGTCTGAATTAAGTTTATTTTATCATATTTTAAGAAAGAATGGAAGATTTTTTGTGAAATTTATTTAACTTTTTTAATCTCTTTGTTAAGAGGTTTTTTAAGAAGTGCAAGCATAAACATTGAAACTACTGCACCGATTGCAAGAGCAAGGAGGTAGAAATACCATGTACCCTGCATTGTTGCGAATACGAAGATACCGCCGTGAGGAGCCATAAGCTTACAGCCAAAGAGAGCTGAAAATGCGCCTGCTACTGCAGAACCAACGATACATGAAGGGATAACCTGAAGCGGATGACCTGCTGCGTAAGGAATTGCACCTTCTGTGATGAATGAAAGTCCCATTACATAGTTTACGGGAGCATTCTTTCTTTCTTCGTCTGTCCAACGATTCTTGAAGAATGTGTTTGAAAGAGCGATTGCGATTGGAGGAACCATACCGCCGATCATAACTGCTGCCATAATGATGTATGCCTGATCGTCTGCGTTTGCAAGGTTAAGTGTTGCGAATGCATAAGCTGCCTTGTTGAAAGGACCACCCATGTCGATAGACATCATACCTGCGAGGAGCGCACAGAGCGGAACCATCATTGCAGGGTTAGAGGCAATAGCGTTAAGGCCGTCTGACATACCTGAGTTAATCATACCCATGAACGGGTTGACTGCGCACATTACAACGAGAATACCGCCGAGTCCGAGAAGCGGATAGATGAGAACTGGCTTGATACCCTCAAGAGCCTTAGGCATCTTATCGCACATTTTTTCAATAGCAAGCATTAAGTATCCGCCTACGAAACCTGCAAGCAAGCCACCGAGGAAGCCTGACGGAACTGTGTTAACAGCACCCGGATCTGCAAAGGTTGCGCCTGATGTTGCAAGGAAACCGCCTACAAGACCAACGAGAAGGCCAGGACGGTCTGCAATTGACATTGCGATAAAGCCGGAAAGAATAGGAACCATAAGGTTAAATGCCACACCGCCGAGTGTCTTAAACCATGCGGCTGCAGGAGTTACCGTACCGAATGTACTGCCAACCTCCTGTGCGTTAACACCGCATGCAATATCAATAAGGAATGCAATTGCAATGAAGATACCGCCTGCTACAACGAACGGGAGCATATGTGATACACCGTTCATAAGGTGACCGTAAGCGCCGCCTCTCTTCTTTGGAGCATCTGCAGAACCGCCTTTGTGATGATATACGGGAACTTCTTTGTTTACAATCTTGTTGATAAGCTCTTCCGGCTTATGAATACCGTCTGAAACGGCACACTGTAAAACGGGCTTGCCGTCAAAACGGGCAAGATTTATTGTGATGTCAGCGGCAATGATGATACCGTCACAATTTGCAATTTCTTCTTCGGTAAGCACATTCTTTGCACCGCCCGAACCGTTTGTTTCAACCTTAATCGGAATGTTAAGGCTGTCGCCGGCTTTCTGGAGTGATTCAGCCGCCATATAAGTATGAGCAATACCTGTTGGACAAGCTGTGATAGCAAGAACTCTGTAACCCTTCTTTGCAGGAACTTCTGCCTTTGGTTCATCGGGGAACTTCTCTGTTTCTTTTGCGTCAATAATAGAGATAAATTCTTTCGGAGTTTTTGCGGCTTTAAGTTTCGCTGTAAAATCTTCATGCATTAAAAGCTGCATAAGTCTTGCGAGAACCTCAAGGTGAACATCGCCGTCTGTTGTAGCCGCTATCATAAAAATAAGTTTGCAAGGCTGTCCGTCCGGAGCCTCATAATCTACACCGTTAGGAACTGTAATTGCAGCAAGTGCAGGAGCTTTAACTGCCGTGCTCTTTGCGTGCGGAATGGCAACTTCCATACCGACTGCTGTTGTTCCCATTTCCTCTCTTGCGAGGATTCCTTTCTTATACTCGGCTGCGTTTACAAGGTTTCCGCTCTTGTCGTGCAATGAAACGAGCTTGTCGATTGCTGCCTGTTTTGATGCCACTGATACATTAAGCTCTATGGCACTTTGTTTTAATAAATCAGTAATACGCATAAATTCTTCTCCTTTTTAGTTTATTTATTTCTACCCACTCAGAATTGAGCGAGCAATTCATCAATTTTATCTTTTGTGGCAAGTCCGTTTAAAAATGCTGTTGCATTTCCGCAGGCACTGCCGAGCTTTAACGCATAGGCGTAATCGTTTTTGTCAATGCAGCCGGCTACAAAGCCTGCTACCATTGAGTCACCCGAGCCTACTGTATTCAGTACCTTGTGACCTTTAATAACGCCCTCTTTATGAACCTTTCCGAATTCGTCAACAAGTAATGCACCGTCGCCGCCCAGAGAAACGAGAACATTTTTAGCACCCATTTTCTGCAATTCCTGCGCATATTTGACAACATCGCTTTCTGTCTTTACTGTTGTGTCAAAAATTTCTGAAAGCTCCTGACGGTTCGGTTTGATTAAAAACGGTTTGTATTTTAGTGAATTAACAAGCAACTTTTTAGTTGCGTCAACTACAATTCTTACATCTTTTCCGTCAAGTCTTTCTATGATTCTTTCATAAACATCGTCAGGCAATGTATTTGGAATATTTCCTGCAATGATAAGTGTATCACCACTCTGAATATTGTCGATTTTATCAAACAGATTCAAAAGTTCTTCCTCATCTATGTGCGGTCCTTGACAGTTGATTTCGGTTTCTTCGCCTGCCTTGATTTTGATGTTTATTCTCGAAATTCCGCTTTTAAGCGTGATAAAATCTGCTGTGATTTTAGGATTTTTAAGACCTTTTTCAATAGCCTCTCCGGTAAATCCTGCAACAAAACCAAGCGCTGTGCTCTTGATACCGAGTTCGGCAAGTACGCACGAAACATTTATTCCCTTGCCGCCGATGTAATATTCCTCACTTGTTGTTCTGTTTGTAATGCCTGTCTTAAGCTCATCAAGACGAACGATGTAATCAATTGACGGGTTTAGTGTAACTGTGTAAATCACTTCATAACCTCCTTGATTATTGTTTTTTCCGAAAACTCATTATACGGGAGTTTGTCGGTTATAATACAGCAGTCTTTAAGCTCTGCAAAGGTAATCGGAAATACCTTTCTGAATTTGGTATTGTCGGCAAGAACAAAAGACATATAACTTCTTTTTATAACTTCCTCTTTGATCAAGCCCTCTTCCATATCAGGAGTGGTAAAGCCTGCATTTAATTCAATTCCGTTAGTACCCATAAAGGATTTTGTAAAGTTAAAGGTTTTCAGCGACCTTAAACCTTCCGCGCCCATAATAGCCTCGGTAGCAGGTTTGATTCTGCCGCCGATTGTGTATGTTGTAAGTCCCTTTCTTATAAGATTTTTTGCGTGGGTAATACCGTTTGTAACATAGGTTGCGTTTTTGTTTGTAATGTAATCTGTGAGAATATCAGTGGTTGTGCCTGCGTCTATATATACAAAATCCGTATCGTTAATAAGTTTTGCACAATAGATTGCGATTGCTTTCTTTTCGTCAAGCATTATACCTTCTCTTGATTTCACATCAGCCTCATATACGCCCGAAAGCTGGTGAATTGAGGTTGCTCCTCCGAATACTTTATTAAGCTTGCCCATCTCGTCAAGTGTTGTGAGGTCACGCCTTATGGTTGACTCCGATGTATTCAAAAGCTTTGTAAGCTCCTGTACCGTGACTGTGTTTTTCTCGCTTAATATTTGAAGTATTGTTTGGTATCTTTCCTGAGTAAGCATTTCCCTCACCTCTTGACTACATTATAACACCTGTTTTGTTAAAGTCAAGCAAATTCTTTCAAAAAAATTCATTAAAATTGAAATTCAGTTAGTTTATATCAAAAATCGCATATAATTTTGTGTGTTTTAACAAGTGATTTTGCTTTTGCATTTTTAAGTCATTCAAATTCAGTCATAAATCAGTCAAGATTATTCAAAAATATTCTATCCCGATTACTGTCTTTTTATTCCCGTATTTTATCATTTATAAAAGCAAAAAGCTGTTCGGTAACTCTTGCCCGAACAGCTTTAATGTACTTTTAATATTAAATTTTAATTACGAAGCAATAATAGTCTGAATCTTTGTAACATCGGCAACATCAATTTTACCGTCGCCGTTTGCGTCTGCCGTCTTTGTATTTTTAATTACATATGATGAATTGCCCGAAAGATACATCTGTAAGTATGTAACATCCGATACATCTATTTTGCCGTCATTATTTATATCACCTACAGGTACAGTTTCCTCCTGCAATGCTTTGAATGTAATTTTATTTTTGGTTGCGTATGTCTGCGCCTTTGTATTTTTATAGCCGTAAATTATAAATCCGTCAATAACTCTGCCATCACTATAGCCCACTGCGGTTGTACCAAAATATGTAACACTCTTTGGAATAGTAATAGATTTCATAGCTCGGCAATTTTCAAATGCAGATGTTTCGATTGATGTAAGAGTATTCGGCAAAGTTACCGATGAAAGTTTTGTACAGTCATAAAAGGACATTGAACCTATTTTTTTAACTGTATTTGGAATGGTTATCTGTGTCAGATTTGTTGCTTTACTAAACAAATTATTCGGCACTGATGTTGCTCCGTTTTCGATTATGGCTGTTTTTAGTCCCGAATTCAAAAACACATAATTACCATTTTCAGTTACAGTCTTTGGAATAGTAATTGATTTGAGAGCTTTTGTACTGTCAAATGCTTTGTAACCAATTTCATTTAGATTTTTCGGTAAAGTTACCGACGAAAGTTTTTCACAATGATAAAATGACATTGAACCGATTTTCTTTACTGTATTCGGAATTGATACTTTTGTAAGATTATTAGCATTTTTAAAAAGATTATCCGCTACAACAGCAGCACCGTTTTCAATTGTAGCTGTTTTTAGTCCTGAATCCATAAACACATCACTGCCTGCTTTGGTTACGGTCTTCGGTATTGTAATTGTTGTAAGCGCCGTTGTTCCATTAAATGCGCCATAGCCGATTTCGGTAAGAGTATTTGGCAATGTTACAGATGATAGACTTTTACAACCGTAAAATGACATTGAGCCTACTTTCTTTACTGTATTCGGCATTGTTACTTTAGTTAAATTTTTAGCATAGCAAAAAAGATTGTCTGCTACTGCTGTTGCTCCTTTTTCTATAGCGGCTGATTTAAGTGCCGAACCGTTAAATACATTATTACCGGCTGTTGTAACCGTTTTTGGAATTGTAATTGCGGTAAGTGCCGTCGTACCGCCAAATGCATTATAACCAAGTTCGGTAAGAGTATTTGGCAAAGTTATAGATGAAAGCTTTGTACAATTGCTAAATGCACTTACACCGATTTTCTTTACAGTATTTGGAATTGTTACTTTGGTAAGATTATTTGCATCACTGAAAAGCGCAGCCGGAACTGCAGTCGCACCGTTTTCGATTATAGCAGTTTTTAATCCTGAATTTCTAAAGATACTATAATCGGAATTTGTTAATGTCTTTGGAATAGTAATTGTTGTAAGTGCTGTTGTTCCTTCAAATGCATTATAGCCAATTTTCGTAAGATTGCTTGGTAATGTAACTTTTGAAAGTTTTGTACAATTGTGAAATGCCATTGAACCGACAACTTTTATTGTATTTGGCATTTTAACAGAAGTTAATGTGCTATTGTTGTAAAAAGAATTAGCAGAAATTTTTACAACATTTTTATTTAAAATTTGTGACGGAATTGTAATATCGGTTGCTATACCCTTATATCCCGCAATATTTACGGTATCATCTGAATTTACAGTATATTCATAGTTGCCGCTTATAAAAATAGTTGCCGCATTTGCTGTAATTGAAATCACAGATAACCCGCTTACAGCTAAAACCACAGCAATAATTGATGCTAAAAATTTTTTCATTTATTTTCTCTCCTTGTCATTATGACAAAATATTTTATATACTTCTCAATATACAATAAAAATAATAGCAAATATGAAATTTGCTGTCAATACAAAATTGTGCAATTCAGTTACATATACAATCATCAAAAATATAAATTTTTTTATTTGTCAACTTTAACACAAAAAGGTCACATCATTGCATAAGCGGAAAGTATTTGTGGGCTTTGCCCACACCCACAACCTTTGAAAAGGTTGACCAAACTTTTATAATTGCTTGGAAAATCAATTTGCTAAGCCATAATTTATTAATGCTATCTCAAATAATTTTATAGCCTTTGACCGAAAACAAATCAAAGGCTATATATTTTTCTTAATATTACTTTTCAAAATCAATTGAAAGGCTCTTTTTGTCGGAAGTAAATTTACGGCACGCTACCCCTGCCGACTGCAACATTCTTTTAGACGCAACAGTTGCGGCGCTGTCGGCATATTTATCATAAAGATAAACAACCTCTGCTATACCCGACTGAATAATGGCTTTTGCACATTCGTTGCAAGGAAAAAGGTCAACATACAGCCTTGCGCCCTTAAGATTTTTGCCTCTTGCATTAAGTATAGCATTAAGCTCGGCGTGTACCACATAGCTGTACTTTGTGTCTTCACCATCTCTGCACCACGGATAATCGTCATCGGAACAACCGAAAGGAAAGCCGTTGTAACCTGTTGAAAGAATGATATTGTTATTGTCTACAATACACGCACCTACTTGAGTGTTCGGGTCTTTACTGCGCTTTGAGGCAAGAATAGCCACACCCATAAAGTATTCGTCCCATGAAATATAGTCTTTTCTTTTCATTTATCTTTATCCTCCTTATCAATAACCTGATTTTTTCAAGTCCGCAAGTATCTGCACATAAAATTCTCTTATGTCAAAGTCCTTAATATTTTCACGGTTAAGGTCAATCATATCTCCGTGAGAAATACCTCTTTTACCTTTTGTAGTAATGTATGTATATTTTTCGCCCCAGGCAAAGGAGTTTTCTGAAACCAAGCCATCATTCTCGCCGTCAAAATATTTTACAAGATTGTATGAAAAGTTAAGCGGAAATTTTCCTCCCGACGCTCTGTTCAGCTTTGAGCCAAAGCTCTGATAATAAACCTTTGGTGAGTCAAATACATCAGCGTTAAGTTTCGTACAATTTGCCTGCGTAAGGTCGGTTACGGCAGAGATGAAGTCGGGATTTTTGTCGCCAAACTTTAAAAGTGCGTTATTGTATGCAAAAGCAATTTTGTTTTTAACATTAGGCGAAACTTTTGTTAAAAGATAGTCGGCAAAACCGCAGCCACGATGCGGAGTGTTTATTGTGGTGAGCGATGCTGTCATATCTTCAACGCCGTAACAGGCAATCGCCTTTCTGCAATCAAGCCCGCCCTTTGAATGAGCAATAATGTTCAGCTTTTCACAACCTGTTTCCGCAACGATTTGTTTAATTCTCTCGGCAATCTCTTTGGCGCTGTCATCTACAGAAGCGGCCGATTCGTGATTACCGTAGTAAATTTCTGCGCCGTTTGCAATAAGTTCTGCCGGCACTCTGCCCCAATAATTGAAATATGCGCTGTCACGAAAAAACACACCGTGCACAAGCAATACAGGGTATTTTGTTTTGCAAATTTTCTCATTGATTCTTTTTCTGTCTTGTTCGGCTTTATCAATCTCAAAATTAACCTCTTGCATAGTTATTTTTATAATAACGCCAAGACAAAATAAATTTACAATCGGAATAAAACCGCAAATTATTCCGATAAACCTATGCTTTATGCCAAGTTGAACCGATGTGCAATAAACGGAAATGATACCGTTCCAAAACAAAATAAACTCCGCAAGCAGAGCACCTCCAAGGCACAGCGCCCATTTTACCCAATTGTCAGGTAACATTTGAAAAGCCGACTGAATATAAATCACACTTGAAAGCAGAGTTGTTATTAAAAATTGCAAGAGCAATTCACTGCCGTGTGCAATCATTCTGAATTTAAAAGACGGATAGCCGCCTTTTGCAACAGACGGAAAAACATTTGCGGCAACAAACGCAAAAACACTGATAAGCGGCAAATACCACCTGTCAAGCATCTCTGCAAGAAAGATGCCGTTAATACCGACCATAAGCATAAGCGTGAGCAACAGCCTATAAAAGAATGTAAACACTCCGGATTTTTTCATTAAATCACCCGTTTTTATAATAACACGCACACACAAAAATTGCAACAAAAAAGCGGATGCAACTAATGCAACCGCTTTAAGATAATTATTTAATTACACCATAAGACTGCAAACAAGATCTGCATATTCGCCGGGATTTTCAATCGGAAGACCTGCAATGAGGAGAGCCTGATCGTAGAGAAGCTCTGCGTACTTCTTTGCTTTTTCAATGTCTGTCTGCACTGCGCTTTCCATTGCCTTTACAGCCGAGTGATTCATATTAAGTTCAAGCACTCTCTGTGCTTTCATACCGCTGTCAGGCTGAACCGCATTGAAGTATTTTTCCATTTCAAATGAAATGCCGCCCTTTGCGGTAAGGCAAACAGGATGAGAAACCAACTTTTTAGACGCAACAACTTCGCTTACCTTGTCGCCGAGTGTTTCTTTTACAAAAGTAAGGATTGCACTGCTGTCCTTTTCTTCCTCTTTGTTTTCATCATTCTCAATACCGAGGTCATCGTTTGTAGCCGAACAGAAACGCTTGTCCTTGTACTGCATAAGAGTCTGGAGTGAGAACTCATCAATTTCTTCTGTACAATAGAGGATTTCGTAACCCTTTGAACGCAAAAGTTCTGTCTGCGGGAGATTGTCAATTGAAGAAATGTTCTCGCCGACTGCAAAGTAAATAAACTTCTGATCCTCTTTCATTCTGTCAACATATTCCGAAAGAGTTACAAGTTTTTTCTCTGTAGAAGAGTAATACATAAGTAAGTCTTGTAATTCTTCTTTATGCATACCGTAGTCGGCAGATACTCCGTACTTAAGCTGTCTGCCAAAGGCATTGAAGAACTTTTCATAATTTTCTCTGTCATTTGCAAGCATTGAAGTAAGCTCGTTCTTAATCTTCTTCTCAATGTTCTGTGCAATAGTGATAAGGTGACGGTCATGCTGGAGCATCTCTCTTGAAATGTTAAGAGAAAGGTCTGCACTGTCAACAATACCCTTTACAAATCTGAAATGTTCAGGCAAAAGCTCCTCGCAGTTTTCCATAATAAGAACACCGCTTGAATAAAGCTGAAGTCCCTTTTTGTATTCCTTTGTATAGTAATCGTAAGGTGCCTGTGACGGAATGAAAAGCAATGCCTTGTATGTAACAACACCCTCTACGGAAGTTACGATTGTATGCAAAGGCTTGTCCATAGCCATAAACTTTTCACGATAAAAATTATCGTACTCCTCCTGCTTAACATCTTTCTTTGCTCTTTGCCAGATTGGGAGCATACTGTTAAGAGTTTCGGTTTCTGTATAATCCTCATACTCCGGTTTTTCGCTGTCCTTGGTTTCTTCCTTAACTCTGCTGTGAGTCATATCCATCATAATCGGATAGCGGATATAGTCGGAATACTTCTTGATAAGTCCCTGAATTCTGTACTGCTCAAGGAACTCATCATAGTTTTCTTCCTCAGTATTGTCCTTAATTTCAAGTACAATTGTTGTACCGATTTCGTCCCTCTCTGTTTCGGTGATTTCGTAACCGTCTGCGCCGTCAGATTCCCACTTGTAAGCTGTGTCACAGCCGTATTTCTTAGTAACAACGGTAATTTTCTTTGCTACCATAAAAGCGGAGTAAAAGCCGACGCCGAACTGACCGATAATGTCAATATCGTCCTGCTTTTCGCTCATTTCCTGCTTAAACTTGTATGAACCCGAAGATGCGATTGTGCCAAGGTTGTTTTCAAGGTCGTCTTTATCCATACCGATACCGTTATCGGTAATTGTAAGTGTACGGTTTTCCTTGTCGGGCTTTATAAAAATCTTAAAATCATCTCTGCTCATATTAAGCTTATCGTCTGTAAGTGCAATAAAGCAAAGCTTATCAATAGCATCGCTTGCATTTGAAATAAGCTCTCTAAGGAAAATCTCCTTATGAGTATAAATTGAATTAATCATCAGGTCGAGAAGTCTTTTTGACTCTGATTTAAATTCTTTCTTAGCCATAAAATTACTTCCTTTTTAATTAATAATGCGTACTACATTCTTTCGTACTAATATTATATTATACATCATTTTGGTTAAATTTTCAATAGATAAAGTATTGGTTATGTGTAGCATAAATAAAAAGCAATACCGTACATATCATACAGTATTGCTTTTACATTCGTCATATTGCTTTTTAGTCCTTTATAAACAACTGAGCCCAATAATATTTATCTTTAGAATTATTATCGATATAGCAAGAAACACCGATTTTTTCATAAGTTTTGCTCATAATATTTGCTCTATGACCTTCCGAATTCATCCATGCATTCACAACATCCTCCGGTGTTGAATATCCTGATGCAATATTCTCACCCGCATTAGTGTAAGATACATTGTTTTCCTTAAGAATTGTTGACCATTTTGTACCGTTAGGTCGTTTATGTTCAAATAAAGTAACTGTTTCTTTTGCACGAATATCAGAAAGACCGGTAAGTGTATCATCTTTTTTCAGCGGTTTCAGTCCCTCTTTGGCACGCTCAATATTTACAAGTTCAATAACCCTGTCAGCAAATTCTCTGTTATAGCTTGTTGTAGGCTCAGGCTCAGGATCGGGTTCGGGATCAGGATTGGTCGTAGGATTCGGTTTAACCGGTACAGTTACTTCTGAAATAAGCATCTGCGCTTTCGTTACATCCTGAACATCAATTTTGCCGTCGCTGTTATAATCGGCAATTTCTTTCTGCGTATCTGTAAACTGATTTTTTCCCGAAATGCCTAACTGCAAATATGTAACATCCTGTACATCAAACTTACCGTCAAGGTTTATATCATACTCGTCCGAATCGGAAATATCTTGGTAAGCGGTATTAATAACATCAAGAATAGTATTCAGCTTTTTTTCTGCTTCATCATCGTTAAGATAATCAGCTTTTTGTTTATTAATTTTTACTTTAACGCTGTCGATAAGGTCATTTTTCTTAACATTAAGTATTTTTGCAAGGTTGCCTGTTTCTTGGGGATCGACTTCTTCGTAAAAGTATACACATAAATACTCTGCCAAAAGATCGGCATCGGTCACACCGTCAGGTAAAGCAGAACCTATTACCCTGCTTGTTGAAGTAATTGCTTTTGCAGGACCGCACTCGGGATGATTCTTCCATGCCGCCTCCGTACATTTTTTCCAACTGTCAGCAGGGTTTTCCAATAAATTACCTGTAACATAGCAGGTATCGCCAAGGCAGTTGCCGTTCATAATTGTGTTATATGTCTGCATACCTGTGTCTGCACTGAAAATTTCGCAATAGTAATTGTGGTCGCCCGACTGCTCAATTTCGTCGGAATTACCTGTTCTTACAACATTATAGGAGTACAAACCGTTTCCTTCATTAACACATTTTTCACTTTTTGACTGCCATGTTGTCCATTCTCCCGTACCGTCAGCTCTCCAGATATGGCAATAAATCCTCGTATAATTTTCCCATCCTGTTGAGTTAACATCAAAGTAAATCTTTGTGCCTTCGCTTACATTTTCATCGGTGCTTGCTGCCGACACTGCCAATCCGCCCATAGCAAGCATTGACATAGGCACTGTAAGTGCAAGTGCGGAAGCAGTAATACCTTTTAATAATTTATTATATTTCACATTATCAACCTCTTTGTAATTTTGATTTAATATTCCGCATTTTTTCAAAATATTATATTAATATGTTGCAACAGTTAATAATATATGTCAATATTAATTCAAAATTTCACCAACGAAATTTTGTGCATTATTTTGTTGAAAATATGTGAGCAACAAAGTGTGCAGCACAAAAAAGGCTCCGTCAAAAGACGAAGCCTTAAATTTGTGAAAATATTAAGCTATACGATTAAGCCTTACCGACTGAACCGAAGAGTTCCATTTTCTCTTTAACAGTAGCCTTGATAGCCTCTGCACCCGGAGCAAGGAGCTTTCTTGGGTCAAAGCCCTTACCCTCTAAGTCCTTACCTGCCTCAACATACTTTCTTGTAGCATCGGCAAATGCAAGCTGGCACTCTGTATTTACATTGATCTTTGAAACGCCGAGTGAAATAGCCTTCTTGATCATATCAGCAGGGATGCCTGTACCACCGTGGAGAACGAGTGGCATATCGCCTGTAAGCTGCTGAATCGCATCAAGAGTTTCAAAGCTAAGACCCTTCCAGTTTGCAGGATACTTACCGTGAATGTTACCGATACCTGCAGCGAGCATTGTTACGCCGAGGTCAGCAACCATTTTACATTCCTTAGGATCTGCGCACTCGCCCATACCGATAACGCCGTCTTCCTCACCGCCGATTGAACCAACTTCAGCCTCAAGTGAAAGACCGAGAATGTTACAAGCAGCTACGAGTTCCTTAGTCTTAGCAATGTTCTCTTCGATTGGGTAGTGTGAACCGTCAAACATAATTGAGCTGAAACCTGCCTTAATGCAAGCCTTAGCGCCTTCGTATGAACCGTGATCAAGGTGGAGAGCAACCGGAACAGTAATGTTAAGCTCTTCGAGCATACCGTTTACCATACCAACGACTGTCTTGTAACCGCACATATATTTACCTGCGCCCTCAGATACACCGAGAATTACAGGTGAGTTAAGCTCCTGAGCAGTTAAAAGAATTGACTTTGTCCACTCAAGGTTATTGATGTTGAACTGACCAACTGCATAGTGGCCTGCTTTTGCTTTTGTAAGCATTTCTTTAGCGTTTACTAATGGCATATTAATCTTCCTTTGTAGTAAATTTTCGGAACAAAAAACATAGTCGCTCCGAGTTACTTTTATTATACAATAAATCATTTCAAATATAAAGTCTTTTGCAAAAATTTTTTGGTTTTTTGAAGAAATTACAGGAAAAATCTTGTAAAATCACCTAATTTTCAATATATACTCACATAAGCGTGATATAATTTTGTTGCTTTTAAAACAATAAAGATATATAATACTTATGAAAGCTATAAATTAGTAATTCATAATTAAAAAGTTTGCAACATATAAGTTTGACTTAATTATTTTATACAATTACGAATTATGCATTACTAATAAGGAGATATTTTTATGGATAATAATTTCAATTCTAATAATCAGTTTGAACCTGAAAAGCCTTTTACCGAAAAACCGACCGAGCCGCAGACTGCGCCTGTTTTTGAAACCGAAAATACAGAAAACAACGCAGAAACGACTAACGAACAATCGGTAACACCGCAGTATCGAAATTTTGAGCCTGAAAAACCGTTTGAAAATGGATTTTCTCAACCTCAGCAACCGCAAAATGACTTTGCTCCTCAAACACCTAATTTTGAACAGCCGCAGCAAAACGGATATTATCAAAACAACGGCTGCAACGGACAATACAACCCAAACTTTAATCAGCAGTATAATCCGAATCCGCAATATCAACAGCCGTTTAATCCGCAACCACCTCAATATCAGCCGTACGGCAATCCGCAGGCTGGCGGCAGACCTGTGTATCAGCCTCAGCATGGACAATACGCTAATCCACAGCAGCAATATTCTCAACCGTACGCACCACAGTATCAACAATATCAACCGCAGTACGGACAGCAGAATTATCAACAGCCAAACTTTAATCAACAGCCAAACTTTAATCAGCAGCCATACGGACAGCCTTATGTGCCGCAGCAAAAGCCGCCTGTTGATTATTCAAATACATACGCACAACCGCCAATGCCGAATATGCCACGCAAAAAGATGACACCCGGCATAATTGTAATAATAGTTGTGCTGTCATTGCTTTGTGTAGGCAGTATCTGCGGAATGATTGCCTATGTTGCGTCAAATTCAAACGGCAACAAAAATAATACAAATAACAGCTATACATTTACATTACCGAGTGGCAGTCCGTACTTTAACAATGATAGTTCAAGCACTCAAGAGCATAATGAATCCGATTACAGCAACAAGACAAATTCTTCTTATGAGGGAATTGACTTAAAAGCTAAACCGAGCGATGCCAAAGATTCCAAATACAACACCGAATATGCAAGCAACGAAGTAACAGATTCTATTGTCGGCGTTCTTTGCTATTCAGACGAAATCACAGATGATTCACAGTGCACTTCGCAGGGCAGCGGAATTATAATTACATCAGACGGTTATGTGATTACAAATGCTCATGTAGTTGGCAACAGCAAAACTCTCTACCTTATACAGGTCGTTACTTCCGACGGCAAGCAGTATAAAGCAGGTGTTGTTGGTTACGATACACGCACAGACCTTGCTCTTTTGAAAATGGACGATGCAAGCGGACTTAAGGTCGCAAACTTCGGTAACTCCAAAGATGTTTCACTTGGTGAAAGTGTAATAGCTATAGGTAATCCCGGCGGAGTTAAGTATAACAACTCAATCACTCAGGGTATTGTATCTGCAGTTGACAGACAGAGCAGTATTACGACAAATGTAAAATTCATTCAGACAGATGCAGCCATTAACCCCGGCAATTCCGGCGGCGCTCTTGTAAATATGTACGGTCAGGTAATCGGAGTTTCATCCGCAAAAATAGCCGCTACAGATTATGAGGGTATGGGCTTTGCAATTCCTTCTGCCACAGTAAAAGATGTTATTGATGACATTATGAAATACGGCTATGTGCAGGGCAGAGTAAAAATTGGCGTTACAGGTGAAAATGTACAGAGCAGTGGAAACACGCCTGCGGGCATTGCGATTTACAGCATTGACGAGGACGGTCCTTGCGCAAACACAGACCTTAAAGAAAACGATATTATCACAGGTGCCGACGGCAAAAAGGTAAGCAACTTCGCCGAGTTCTATGATATACTCGAAAGCCATAAAGCAGGCGATACAATTGAGCTTGAATATTACCGCAGCTCAAACGGCAGTACAGATAAAGTTACCATAACTTTGCAGGAAAGCAAGTAATAAAATTATATAATCATAACGGCCGCTGTCATTATCGGACAGCGGTCGTTTTTTAAATTATATAACAAGTGGCTTTTCTTGTTGCTGTCGCATTTAAAGGGTAACACCGTTGTGTTTGGCTATCGTTAGATTGTGTAAACGCAAAGTATTTGTGGGCTTTGCCCACAACCTCAACCGTTGAAAAGGTTGCCTAAACTTTTATAATTAATTGGCAAAGCAATGGTTAAACCGTAATTTACCAAACCTTTAATAAAAATGATTCTTTATCAAAAGTTGGGGTAAATTGTGGTTTAGCGGAGTGTCGGTTGGGCATTGAAATTTAGCTAACGCTAAATTATCCTCCTAAAAGCAAAAAAGTTTACTCAATTTTTTCAAAAATTGCGGGTTTGGGCAGCGCCC
>OGIV01001065.1_pt1 | contig 17510 bp, 10 predicted proteins | sample 1571861 | NCBI WGS metagenome assembly OGIV01 (sample SAMEA2582099, study PRJEB24529) | metagenome | biome: Human gut stool | place: China | collected 2011 | reverse complement strand
TTAGCGGCTGCGCCGCTTAACTGCTGCAAACTTAGAGCGACGCGTCCCGCGTCGGATTAATTAAAAGGAAAGATACGAACCATACTAAATAATGGCTGAATCTTTTCCCGACGCGAGACGCGTCGCCCCCATTAGTGCTTGAGTTTGGTGCTTGCGTTTGGTGCTTGAGTCCGTTCGCATGCTTATGTTTTACCGGACAACCATAACAACGAATAGAAATCCCCAAAACGATCTCATTTTTGATGCCAATTTTGAACTCCCTACCTTATACTGGTAGGGCGCAACTGCTCCAACACGCTTACCCATACAAAAAGCCCCCCCTTCATCACGAAGGAGGGGTTTCCTATACCATTTTACATGGTAAAACATTAAATCCTAAACACATTACAAAACAAGGGCGCCCAAACCATAACATGAAAGAAACCAAGCGCACCTACTTGTAATGATATCTTATTACCTATAACCTAACCTATAAATCAAAATATTACTTCTAAGAAAATCTTTTTCCGTATTTTGCCTGCATCTTACACTTTACCTCACAACTTACTGATAATCACTACAATACAGTGTGTAGGCAAGGTAAGATTTCACCTACACTGTCACCTACACTCATAGCAGACGGCAGTGTGCATTTACGGCATCGGCAGAGCGTCAGTCGGGCATAGGGAGGGCGGAAATCCGATTGCTCCGACAAGTTTAACGCCCTCCCTATGCCGCAAAACCCTGCTGGCACGGCACGTGTTACGCCTGTGCATGTGAGTTTGTGCAGACAGTGCAGGCAGTGTAGATAAATAGTGCAGTGTGTAGGCTGTAGTGCATACAAAAAGCAATCTTACCTACACTCCGTAACTCATTGAAAATCAGCACGAGTGTAGGCAAAAGTGCAAGATGCAAGCAATTTGTCCCAAAAGTGCTGTGAGGGGAATGTCACCCTTAAAAACTTGGCAAACTTACCTGTTAACGCGTCAACTTGTCAACCCGTCAACCATTTCCACCAACGAGCAGACCTATTTAGCAAAGTCAAGCACCACTACCCCACGCACGTCTAATTGCAGGGTTCCCTGGTCAAGACGGAGGGTACGTCCACTTACCACATCGCGTGCTGTGCTTGCTGGCAAAACCTCAGCATAACGTGCCAAACTTACACATGCTGGAGCATCTGTGCCATTGAGCATTATCGTTACGGTGTGGCCTTTATACTCGCGAGAGTAAACATACACGCCATCTGCCACCGTAAACTGACGTAAACTACCATACTTTACAGCATCGCACTGCTTGCGCCATTGCAGCAATCGACGGGTAAAGTCATGCGTTTGCTGCATAAGCGGGGTCATGTGGCTGCCCATAAAGGCATTTATGCTATCGCCCGCAAAACCACCTGGAAAGTTCTGACGCAATGCGCCATCGCCCTTACCTTTGTTAGCAGCCATGGCCAGCTCATCGCCATAATATAGCTGGGGAATGCCACGCAGGGTAAGCAACAAGGTGAGTGCCTGCCGATAACGCCACGACTGCATGGCCTGGGCTTGTACACGGGCAAAGCGATCGGTGTCGTGATTGCTCATAAAAGTCAGCAAATGAGCAGGGTCAGCATACACATTGTCTTGACTCAAATAGTCATAAATGCGTGCCAAACCTTTATCCCACTCATTGGTGCGCTCATCAAGTGCCGAATTAAGCAATCCCATTAGCGGAAAATCCATTACCGTGGGCAACTGACTGTTACACAAGCCTTGGGCCACGGGACTGTCCTTTTGCCAAGCACTCACCCCCACATTGTTGTTCAACCAGGTTTCGCCTACTATGTTAAGGTGTGGATATTGTGCTTTCAGTTCTTCACACCAACGCGCCATAGCTTGGCGGTCGGCATAGGGGTAAGTGTCCTGACGTATGCCGTCTATACCGGCATACTCTATCCACCACACAGCGTTTTGTATAAGGTAGCGCATCACGTGCGGATTACGCTGATTAAAGTCGGGCATGGAGGCTACAAACCACCCATCTTGCGCATTCTGCGCATCTGCGCTGCTGGCATGTGGGTCGGTCACGGCTGCTATTTTGTAACTGGTCTGCACATAATGGCTATTATTGTTAAACCAAGTGCTGTCGGGCCTGTCAACAAACAAAGGGTTCATGCTGCCGCAATGGTTGAACACCATGTCCTGCACCACCTTCATGCCGCGCTTATGGGCTTGTGACACAAAATCACGATAATCGGCATTTGAGCCAAAACGAGGGTCTACCTCATAGTAATTAGTAATGGCATAACCATGATACGAACCAGCAGGCATATCGTTTAGCAGTAATGGTGTGGGCCATATAGTGGTCACGCCCAAGCTATCCAAGTAGTCAAGATGACGGGTCATACCTGCCAGGTCGCCCCCATGACGTGCATCAGGAGCCTGACTTGCTGTGCTCTCGCGCAAGCCTTTCACCACATCGTTGCGCACATCTCCATTGGCAAACCTGTCGGGCATGAGCAAGTAAAGCACATCAGCGGCATCAAAGCCTTGTGCTTTAGGGGCTGCATCGCGTGCCTTGAGTTCATAAGCTATGCGCTGACGTGTGCGTCCCGATTGCAACTGCAAGTTGAAGCGCTGAGCACGTGCCCTGCCTATGTTGAGATAAACTAACAAATAGTTGCTGTTAACCGGGCGCACAATGCTATCTATGCTAACGTCAGTAGTACTGAGCGTTACCTGGCTATGTCCTATATTGTGTCCGTGCAACACTAATTGCAGGGTGGGATTAACCATACCGCTCCACCAAAAGGCGGGCTGCACTTGCACCGACGACTGTGTACGCCCCTTTGCACTTAAAGGCAGCAGGGTGAACAATACAAATAAGAGAGTATATAGCTTGCTCATTGTTATAATGGGGGTTAATAATTGAAGTTTCGGATTTAGCAAAGGCGGGCTGAATCATCGTGCAAGGCGAATGCAATCAAGCCTGCTTGAATTGCTGAGCCGCAGCCGATGATGCCAATGAAAGCCCAATGTAGCACATAGCCCAGGGCAAGCGAAGCGACACCCTGGGTATCGCGTGTTGGAGCGGTCGCGCCCTGTAAGGGCAAAAGCCTTAACCCTTTATGTTGCTATTCTTACTTGATAGCTAAATTTGCAGTCTTAAAGTGGAATATCGCATGTGTATTTTGTTCAAGAACTGCGCCATAGCTTAAAGCTTTTGCCCTTACAGGGCGCGACTGCTCCAACACGCGATACCCAGGGTGTCGCTTCGCTTGCCCTGGGCTATGTGCTTCATTGGGCCTTCAGCCCGCCCTTGTTAAATCCGAAACTTGAGTAAGAAACTTAAATAACTTTGCAAACTTACTTTTCAACTCCTCAACTCCTCAACTCCTCAACTCTTCAACCCCATCACCCCGTCACCCCGTCACCCCATCAACTCATAAACTAACTCCTTAACTCCTTAACTCCTCAACTCCTCAACTCTTCAACTAAAATTCAAATGTACATCTATAGCCTCAACTTCAAGGTACGCGACTACGAGTGCGACCTCCAGGGCATTGTCAATAATGCCAACTACCAACACTACACCGAGCACACCCGCCACGAGTTTCTGCGTTCGCGCGGCGTCAGTTTTGCCGAGCTGCATGAGCGCGGCATCGACGCCGTGGTAGCCGGCATGCAAATGCGCTTCAAGACCCCCCTGCGCAGCGGCGACGAATTTGTGAGCAAGCTCGGTCTGAAAAAAGAAGGCATAAAATACGTATTCGTGCAAGACCTCTACCGCTTGCCCGACATGCGTCCCGTGTTCAAGTCAACCGTCGAAGCCGTCTGCCTGGTCAACGGCCGTCTCAGCCAATGCCCCGAGCTCGACCTCATAGTGCCCGACCCCCACGTTACAACCCCCGCAAAGTAAGCGCCGCCATGCCCTCAGCCCCCATCGCCCCACACCCCGACGAGTCCGCCGAAGCCCTTGCCACACTCACCCTCAGCGCCCTGCGAGGTCTGAGCCAGTCGCAAGCCCTTGCCCTTGTGGCACACTATGGCACCGCCACCGCCGCCCTTGCCGACACCAGTCCCACCCACAGCCAGTGGGCCGCCCTGCGTGCCGACACTGCCGCCCTGCACCAAGCCCAAACCCGTGCCGAGGCCGAAATGGACTTCTGCCAGCAACATCACATACAAGTCATACCCACCACCAGCGCCAATTACCCCACACGTCTGCTCGAGCCCAAGGTCACCGACCGCCCGCTGCAGCTATTCTACTGCGGCACAGGCACCCTCAACCGCCGCCACATACTCAGCGTGGTAGGCACCCGCCACATCACCGAATACGGCAAGCAGATGTGCGAAAGCCTCCTTCGCGACCTCGCACTTCTCGTTCCAGATGTGTTGATAATCAGCGGGTTAGCCTATGGCGTAGACATACATGCCCACCGTGCGGCCCTTGAGAGCCACCTCCCCACCGCCGCCGTTCTGGCCCACGGCCTCGACCGCATCTACCCCCGTTTGCACCGCGACACCGCCAGCCAGATGACCCACAATGGCGGTCTCATTACCGAGTACTTCACCGGCACCTCGCCCGACCGTGGCCGTTTCATACAGCGCAACCGCATAGTAGCCGGCCTCTCCTCTGCCACACTCGTCGTTGAGAGCGCCCACCATGGCGGCTCCCTTGTCACAGCCCGCATAGCCCGCAGCTACGGCCGCCCCGTCATGGCAGTGCCCGGCCGCACCACCGACCCCGCCTCCGAGGGCTGCAACCGTCTCATAGCCGACCACCAGGCCGAACTCGTCACCTCCGCGTCCGACATTGTGCGCCTGCTCAAGTGGCAGCCCGCCCCTGCGCCCGCCGAACCACAGCTCTTCACCTCCTACAAGCCGCTCGAGCAGTTAGTAGTCGATGCACTCGGCACCGCCGACTCCCTCAGTTCCGACCAAATATCCTACCAAACAGGCCTTGCCCCCGCAGCCCTCACCGACGTGCTCTTCGACCTCGAAGACCTCAACGCCATCAAGCGCCTGCCCGGCAACCGCTTCAGACTGAAGAACTGAGGCATTGTCCGTTTGACAGGTAACGATGAAAGTTCCATTTAGAGCAAAAAAAACGAAAAGTCTTGCGATTGTGCTTGATATTCAGTATCTTTGCACAAAATGGGCTATGGTTCGGCATAGACTGAGCATCATTTATGCGACAGGTAAGCATCATTGCTGTAACTTGTAGCTGAGAAACAATTATAAAACCTAAAGTTTCGGATATAGACGGGTACGGCCTGAAAAGGCCAAAAGCACTTAGCCCAGGGCAAGCGAAGCGGCACCCTGGGTAACCGAAATCCAATGAGTTTACGCCCTGAAAGGGCAAAAGCTTGAAATAGATTCGGAAATGCTGTTGCCCTTTCAGGGCGTGCGAACCAAAATCCGAGACTTGAGTAAAAACGAAAAGAATATGGCGCGACCAATTAAAGAAACTCCGGTATTGTATGGAGAGGATGCTGCGCGATTTCTTCATGCCATTGACAATGTAAAGTCTGCGTCACAAGATGAGAAAAGCCGCATACGTGACGCATACGAGCAAATGAAGCAAATAGCAACATTCACAATGTAGAGTACAAAAACATATGCGGTTAGTAAAACTTGAAGATATAGAAACCACTAAGCCGTTCGATTGCGGAGACAGCGATCTGAACGGCTTTTTCTGTGACGATGCCTGTTACTATCATGAGCAAATGATAGCAAACACATTCGTCTTAGAGGACGATACGGATACAATAGCTTTTTTCAGTCTGCTTAATGACAAAATATCACAGAAAAGTGTGCCAAACAACTTGTGGCGGAAATTGAGAAAGAACATTCCGCACCGCAAGCATTTCTCAAGTTATCCGGCTATAAAGATAGGTCGTTTAGCCATATCCAAGAAACACCAGCGCAAAGGTTTGGGCACAACATTGCTGTCTGCTATCAAGCAGATGTCCATAAACCCCACATCGCCATTATCCGCAAGCCGGTTTCTGACGGTAGATGCCTATGTCGCAGCCGTTCCATTTTATGAAGAGAATGGCTTTGTAAAGCTGGTAAACATAGCAGAAGGCGAAACAGTGCCTATGTACTATGATTTGAAACAGTTGAAGTAACACAAAACAACTAAAGGTGGTTCTAAAAACAGAAATTAGAACCACCCCTAAACATACCCCACCCACATTGAAAACATTTGAAGAGTTAGGCGTTTCGGCCGAGATACGCCGCGCCATCAGCGAAATGGGCTACGAGCACCCCATGCCCGTGCAAGAAGAAGTAATACCCTACCTCCTTGGCGTAGGCAACGATGTCATAGCCCTTGCCCAGACCGGCACAGGCAAGACAGCCGCCTTTGGTCTGCCCGTGTTGCAAAAGGTCAACCCCGACAATCGTGCCACACAGGCCGTCATACTCAGTCCCACACGCGAACTCTGCCTGCAAATAGCTGGCGACCTCAAAGAGTATTCACGCTACATCGACAATCTGCACGTGCTCGCCGTATATGGCGGTTCGAGCATCGAGAGCCAGATACGCTCCCTGCGCAAGGGTGCCCAAGTGATAGTAGCCACCCCCGGCCGCCTCATCGACCTCATGCACCGTGGCGTGGCCCGTCTCGACGCTGTTGAGAATGTGGTGCTCGACGAGGCCGACGAAATGCTCAACATGGGCTTCACCGAGAGCATCAACGAAATATTGGCCGGTGTGCCTGCCGAGCGCAACACCCTGCTCTTTTCGGCCACCATGGGCAAGGAAATCGAGCGCATAGCCAAGAGCTACCTCCACGACTACAAAGAAATTGTGGTAGGTTCGCGCAACGAAGGTGCCGAAAACGTCAACCACATCTACTACCTTGTCCACGCCAAAGACAAGTATGCCGCCCTCAAGCGCGTGGTCGACTACTATCCCCGCATCTACGGCATCATCTTCTGCCGCACCCGTCTCGAAACACAAGAGGTGGCCGACCACCTCATTCGCGACGGCTACAATGCCGAAGCCCTGCACGGCGACCTCTCGCAGGCCCAGCGCGACCTCACCATGCAAAAGTTCCGCCAGCACCACACCCAGTTGCTCGTGGCCACCGACGTGGCAGCCCGCGGCCTTGATGTCGAGGACCTCACCCATGTCATCAACTACGGCCTGCCCGACGATGTCGAGAACTACACCCACCGTTCGGGCCGCACCGGCCGTGCCGGCAAGCGAGGCACAAGCATCTCCATCATCCACCTGCGCGAGAAGGGCAAGGTGCGCATCATCGAAAAGGTGATAGGCAAGAAATTCGAGGTCGGCACACTGCCTGAACCGCAGGAGATATGCACCAAGCAGCTCTACAAAGTGATGGACGAGCTTGAGCGCATCGAGGTAAACGACACCGAGATAGCCCCCTTCATGCCCGAGATATACCGCAAGCTCGACTGGCTCACCAAGGAGGACCTCATCAAGCGCATCGTCAGTCGCGAGTTTGGCCACTTCCTGCGCTACTATGCCGATGCCCCCGTCATAGAGCAGCCCACCGGCCGCGATGCCAAGGACGGCAGTGGCAAGGCCGACGGCCGTTCACGCCGCGAGCGCCGCAAGGGTGGGGCAGAAGGCGCCCACCAGGCCGAGGAGGGCTACACCCGTCTGTTCATCAACCTTGGCAAGCGCGACAACTTCTATGCCCGCGAGATCATCAACCTTGTCAACCGCCATGTGCGTGGTGCCAAGGTAGAGATAGGCCGCATCGACCTCACCAACAACTGTTCGTTCTTCGAGGTGCCCGATGCCGACGCCCCCCTTGTGCTCAGCAAGATGAAGCGCGTCAAGGTAGGCGACCGCAAGGTAGTGGTCGACCATGCCGAGCGCACCGACGGTCAGTCTGCCCCGCGTGCCGGTGAGCGCAATGCCCGTCCCGAGCGCAAGCAGCGTGGCCAGCGCCGCACCTATGCCGAGGTGGCCGATGCCCGCAGCATGAAGCAGCAGTGGAAGGCCGACAAGAAGGCCGACAAGAAAGCCAAGCGCAAGTCCAACTCCCAGCCCGAGTACGCCCCAGCCAAGAAGAAGATCACCAAAGACGATTGGAAGCAGTTCTTCGAGTAGAATAATATATGGACATTGAGGAAATTGTCAAAGAAACAGTAAATTGTGCTGTTAAAGTGCGTCGTTATCTTGGTGAGGGCTTTTTAGAGAGCGTCTATCAGGAAGCTCTTCTAGAGTTGCGCAAAGTTGGCCTCAATGCGGAGAAAGAAATTCCCGTAAAGGTTATCTATGATGATGGCAGTGAGATAGGTCTGTTTAAGGTTGATGTGCTGGTAGAGGACTGTTTGATACTTGAGTTAAAAACAGTGGGCGATTTGACAGAACGACATGAAATGCAATTAGTCAATTATTTGAAAGCATCACGATTAGATACCGGCCTATTGATAAATTTTTGGGGCGAAAAGATAAAAATAAAGCGCAAATATCGCCAGGGCTTGTCACGAGGCACTTATGACAAATATAGTTTATAGGTCTATAGTTATCCGCTAACGCGGAACCATAAGAACAAAAGGACATAAGGACATAAGATATACAGCATTAAACGCTACGGCGTAGCCCTTATGTTCTTATGTCCTTTTGTTTACCGCGTTAGCGGCAAATATCATAACTCACGAACAATGAAACACCACTTTTCCCCCCACAGACATAGGTTTATAATAATCCGCTAACGCGGAAAACATAAGAACATAAGGACATAAGGACATAAGAACATAAGACCAGATGTGCTTCAAGACGTACGGGCATGGACTGCGTCCATGTGCCCTCAAGAACATAAGGGCTACGCCGTAGCGTTTCATGCTATTGCTTCCTTATATATCGCTCAAGGTCTTAACGGCGTAGCCCTTATGTTCTTGAGGGCCAATGGACGCAAGTCCATGCCCGTATGTCTTGCATCACTTATGTTCTTATGTCCTTATGTTTTCCGCGTTAGCGGCAAATGTTAGCGGCAAATATCACAATTCACTAACAATGAAACACCACTTTTCCCCATACAGGCTTTATCCGCTAACGCGGAACCATAAGAACAAAAGGACATAAGAACATAAGATCTACAGCATGAAACGCTACGGCGTAGCCCTTATGTTCTTGAGGGCATATGGACGCAGTCCATGCCCGTACGTCTTGAAGCACATTTGGTCTTATGTTCTTATGTTCTTATGTTCTTATGTTTTCCGCGTTAGCGGCAAATATTAGCGGCAAATATTAGCAGCAAATATTAGCGGCGAATATTATCGGCAAATATCACAATTCTCCAACAATGAAACACCACATTCTCCCCCTATTATTCCTTCTCCCCCTCACCGCCACCGCCCAAGGCATACACCTCAAGTTCGGCGGCGGCCTCAGTTCACACTACGGTTCCGACCAAGTGATAGGCGCCTTCAAAATAGGCATCGGCTACGAAGTAGAACTCACCCAACACTGGAGCTTCACCCCGGGCATCGAAGTATACGGCAAAGGCGCCAAAAATCCCAACCAAACCGCCTACGTCTTCGACCCCGACCACAACCAGCTCTACAACCCCGACACAGGCCAGCCCCTCACAGGCATCATCAACCGCTCCGCCACCCAAAACTACCTCGAAGTACCCCTCCTCATCAGCTACTACCTCCGCACAGCCCCCTCAAGCTACATCATCGTCAGCGCAGGCCCCTATCTGGCCTACGGCCTCAGTGGCAAACAAAAAACCAAAGGCGACACCCAGCAGAGCGGTTCGCAGCGCTACTACTACGAGCAAAAAACCTTCAACGAGCCAGGCACCCACCGCTTCGACTGCGGCGTGCAAACCTACCTCGGTTACCAATTCCCCTCATCAGTCAGCGTAGGTCTCGAAGCCGATTGGGGAATAGCCAAGTTCAACACCGCAGGGCGCCGCAATGTGTCAGCCCTCATAGCCTTAGGCTACAAATTCTGACACCCCCCATCGCACCATTGCGAGGAACGAAAAAAGCCAAATACCCACAATTAGGTATTGCCAAGGCCACAAACACAGCGTACCTTTGCATCGAGTTAAGTAGAATACATAGATTGTTATGTTCTTGTCCTAAATGAGGCTGTACAGAGCGCTGTACAGCCTCGTTTGTACTATGCAGGCGCGCTCAAAGTCTTTTTAATACCAACTTATCAAACCATTGTTGACAGGTAAATGTAAATATGCGAACGACTTCAAGCACTAAATGCAAGCACTATACGCAAGCACCAAACGCTACCACTAATGGGGGCGACGCGTCTCGCGTCGGGCATTAAGGCAAAGGCACCCAAACAGGCGTGGAGTTAGTGCTCTTGCATTTCCCCGACGCGAGACGCGTCGCCCCCATTAGTGTTAGCGTTTAGTGCTTGCGTCAAACTATTGCAGCAAGCCAACATGCCACCATATACCCCTAAAAATAGGAAATAACCATTCTACCTACATCTTGCACTTTTTACCTGCACTAAGCTGATAATCAGCACTTTGCGCAGTGTAGGTATACCTACACACTACCTACACTAAACTACACACTACCTACACTAAACTACACACTACCTACACTAAACTACACACCACCTGCACTACAAAAAAACTGTGCCATGCACACAGCGCCACAATCACGCCACCCGCTCATGTCAGTATAGGGAGCGCGAAAAACCGATAGGAGCAACCGCCGCGCCTGTCCCCCTATGCCGGCACACAGCCCTGCCATGACACACAACACCCGTTGCCAGTGTCGACAAGTGTAACACCCAGTGCACGCACGTGTGACACCCAGTGTAGACAAGTGCAAGTGACAGTGCAGGCAGATTGCAGGTATACCTACACTACGCAAAGTGCTGATTATCAGCTCAGTGCAGGTAAAAAGTGCAAGATGCAAGCAAAACAACCAAAAAGTGCTGTGAGGGAAACTACACCATTTTGCAGCCTGCACAAACACCCTAAATTGCACACCGCTCTTAGCAACATCAAACACTAAGTTCTATTAAATCTGAAAAAAGATGCGTGAAAACTTTGTTACATTGAAAAACATTTCACTATCTTTGCCACGTAATATGGTATGGTGCGCGCATTGCACCACATCGGGGGTGCAAAAACGCTCCTTAAATCTGTTGAAACTCAATTCTATGTTTAACTTTATAAATCACTTACGCAAATGAAAAGGTTTTACAACTATTTCCTTTCATTGTTCCTGCTCATGGCAGTAGGAATCTCCGGCGCTATGGCCCAGGCGTACAGAGAGGGTAACCTCCTTGAAACAGTGGAAGCTGTGACAAGCCAGGATATCCTCCTCAACGGTACGGGTAACATGGGTGGTGGTCAGTACCTTTGCGGACAGGGCTATTCGAGCACTGTAACCAAGGACTGCCGTTACCGCCTCGAACAAGTGTCGGGTCAAGTTGACGGACTCAACCTCTACGTCCTGAAACAAGTATCAACCGGTCTTTATGTTAAGGATTACACCTTGCAGACGACCAGCGGAGATGACTCTGAAGAGGATACTTCTTACGGCCCCTTCAACGGCAAGATGATCGCTGTAACTGCAGACAAGGCTGAGGCCATGCAGTTCACTGTGTCTTTGGCTGTTGAAAATGGTACAGATCCTCGTTCTAAAACCACTCAGGGTCAGGCTCAGGACTTGAGCCAGCCCAGCTTTGTGCTCGCTACAAAGCAGCCCTCGGCTAATGGTGCTATCCAGTTCCTTGGTCACTACTACTCACCCTTCTACGCAATTTATGTAGATACCAATGCTTGGCAGATTCATGCTGTAGACGAACCCCAGGGTAAGGAGAAGCTCCAGGCGTACATGGACGCATACTTTGCCAACAACACCGATCCTGCAGTAACTTATCCTGCAGGTACCTATCCTGGTAGTTGTCCTGCCGAACTCGTAAAAGCTGCCCACGCAGCTTACACTGAGGCTAACGCCGCACTCAATGCCGACGAATTCACACTCACTGACGAGCAGGTTAACGACCTTTGCAACCGTATCGAATCTTCTATCGAAAAGCTGAAGACTTCTACCTTCCCCATGGCTGATGGCATTTACTTCATTCACGACAGCCGTGGCATGTTCAATGCGGGCAACACCATGTTCCTTTATGGCGACAGCGGCAATGGTCAGAACTATATCAGCGCTAATGGCAACTACACCAAGCCTGCCAAGCTCGACGCCGACGCTGTGAAGTACTTGTGGCGCGTGAAGGTGGTAAATGGCGACTCAGCCACTGTACAGAATGTGCTGTCTGGCCTCTACTTCACTCACAAGATTGCTGTTGCCAACCACTATGGTTTGAGCCAGAGCGAAAACATCGTTATGTTGCGCAAGGGTGCTGAGACTGGTACCCAGTTCAACCACTCATCATTCTACATCAAGAATACCAAGAACACCGAGCGTGCTTGCACCAACCCCGCAGGTTGGTTGATTAATTGGAACTACGACAACGATCCGGGCAACCAGTTCGTATTCGAGTCAGTTACCGAAGACGAACTTAACGCTGTGTTGGAAGAAGCCAAGCAGCAGGTGCGCAACGAAAAGCTTGCAACCCTTTATGGTGATGCAGTATTTGCTCTTAACAAGGGCATCTCTTACGCTCCCGCTGCCGGCTATGTGCTCGACAACGACTTCTCTGCCGAAGGTGCCCTCGTGCGTCACACTGGCGAAGAGGAAAACACACCTTGGTACTGCAACAACAAGGAAACTCAAGAAGCTAATACTTACGAAGCCCTTACAGGTGAAGGCTGGGATGGTACTACTTACTTCCACTCTTCATGGTCAGGTGGCGCTTTCGAGCCCAGCATCAGCAAGAACCACTACCTCGTAGCCGAACTCGAACAAGACGCTACTGGCGACATCCTCGTTAAGGTGGCTAAGCGTGCTACTGGCAACGACTTCCCCACTCAGTTCGCCGTTTATGGTGCCAAGACATTTGACAAGGAAAATCCCAATGCTACCGAATGGAAGTTCCAGGGATTGGCCGACATCAACTACACTGACTCTGTTGCGGTAACTTACACTGATGTAGATGAAAAGGGTCACAAGGCTGAAGGCCAAACCAAAACCATTCCCGATGCAGTAGGTGTTGCTGCTATGCACCTCGATGGTTCATACGCTTACATCAAGCTCGCTGCCACTAAGACGCTCTTCAATGCATCTAATCCCCAGACTAACCGTGGTTACTTTGCTCTTGCCAAGCTCAACATTTGGGAGGCTGCCGAACCCGTAGTGAAGAGCTACACTCCCGAGCTTCAGGACGTGCAGAACACCAATGAGGCTGTAATTACAGAACTCCAGGCCCAGATTGAAGCTGCTGGCAAGCAGGTGGCTGACAGCTCAGCTACCGACGCTCAGATTGCTTCATTGCAGGCTGCGCTCGATGCTTTCAACAACAACTACCCCGATCCCAGCCGCGTAACAACTGCTTTGGCTGAAGCCTCAAGCATTTACAACGCTGCAAGCTCTAAGGGCTTGATTGGTGACAAGCTTGCTCAGTATCCTACTAAGGTTGCCGAAAAGCTCGCTAATGTTATAACCAAGTATCAGGGCTTCAACAGTGTTAAGCTCGCTGACATTAATGCTGCTGTTAACGAAATCAATGCAACTGTGGCCGAGTTCAAGGCTTCTATCAAGTTGCCCGAAGCTGGTAAGTTCTACACCCTCCGTAGCGCTTCTAAGAAGTATGAGGACGGTTCAAACGGTGTTTCTTACCGTGGTATCATCTACTCTGCAAGCAACGATGCTACAACTGAAGTAACTAACACTGCTACTGCCGTTCGTTACTACCGCATGAACAACGCTTCGACCATTAAGGATAGTGCCTCATTTGCTGATGCTGACTTCACCAAGCTGCAGGATACTATCAGCATTGCAGATGATGCACGCCTCGTTTGGAAGGCTGAGGCTTCTGCCAATGGTCAGATTACTTTCCGCAACCTCGCTACAGGTATGTACCTCACTGGTGCTAACGGTAAGATCTACCAGAGCATCGAGGCTACTCCTATCAATGTAGAGGGTATCGCACCTGAAACATTCCGCTTCAACGCAGGCAAGAATGAAAACGGTGTAACCATGTACATGAACACACGTGCTGTAAGCAATACTATTGTAACATGGAATGATACTGCCGACGTTAACTCTAACTTCTTCATCGAAGAGGTGGCAAAGGATAAGATCGCCAATCAGTCATTCTATCTTGCTAACGTGAAGGAAGGCCAGTTCTATGCTGGTACATTCGCAGTAGATATCGCCGCAACCGACGGTTACATCACACCGTACAAGGTAATTGGTGTAAACGGTGACAAGCTCGTGCTTGGCACATACGATGATGTAGTTGAAGCCGGTACACCGTTCATCTACTCTGTAGACATGGTTCTCTCTACTGCTGCAGGTGCAACTACTACATTAGGCTTTACTCAGGTAGTAGCTGCCAACGACTTGACTGAAGGTAACTACACTTACGAAACTAAGAACGTAAACGGCCTCCAGGGTGTATTGACCGAAGCTGTCAAGATCCCCGCAGGCAAGGCTTACATCAACAACAGTGGTGCTGTAGCTGTAGCTCCTGAAGCTGGTGCTGACATCGCTGCCAACGGCGCTTACTTCAACGGTGACGCTTCAACTACTTCTGAGGAGGGTGACGAAACACTCGAACTCGGCAAGCTGGTTGGCAATGCCCTCACTGGCATCGACGCTACTAAGGTAATCGTACTTCCTGCCAAGGTTGACGTTTACAGCATCGATGGCAAGCTCCTCCGTCAGGGTGTTAAGAGCAGCAACGCTGCCAAGAACCTCCCCGCTGGTGTTTACGTAATCGGTGGCCAGAAGGTGCTTGTTAAGTAACAAAGCCTGCATCACAGCTGACCCGTTCAGCTGACATGCAATAATTAAATAAGGTGCGTCCCCTCAACGTGGGGCGCACCTTTTTTCATGCCCTGTCGCTTTCAGCGTAACAAAATTTTTCCGAGGCGGGACGCGTCGCCCCCATTAGTGTTAGCGTTTTGTGCTATTAGAGGTAGCGTTTTGTGCTTCCTAATGATGCCACTCTGCGACAAACGATACCACCAAACGCTACCATAAAACGCTACCACCAAACGCAAGCACTAATGGGGGCGACGCGTCTCGCGTCGGGAACAGAGAAAGGCGAAAACAAGCTCTGCGAAATAAGTAGCTGCCTCTTTTTCCGACGCGGGACGCGTCGCCCCCATTAGAGGTAGCGTTTGGTGGTAGCGATCAATGTGTTTATCAGCCGCATCTATGCCCTGTAACTCAAAATAAATGAGTATATTTGTACGCTAATATGTGCAGGTGTACACACGCTGCGCACTCCAACATGCTAACTACTCATAATCCCTATAATGGAAGATCTTGAAAAGAAAGGCGCTTCGGCATACAGCGCCAGTAACATTCAGGTGCTCGAAGGCCTGGAGGCCGTGCGCAAGCGCCCCGCCATGTATATTGGCGACATCAGTGAAAAGGGCTTGCACCACCTGGTTTACGAAACCGTGGACAACTCCATCGACGAGGCACTTGCAGGCTATTGCACCCACATCGAGGTGACTATCTGCACCGACAACTCCATCATCGTACAGGATAACGGACGCGGTATCCCCGTCGACATGCACCCCAAAGAGCACCGTTCGGCACTCGAGGTGGTAATGACTGTGCTCCACGCCGGCGGCAAGTTTGACAAGGGCTCCTACAAGGTGTCAGGCGGTCTGCACGGCGTGGGTGTGAGTTGTGTGAACGCCCTCTCTACCAAAATGGTGAGCGAGGTGTTCCGCGATGGCAAAATCTACCGTCAGGAGTATGCCAAAGGCCACCCGCAGGCACCTGTGGCCGTGGTGGGCGACACCGACATTCGGGGCACACGCCAGCACTTCTGGCCCGATCCCACCATCTTTACCACCACCACCTACAAGTACGAGATACTGGCCAACCGCATGCGTGAACTGGCCTACCTCAACGCCGGCATCACCATCACCCTTACCGACCAGCGTCCCGACGAGGAGGGCAACCAGCGCAAGGACGTGTTCCATTCCGACCTCGGCTTGCGCGAGTTTGTGCGCTACATCGACTCTTCGCGCCAGCACCTTTTCGACGATGTGATCTATCTCAACACCGAGAAGAACAACATACCCATCGAGGTGGCCATCATGTACAACACCTCGTACAGCGAGAACATACACTCCTACGTCAACAATATCAACACCATCGAGGGCGGTACACACCTTGTGGGCTTCCGTCAGGCTGTTACCCGTGTGCTCAAAAAGTATGCCGAGGAAACTGCCGCCAAACAGATAGAGAAGGCCAAGGTGGAAATATCGGGCGAGGACTTCCGCGAAGGCCTTACTGCTGTCATCTCCGTCAAGGTGGCCGAACCGCAGTTTGAGGGCCAGACCAAGACAAAACTTGGCAACAGCGAGGTGACCGGTGCTGTAAACCAGGCCGTGGGCGAGGCGCTGACAAACTACCTTGAGGAGCACCCCAAGGAGGCCAAGCTCGTAGTAGACAAAGTGATACTTGCCGCCACCGCCCGCATTGCCGCCCGCAAGGCGCGTGAGAGCGTGCAGCGCAAGAGTCCGCTGTCGGGTGGCGGACTGCCCGGCAAACTGGCTGACTGCTCATCGAAGGACCCTGCCATCTGCGAGTTGTTCCTTGTCGAGGGTGACTCGGCCGGTGGTTCTGCCAAGCAGGGCCGCAGCCGTGCCACACAAGCCATTCTGCCTCTGCGTGGTAAGATACTTAATGTGGAGAAGGCCATGTGGCACAAGGCGTTTGAGAGCGATGACGTGAACAACATCATTCAGGCCCTGGGCATACGCTTTGGCATGGGTGAGGACTCAAAGGAGGCCAACCTCGACAAGTTGCGCTACCACAAGGTTATCATCATGGCCGATGCCGATGTCGATGGTCAGCACATTGCCACCCTCATCATGACACTCTTCTACCGCTACATGCCGCAGATTATTCAAGACGGCTACCTCTACATTGCCATGCCGCCCCTCTACAAGTGCACCAAGGGCAAGGTGTCGGAGTATTGCTACAACGACCGCGACCGCCAGGTGTTTATGGACAAATATGGCGACGGCACCGAGGGCAGCATCAAGACGCAGCGTTACAAAGGTCTTGGTGAGATGAACCCCGAGGAGTTGTGGAGCACTACCATGTGTCCGGAGTCGCGTCTGCTCAAGCAGGTGTCGCTCGAGAATGCTGCTGATGCCGATTATGTGTTCTCCATGCTTATGGGCGACGATGTAGGTCCGCGCCGCGAGTTTATCGAGAAGAACGCTATTTATGCTAATGTTGATGCTTAGCGGGCTGCGCGTGCGCTTGTCAATGTGCTGATATGTCAATATGCTGACGCCGAGGCTAATGTGCTAATATGCTGACGCCGTAGCGTGGCTTGGCAGCCGCTAACGCGGTAAACATAAGGACATAAGAACATAAGGACATAAGGGCTGACGCCGAGGCTTTTGAAGCGCTTACCGCGGAAACATAAGAACATAAGCTACATAAGAAACATATAAGGCCGCTGCGCGGCTGACGG
>OGIV01001058.1_pt1 | contig 17588 bp, 7 predicted proteins | sample 1571861 | NCBI WGS metagenome assembly OGIV01 (sample SAMEA2582099, study PRJEB24529) | metagenome | biome: Human gut stool | place: China | collected 2011 | reverse complement strand
GCGAGAATTTACCGCAGGCCGATATCGTCGCCACCAACCCACCGTTTGGCAGCGCCGCGGGCACCAACATTACCCGCACCTTCGTGCATCCGACCAGCAACAAGCAGCTGTGCTTTATGCAGCATATTATTGAAACCCTGCGCCCCGGCGGCCGTGCGGCGGTAGTGGTGCCGGATAACGTGCTGTTTGAAGGCGGCAAGGGTACCGATATTCGTCGCGACCTGATGGACAAATGCCATCTGCACACTATCCTGCGCCTGCCGACCGGCATCTTTTACGCCCAGGGCGTCAAAACCAACGTGCTGTTCTTTACCAAAGGCACAGTAGCCAATCCCAATCAGGATAAAAACTGCACCGACGACGTGTGGGTGTATGACCTGCGTACCAATATGCCGAGCTTCGGCAAGCGCACGCCGTTTACCGAACAGCACCTGCAGCCGTTTGAAACCGTCTACGGCGAAGATCCGCACGGCTTAAGCCCGCGTACCGAAGGCGAGTGGAGCTTTAACGCCGAAGAGAGCGAAGTTGCCGATAGCGAAGAGAACAAGAACACCGACCAGCACCAGGCCACCAGCCGCTGGCGTAAGTTCAACCGCGAGTGGATCCGCACGGCGAAATCCGATTCGCTGGATATCTCCTGGCTGAAGGATAAGGACAGCATCGACGCCGACAGCCTGCCGGAGCCGGACGTGCTGGCGGCAGAAGCGATGGGCGAGCTGGTGCAGGCGCTGGGCGAACTGGATGCGCTGATGCGCGAGCTGGGCGCGGGCGATGAGGCGGATGCGCAGCGTCAGTTGCTGAGTGAAGCGTTTGGTGAGGTGAGAGCATGAGTGGGGAGAAATTGCCGGAAGGGTGGATTGATACTCAATTAGGCAATATTGTTGACTATGGTAAAGCGACCAAAAGAGTTTTATCTGACGTTAATGATGACACATGGGTACTTGAACTCGAAGATATTGAAAAAGAATCATCAAAGCTATTAAGTACAATCAGAGCAGGCGAGCGTCCGTTCAAAAGCACTAAAAACAGCTTTAAAAAAGGTGATGTGCTTTATGGAAAGCTACGTCCTTATCTTAATAAAATTATTATTGCAGAAGAGGATGGTGTTTGTACTACCGAGATTGTTCCCCTAAGTGCGGAACCTTCATGCTGCAATAAATACATTTTCTATTGGCTTAAAAGCTCAACATTCCTGGGATATGTTAATGATGTCAGTTATGGCGTTAATATGCCCCGCCTAGGTACAGCTGATGGTCTTAAAGCACCATTACGGCTCGCGCCTCTTGCCGAACAAAAAATCATCGCCGAAAAACTCGATACGCTGCTGGCGCAGGTAGACAGCACCAAAGCACGTCTTGAGCAAATCCCGCAAATACTGAAACGTTTTCGCCAGGCTGTATTGGTTTCGGCTATTGAGGGGAAACTGACAACTTCAAAAATAACATCACTAGGAAAACTAGGCGATATTGCGGAAATAATATCTGGAGTTGCCTTTAAAAAGTCACAGTACTCCAATAGTGGCAGCAGATTACTTCAAATAACAAACGTATCCTATGGTGAAACCTCGTGGGAGAACCCATCTTTTATTCCTTTTTCATTAGCTGAGGAATATAAAAATTACTCTCTAATAGAACATGATATTGTTCTGGCACTTAATCGTCCAATTACTAATGGCCGTCTAAAGGTCACTGCTATTAAAAAATTCGATTTGCCTGCGACCTTATATCAGCGTGTCGCACGAATCAGAACAAGATGTAATAAAATAATTAGTACAAAATTTCTTTTATTAGTAATGCATAGCCCATTTTTTTTAAAACAGGTAGAACAAAACTTAAAAGGCTCAGACCAACCATATTTAAACACGTCGTCTTTGTATGATTTTAAGATTTTTGCACCAAGTATAACCGCACAACACGAAATCGTCCGCCGCGTCGAGCAACTCTTCGCCTACGCCGACACCATCGAAAAACAGGTTAACAACGCCCTAACCCGCGTCAACAGCCTCACCCAGTCGATCCTGGCAAAAGCCTTCCGCGGCGAGCTTACCGCCCAGTGGCGTGCGGAAAACCCGGATCTGATCAGCGGTGAAAACAGCGCCGCCGAGCTACTGGAAAAAATTAAGGCCGAACGCGCCGCCAGCGGTGGTAAAAAAACCTCGCGTAAAAAAGCCTGACGTTTATTTTCCTGCGCACCTTCCCGGTGCGCTTTTTATTATTTCCCCGCAATCATAACCATCAAAAATATATCCAGTTTATTCCTGAATATTCCCATTACAGTCAATTTTCAGCTGGACTTTTCTTTTATTTACTGATTTTATGTACAGGTATTTAGCGCGATATGGCCGTGCGGGAACACGGCCATATCGCTCATCACAATCACTATTTTCAAGGAATAGCCATCATGACTACCGTCCATTCTATTGCAGATCCGTGCGATCCAGAAGTCTCCCCAACAAATAACCGTCATCTTACCGTGAGTTATGCGAGTCGCTATCCGGATTACACCCGTATTCCCGCGCTCACCATGAAGGGCCAGTGGCTGGAAGCCGGCGGTTTCGCCACCGGTACCGAGGTGGATGTGAAGGTGATGAACGGCTGTATTGTGCTAACGGCAAAACCGCCGCAGCCGAAAGACTCTACGCTGCTTCAGTCTTTTCATCGGGTGGGTAAGCTGTCCGCCCGTAAGCAGCGGCAGGTGCAGGACTTTATCGACGTGATTTCAGGTAAACGTTCCGCCTGACGCTAACCGCTCCCGACCGTAAGTCGGGAGCGGTTCCTGATTAAGGTGCGATAACCTGCACCAGCACATCAGTTGCCCAGCTCTCCTCGCTGTTCACTACCAGGCCTTCTGCGCAGGCTTGCGCCATATTCCCCAGCTGGAAAGAGACGTCGTCATTAAAGTTAAAATCACGCCAGGCTCGCGCAAAGTTAATACGCCAGTATCCCATCCCCTGATCAAAGCGGATTTTCAGCGACTGGCCATTATCAAAACTCACCATCAGCTTACGGTGGTGCGGAATGTCACGGCCAGAGTTGAACGCCTGAATCTCCACGGCTCGTCCCATGGATGCCGCAAACCACTGGTCGGCGAAATCCTGGAAGTCTGCTTCACTCATCCAGTCATGGAACGGTTTGTTCCCCGGTCGCTCTTTACTCCTGAACAGCGTATCAATCGTCACTTCCGCCTCTTGTGTCAGCATCGGTTTCAACGTCTTCAACAACCCGCCTAACAACGCCAGCGCTACGGGGTTTTGCAGATAGCGATCGCTATAGTGGATACGCGTCACCCGGCATTTCTTCAGCAGGCGTTGAATATCATCCTGAGATTCGGTCAGCAGGTTCCAGAAGCGCTGGCCAAACTGAGAAACCGGGCCGTTAAGCTGCTTATGGATTTCAATATCATTAACCAGGCCTTTGCTGCCCGCATCCTCGGATGGCAACTCGGCTTTATAAAGCGCTATCGGCCCCTGCAAATGGCTGCGAATAACCATCTGGCTATTCAGATGCCAGTTCGGCCCGGGGATGGTAGCGTCATGGCTGCGAGAAATTAACGTCATCAGGCGATCGTCAAACGTCACCTGCGCAACGAGCGGCGTATCCGTATCCAGCTCAGACTGGCACAGCTGCACGCCTATCGCCGTGAACTGCGCGAGTTCCAGAAGGATCTCCGGATCGTCAATGTTTCGCGGGATAACCAGCACCACCTCAACATCATCTTTTAGCCGGTAGTTCTGGATCGCGGTGCGGAACTGACGGGCATACAGATCCCACTCATTCAACGGCCCACTCATCCACAGCGTGAGCTTTCGACCACCATCGTTGATGGCCCGTCGCAGAGTATCTTCAATGCTCCCTGGGCAATATTGCGCATCAGCCAGAGAGAATTTCTCCTCATCCGGCAAACCAATATAGTGGCTGAAATCCGCCCCCAGCCAGGCCAGCGCCGCTTTACGATCCAGCAGATCGTGATCGTGGCGGGTCTGTGAGTCGAGCAGGCACTCGCTACAGGCGGTATCGCAGTGGTGGCAGCCCAGCTGCTTCACCATTCCCTTCAGCACGGCCTCAATATGCAATGGCGCGCTGGAAGCAAAGCCCGCACCGCCGCTGATAATATCGTACAGCTGTACTGCCAGAACGGATTGCTCGTTCTCCAGCCGGACCGGACGCACCGCGTAGCCCAGCTCCGCGGCGGAAACGCCCAGCACGCTCGCCAGCGAACGCCGCAGCGCCACGGCCAGCGTCATTGCAACAATGCGACCTTCCTCCGTATTATCAGCAATATACTCTCCGTCCTGCGGGCGACGGACAATCAGCTCGAAGACATCCGTTCTGGCCAGCGCTCCCAGAGTGACATTTTTATTAAGCGCCGTTGAACCCGGGCAGATAATCCGCTGATTCTGACTATCCCGGTCGGCCTTTCCAGGACGAGGCGGATAGTGTGCTTCCATGGATTTCGGTGCATCCGTGAGGTTGAGCATCGACTCCGCACGGCCGCAGCTCAGGCACAGCGCATAGCCGTGGCCGCCTTCCCCCATACTTTGCTGGAACACATTACCGTCCGCCCCGGAAGCCATAAAGCCCATCAGCGGGTTCGGCAGCGGTACACGCTCGGCCTTAACAAATACCCAGGCCGGTACAACCGGAATGAATTTCATGGTCTCAATGTTATTGGTCACCGGATCGTGCGCATCCGTTACAAAACCCGCAGGCTGTAAAACCTGACGTCGGTTTTCCGGCGTGATGCGCTCACCGCACGCATCATTGGTACAGAATAAATCTCCCGAACCGCCAATACCTTCCTCATAGCCTAACGTACCGCATTTGTGACAACGCCAGGCGCTATCCAGGCGCTGAGCTTCATTGGTATCAGCATTGAGATTATGCCAGTGCAGAGACACCCCAGCGGAGCGGAAGACCCGTCCATCAAGGATAATCTCCGCGCCCGGCGCATACTCACGGATCGCCACGGAAAGGTTGCGTGAAGGCAAGCCTTTATAACGCGAGACGTTATCTTCACGATCGCTCTTATCACGGACTTTGTACGTTTTCTCGCGGATATAATCTTCCATGGTGAAGTTATCAAAAGTGACAACATCCGTTGGGAAGCCATATCCAGGCAGGAAGGTTCTGGCCGCCAAATCGCGCAGCAGATACTCGCCGCAGTGCCGTTTTTTCTCCAGCTCCAGACGTTTGCGATACGGCGTATTGGGCTGCGATTCACTTTCCTGCTTAACAAGATCGCGATAAATTCCCAGCCAGCGCTTCTGCAGCGCCGCAATCGCGTCGCACGTTTTATCCCGCAGCTTTTCTGCCGCAACGCCATGAAGCGCGGTGCCTTTAACCAAACGAACCAAAGCCGCGTCAATGCTGAGCGTCGGACGCTCCAGCCAGGCTTTGAAACGGTTACACACCGACTGTTCAAGCTCTTCACCAAAGAACCACTGACTGTTAAGGCTGGTGCGTTCTTTTTCGGTTTCACCGATGACATGGCACAAATAGTCTGACAGCAGCAGAGAATTGACGTGGCGCTGTACCAGACGCTCAGAATTCATTGCCACCATCGGCGCAGGGATCACCGTTTCAAAAGGCCAGAGAGGGTTAGCAAAAACCTGCCGATCGTGCGGGTTGCCTTTGCACAACGTGTAAGAAATAGCGCGGGACTCTTTGCTACGCCCGGCACGCCCAGCACGCTGTAAATAGTTAGCGGGGTGCGGCGGGACGTTATTCATCACCACGGCAGAAATCCCGCCAATATCTACGCCCATTTCCATCGTGGTTGAGCAATTAAGGACGTTAAGCTGTCCGTTTTTAAACATACGCTCATAACTTTGTAGACGTTCGGATGATTGCTGGGCGGAATGCTCTGCCGTGCGGTAGTAAAATCCACCTTCAACGACGCGATCGTTAATGTCCGTCCAGAGGTTTTGCGAACGTAATTGCGCCACCAGAGGGTCCTGCCCAAGCCAGTCACGAACTTTTCTTAACCCATCGACATAATCATCCTGAGAACGATCGTGCTGCCAAATCTCAGGCAGCGTCACCGCCTGTGCGACAAAGGCGTCATATTGTGCACTGGTCAGCCGTTCAAACTGAATATGCATTGGCAGATAAGGCGTCAGACCTCTGAAAGCCGTCGCCAGTAATTTATTGGTTACCGGGCAAATGTAGGCTTTTTGTACCAGAGAGAATGTCAGATGCTCTTTAGGTAAATAAAAACGGTTGCCGTCGGATTTCAATACCGCTAATGACCCCGTCAACTGAAGCCATGCCTCTTTTAGCCACGCATTAACGATATCGATTGTGACCGTATTTACGCTGCTGAATTTAGCGCCGAGGATCAAAAGCTTGACCAGGCGCTGCGTGACGTTACCGTGACGAATTTGCGGCCAGCGTTTAACCTGGTTGTCATCAGGCTCTTTCGAATCGGGGTTACGGACAAATTTTGAAGAGAAACGGCTACCGATCCAGTTTTTCAGATCTTCGTCCAACTGGGTGTAGTTGCTTTCCCTGACATAGAAATCCAGCGTGACCTTAAGAAAATCACGCCAGTCATCCAGAGTTAATCCTTTTTCCTGCCAATGAGCAGGGATGCTATGCACCTTCTCCAACCCCAGATAACCCACCTGAACCAGCCCTTGTGTTTCCAGGCTATTGGTGCGTTTCGGGCGCCGCATAAATTCACGGAAAAGCAGCATTTCAGCGAGTTTTAAAGGGCCACCATTTTCAGTGAATATTTCGGGTTTAAGATAGTGGTTATACTGCAGGATAGGACCTTTGATATCCGCCTTATCTTTCAATTCTTTGACCATTTCAGGCCAGGAAAGGGAAATCAAAACCGTATCGACTTTTCCGCCAGTGGCGACCTGGATGGCGTGCTCTAAACGCTCAGCTTGTTCTTCACGACGGATCGCTTCTTCCGGCATCCCCCAATCATGAAGATTTTTCGCTTCTTCACGTGCCTTTGCTGCCATCTCAGTCAACTTCGTTACGTCAGCCTGAGCATTTGGCGCATATGTTGACTGTTTCCGTTGGTACCATCCGAGAATATCCACCACGCTACCACGCAAACGGCTGCGCTCCGCTTCCTGCTGCATCCGCACCGCCATCCGTGCCGTTCCCTGACGGCTATCAGTGAAGGTGATCAGTCGCCGCCCTCGTCCAGGCAAAGAAAGCGGGCCAACCCCCTCTTTACCTTCATCACTGATAAAGTCCTGACAATATTCCAGCACGGTAGGCACGATATTCGTCACATAAAAAGGCCCGCCTAACAGTGCCCGCCGGAAGGGTTGTTTACCTTTACCCCCTCTATAACCGCAGTTGCTGGCACTACAGACCTGCTCAATATCATTCATCGCCAACGGAATACTATCCGGGTTGACTACGCCAATACTTCGAGTTTGACGATCGAGGCGCTGCACGATATAGCCCAGTTCGGTATTACATTCCGCGGCAATAATATGGGGTGGCTGGAATACCTGTTCTTTTTGAACTTTTTCACTGGAGGAGTCAAAATCATCAGGAGCTTCATCCTGCAGCGAAAACTCATCCCCACCTTTATTATCCCACTGTACAAGTTTTCCTTTTTTGTCCCGGGCAAGTAAATGCGGTTCATTACACTCATTGCAGAACGCGAGTTCATAAACAGGGCTGCCACACTCGCAGCTTTGCCGCTGATTTACATACACATTGCCAAAAGGCCACCCCTTCTCCAGCGCAGTATTGTGTTTAGCGGAGCAATGTTTATCTACGCAGGCCCATATCCCCTGAGTATTACGTTGAAAAATATGCGCTCTGACTTTCAGGAATGCCGGTTCCTGCGCACTGGGAAGCGTACCGGTACAGAGATCGAGCCAGCGCAAAATTTCCTGCTGAGTGTATTGATGTTTTGTTAGCTCGTTCAAACGCCGGGTGAGCGTATCAAGCTTCATCGGTCTGGGTTGACTCACAATCATTTCGCGGAGATGACGCGCTTGCGGAGAGTGGGTCAGCGCGGTGTAGCGCTCAAGGCTAATCCCCTCCCCATCAGAATCAGGAATATGCTCAAGCTCATCCAGGGATAGAGAAAGATGCTTGCACGGCGCCAGGTCAGGAATGACACGGCTACCTCCCAGAACATCAATACGTTCCTGTGGCACACCGGACAACTCAGATAAGAATTTTTTCAGCTGCTTTTCAGCATCACTTCCGGCAATAGTCGCCGATGTTGCAACAAAGCGAACATCATCAGGCGTAACGCCAAACGCCGTCATGACACGACGGAGTTGTAAAGCCAGTTCAGCAGCCTGGGATCCTACGTAGGTATGGGCTTCGTCCAGAACGATCCAGCGTAATGATTTTTCCGCTTTTGATTTCTGAATGATAGGTGCATCAACCTGACGCACCATCATGTATTCCAGCATGGTACCGTTTGTGACCAGAACAGGGGCTGGTTCCTCACGCATTTTCTCACGCGAAAGCACCTCGTTTGGCCGGTTTGCCTGCTCACTTTTTACTGAGGCATGCAGCTCTTCAGTATTACCGTTATACAGACAGTACCGAATCCCGGTTCCAAAACCTCGGGTCCAGGCATCTAAACGTTCACGCTGTGAATTGATCAGGGCATTCAGGGGATAAAGGAAAAGGGCTCTAACGCCTATTAGTGGTTTTCCCCCGTTGTCCCGTAGCTCGCGATAAAGATCTTCAAGCACCGGAACCATGAAGCACTCTGTTTTCCCCGAGCCCGTGCCACTGGTCACAACCACCGAATGTTTTTTATCAAGTAATGCTTGCCAGCTGGCTAACTGATGTGTGAACGGTTTCCAGGTTGAGCCAAAACGATAACGTCCGTTTTCTTCGTTATCGAGAGAATCAACAACCTCTTTACTCAGTAACGTTTGCTTTGTGGCAAGCTCCCTCATCGTGAAATTTGACTCTTTCCAGCCAAATGTTTGTTCAAACACGGGAGAAGCCAGAAATGTTCCATCCTTTCCACATTCAGCCGCCATCTGCTGCGTAAGGTGCTCACGAAGATACGGGTTGGTTACGCCCATAATGCTCAGCGTAGCTTCCGTCGAACGAGATAACGACTGTTCAATCAGCGAAGAAAAATAGCGTGTAGTCATTCTTATTCCTTTTTATTTCGTAGCCACATTACGCAATAAGCAATACTGGAAAATGGCATTAAACCATCGCGAGTCAAAATCTCTGACTTGTCTTAAGAAAAATACGGCACCAGGTTTATTTTCAAAAACGCTGTCAAATGTTGTTTTACCACATGCAACAGCGGCAGCAAATATGGGGAGCAAAGTGACGGAATATCGATAACTGGTATCGGGCGAAACCTCTATAATGGGATCCTTTTGCGATGTGTACCAACGAAAAAGACTCGGCCCGCCAAACTCTGGCCAACGAGATTCACCATGTTCGCGTAAGAGCTCCTGATACCACTCATGAATGATGCCTTTTATCATTTGTGCAGGAAAAGTCGGTGGTAATTTCCCTTGGTCTAACCATAATTGCACTTCGCTGGCATAGGTTGGAAATACAGTCCCTAATTGCTGGAACATTCGACCCAGTAACTTTATCTGCATTTCCTCCGGAGCACCTTTATGAGTCAGAAACGCGCGAAAACGCATCGCGGCATGTTTAACCTCAGTAATAGGCAAAAACTCCCAGAAAACAGGAAACTCGCTTTCAATACGGCTGAGATAATCAATGGACATCTCAAATTTAAACAGTGACATTGCCAATGCCTGTGGATGCTGGACCAAGGCACGCCATACCTCAAAGGTAGCCAGCGGTAAATATCCAAACTGATCGTATAAGTTACGTAAGAACTGCCATCCCGAGTGCGCAGGGTCGCTCGCCATTTGTTCCAGAACTAACGTAATAGTATTTACATCCGACCGGGGATTAAAAAGCTGCGTTGCCTTTTGCAGGGACTGTATTGTCGAAGTATCGCTTTGGATTACCGGCTCGCCTGCAATGTAGCAAGGCCGAAATGAAGCTTCTTCACCTTGTTTGGGAACAACTAGCCATGGGCCATTATTTTGTATCGTCGAACTTAATTCGAATTCACCAACCGGTACGCCTTCGCTTGTTCTCGATACGAGCGATATTGCTTTTCTTTCGGGCTCACTGAGTAACATAATAACGGGTGAAGGGATCTGCCCCGTACGATTGCTCACTGAATTAGCGAGAAGAAGCTGCATTTCCCGATCATACTCAAGGCTATATTTATAGCGCCTGATTTGCCAGGTGAAGGAGCTACCTCCGCCTTCAATACGCATATCCACCGTTTGATCGATCCCTTTCTCCAGGGAAAGTAAATTGTCAATATGCTCCCTTAAGCTGTATAAAGTAAGCTCTACCGGGCTTTCTCCCGCACTATAGCGCCACTCATACCATGCCTGCATTCCGCTACGAGAGCGTAAACGTAGTTCAAGTTGGTATCGCGTAGGTTCGCCATTTTTACCGAAAAGGTATGCTCTGGCTCCCAGAAGGTCGTTAATCGTTATATTTTTTTGGAGAGGCTTTTCATCTTTATCGAAGGCAAGACAACCTCGGGCAGGGAAAGGGAGAGAAACAATAATGGGGTTTGCAGCAAGGTTTGGCGTTATTTGTAATAAAATCGATGCTGGGGGAATTCCCTCAGTTTTCATTATTATTTCTGTGCCACCGGGGAATCGCTTCCTATCAACCTCCAATGTTTTTTCTTTCAAACCATACCAGCAAGAATGCTTGGTTGTAATAATGATAGAGCCTTCGTTTGCTTGTTCTCCGTTTTTTATTTCCAGGTTAAAATCATTGGGAAGAATGCCTATTTTTTTACGCAGTAACGTTTCATTATTATCGTTACGCACTGAAAGAAACTGAGTTCCCATCTTCTCTGGCGCGTTGCAATCATCTATGAACGTACCGTTGAAAAAGCGTTTATAATGATGCTCTGAGTGATCCTCAGGATTTTTGGTAATTCCGGGAATACCAAGGAAGACTTCATCCGGGCAGCTTGTCCAATTCAACCGTTTTCCCTGGAAAGAGAACCCAGCCTGAATAATCTGATCTCTTCCTGTCTTTATCCGGTACGTTTCGTCACCTTTAATGGTGATATCCTGTCGACCGTTGATAATTAGAGCTCGGCATCCCAAAGCTGAAAGGTCAGGGTCACAATCCTCATGCTCTGAAGCCAGACAACCATCCTTTGGCAGCACAATAAGCACATGACTACCACGTACGCTGCAAGAGGCTTGTCCCTGTAGCAACCATTCATCATGATCAGAAACAAAAACTAAAGGCACATCTCCCACTGCAATTTCACTTCCCTCCAACAGCTTAGAGCCGACAAGCATCCCGCCAGCTCTCGCGACAATGAACAAGCTTACATCGGGAGTTTTTCGATAAAATTTAATTTCGCGCTTACGAACCCTTATTTTTGCTTGCGAGTTACTTAGCGTTGCATAGGCGGGACCCAAGCTAGCAATCTCGTTACCATCTTCGTAGATAGCAAGCTCGAAGCGAGTTGTTGAAGGCTCGCTTTCAAGTGAAAAGTTCAGTTCTTCAGGCAACGAAATGACGGTCTGGACGGCTTCAGGATGATTTTCTGACCATAAAAACTGACAGAGAGTCGCTTTATTCTTTTGGAGGCGGGGTTTGGATTCAATAGAAGCTGTTTGTAAAAGTCCATTAAGGAAACTGGTACCCGTATCATCATCGAGAGGAACAGGAAAACTGTCCCGCCACTTCGGATGAACACGTTCAAGTTCTTTTACAGGCTCGGTATGGTTACTCAGATCATAAATTTGAACAAGAGATACTAATTGTTCAGCCATCCGACTAATAAGCTCAACGGAAGTATCCTCTTTGAAAACGACAGGCAGGGATGATTTTTCTACCGCTGCATGAACTAGCATGAACGTAGAAATGTTAGATGATTGGGCCTGTTCGTACTGATTAAGAATGAGAGAGAACATCGACTGAAAACGGCTATTAGATTCCTTTAGTAACCTGAAAGGTAGACCGCCTTCACTAAATAAAGACCCTAAAAAATTTCGTCTTTCTGTATCATAGAACCGCACCGGGCGCCCCCAGTACCCATCCAGGCCTTTAGGGATTATTTTCCCCATTTCCGAAGAAGATGCTGATATGCCTATCGCCTTATAAATTGGCTCCCATGCCCATCCACACTCCCTTTCATAATCTCTTCGATACCACTCTGAGCAGAACAACGTGAAACAGGCTGCGTACCCTTTATCACTTTTGTAACCATCGGGTAACCCTATAGCTCGCAATAGCCATTTTAACTCATCATATTCATCACTCGTTGCGTGGTATTCATAAAGAGGACGTTTGTCAGGTTTTCTTAAACCTCTACGAGTTAGAAACTTGACTAACCAAGGAGTACACTTAAGTATTGATATATGTTCATGGTGACTCAAAGCATTCTCCTTTTATTCTCATAGTGAATGAGTATGATGAGAAAAATTTCGCATAGAGTGGCATAAAATTTATAACCGATAATAATACATCTTTTTCTTATATATACCACCTATAAATATAGGTGGGTACATATACAAAAGATAGATAGTGTCATTATAAAAAATCATAAAACAGCCATCAGTTATAAACAATGTGAATGCCATATGCGACTCTCGCAGTGAATAGTTCCAAGGAGGGAAATGAATTTTTAAACCGGGAGCCGGTGTCGCAAGCATCCCAGCTTTAGCTACACGTACTTTTTGAGAGTTTCGGTTTTTTGACCCTCGCCCAAAATCAGTGCAGTGGTAAGTCGGAGGTCTTTGAAGTGGTTGGAGTCGCCGATATGTTGAACTATTGGGATTGATCAGCAGGTACATACCCTGCCCATCTGTGATTTTGAAGGGTTTGTCGGAGAGCCTGGTAGTCCTACCGTTGATATCGGTGAGAACATCAGTTATACCATCATCGGTTGGTATATGTTCAAGGAATTGAGTAGACGTGAACAGACTAAGCAAAGTCAGAAACTCGCTTAACTTACTGTTTTTGTGAACTAAAGTAGACGTTAGTAGACTTGAAAAAAGCTTTGTATGGTGCCGAAGGCCGGACTCGAATAGTTCATTCAACCAACTGATTTCAATATTATTAATTTTTAATACTTAGAGCTTATACCCGCACTTGTACCCACAAACAAAGATCCGTACAAAAATCAGACAATGCAAGTGGGTACAGAGCCACATCAGTACAACACCGTTATGGCTAACCGTATGAAAGAGAATAACACGGTTTTAAATCAATATTTTCCCATCAGGGAAAAGCACGCCAGAACTTTGCAAACTGTCACCAATGAAAAATGGCACAACCCATAAACGCAGCGGATTTTCCTTTTGATGGCTAAATTCATATGGATGAGCTAACGGCTGACTAAAACCCTCATGGGAAGGGTAAATCAGAAGCATATCCCCTATCCCCGCCTGATAGTTCATACCGTAGGCTAGCATCTGGTAGAGGTCGGCCTGCGACTGTTCGAGTGTCTCCTTTCCGCTCTCTACCATTTTCCATTTAACATCACAAATCATCGGCTGACCCCAATTATCACCACGAGGCCGTAGATGGATATCGGGTCTTAGCTTAAATAACCCTTCGCCATTGAGACGAACCAAGTTGTGTGAATCCACCTGCGCCTCCACATGCCAGTTATCATTATAACGATGACGCATCCATGCAGTAACAAAAGATTCGAACACAGCTTCCATTGGAAAGAGTAGTGAAATGGCGTTGGCGTCTCCCTGCATGCAATGGGGAGACTGTCCCATCAAAATCAGCCGCGCCCACTCCAAGGCAAGTTCATAGTGACGCATATGTCGGTCGAGACGTACCAGGTCGAAGGCGATGCGAACATCTCCGACAGGCGCAATATCGTCAAAGTGTACCTGCAAAGAGTTAACTTGTATTAGTAGCTGCGGGTTGCTGATCTGACGGCGGATCTTATCGATGGCTGTTTTCAGTATCCGGTTTTCCGGACGCTCGGCGCTGTAATCGTCAAACTCCACCTGAAAGCGATCCCGACGCACGCAGTTTTTGCTTAATTGATCGGAGACCCTTAACTTCCCTTTCACCCACGGCAGGTTGTCCTGCTGACGTATGTAATCACGCTTTAGACCCTGGCGCACAATCTGCTGTACGCTATCGATAAACTGCTGAATAAATACATCCATCAACGGCATCTTCGAGGTTCTGACTCTGGATGCTGAAGTGGCAATATGGCGAAAAGATTTTAGTGTGCGTAGCATCATCAAAATCTGCTGACGTGCAATATCAACGTTGTCTTCACGCCGCCCCGTTTTTGGCAATACTTCAATAAACGCATTACCCGGAAGAGAAATAACACCAGCAAAATTTTTTACTTGAAGCGTTTTTACACTACCCCGACTGCGCAGGGTTAGCAGACGATGAGTGTTATCCGCGTCATCTTTCAGACACCGTTGCTCAAGCCACTCAAACAGCTTGGAGGGCAGAACGACCGCATTATTTATGCGACCCCTCTCCTTCTCATCAACCAGAAGCCCGTATTCGAAGACGGTAAAGTTTCGACGAGACGTCATCCCCTGCTCCCAGGATTACTATTTTTTGGTGCATAAATTTGTTGCCAGGCGAGCGGATTATCCCAGACATCGTCGCTCTCAGAGGCCAAATGGAAACTGGCACCGATATCATGCAGATCTTCAGTTCCGCTATTGCCAAAAAGATCCACAAACTGTTTCTGGTCTTTCACCTCACACACGAATTGTAGGTGCGGGTTTTCGCTTTTTTGATTGTCGCCCAGCACCATACGGATTTTTTGCCAGTCGTTGTAGAAGTACTCCTCCAGCAGTGGCAGCACCTTGTTTCGCATAATCCGCTTGAGTCTTTCAAATGCCAGCTCTTCGTCCTCTTTTACCTGAACAACTGGGATGAAAAAAGCATGGCCTAATGTATGTTCTCTATCGTACAGCACCTGAATGCGGTCATTCAGAGTCTGCAGAAGGCGTGGCAAATCAATCCCTTTGATTACCGTATCTTTCAAGACATCAATATCCGGCAGCATAGCTTCAAACTCAAATCTGCGGCGCAAGGCGGTATCCAATGCCGTGAGCGAACGATCGGCGGTATTCATGGTGCCAATTAAATAGAGATTATTCGGCACGCTAAATGGGGTGGAAGAATAAGGAAGCATTACGCTAAGAGCCTCCGGTTCTCCGGCACGTTTAGAGGTTTCTATCAGGGTGATCAGTTCGCCGAAGATTTTGGAGATATTGCCACGGTTAATTTCGTCAATAATTAGAACGTAGTTTTGACGTTTTTCAGATACAGACTCCTGTGGGTTGGAAGGTAAACCTTCCTGTTTAATCAGGTAATTAAGGATACTTCGTACATATGACGGATTGTGTACCTTTGCCTGAGGGTTTTGGTAAACCAGACTGATATTCTTGAGGTATGCATTGTAACCCTGACCTAAATCCTCTTTTTTCGATTGGGCTGGGAAGATACCAAAGGTGGCCTGGCTCTTGTAAGCAAGTTGGAAGGCTTTGCCCTGAAGCGTTTCAAGGGTAATACTTCCATTTTCAGATAAACGTTCTTGTAGGCGGGCAAGCGCCTCGTCAAGCTTCTGCTGAACACCGGCGTGACCAAAAGCAGCATCCTCACAAATTTGCTTAAAAATGCCCGCTTTGATTTCGTAGCGCACATTGCCGTCGTCGGTGGTCTCTGCTCTTAGCCCTTCGATAAACTCTTCATAGCCAAAACTCTGATGGAAGGTAATAAAACGCACACGCTTTTCGGCAATCAGGCGGTCATAAATCTTTTTCAGCTCGCGGCGTTTTTCGTTCTCATCTTTACCTTCCTGCAGCGAATAGGCTACTGGTTCACAGGCGCGTACGGCCAGATCGATTGTACGGTAAGTTTTACCAGTGCCTGGCGGACCGTAGAGAATAGTATTTTTTGGCAATTGCGGCGAGGTAACCTCCTCGTCTTGCTCATCCTCTGGCAAGGCAGTCTCACTGCCAATTAACGCAATATCGTTCTTCTTCTGAATAACCTGCGTATAGAGATGCCAGAGCGACATGTTCAGTTCGATAGGATCGACATCATCGCCCAGTGCGCGGTGCAGCACTTTTTTGAGATCAAGATTGCGTGCGAACCACTCTTGATTCTCAGAAAGGCCTAGTTGGAAATGGTTATTGCAGTAGTTGTAACTGCTGAAAAAATTGCTGATATTCACGACGTTGGTGATTTGAGATGGGTAGAGTGCGGCAAAAGCGCGATGGCAAAGAGCCAAGTACACCTTGTTTAACACTCCGTCTGTTTTAAGTTTAATAAGGCGCTTAATCACAAGGTCGTAATTCTCCTGCGTACACTCTTCTGCCATCAAGCGAGTGAGAGCGAGCAGCTGTTTTTGCGCCGTTTCGAATTCAAACTGGGACATACCGCCCTGCTTGAGGCTGGAGATGCCATTGCTGCGCTCGTACCAAATCTGTCGAATTGTATCCGTTGAAAAGTTGGGTTTTTCGGCTTGAATCTGTTCAACAAGCTGGCGGTAGTGCTTACCCCAGTTTGGATTATATTGATTGTTTTTTGCGATATGAGAACGAAAGAAAGAGGGTAATACAGAGGGATCCAGAACCATCACATACTCCGTGTGTAAGGCGATTTAAAAATTAGGATACCCGCATCTTATCGGATTAATCTTAACTTCGTCACTACCTGTTAAAGTGAAGCCTTAAAAATAAGCAAAATATTATTTAATGAAAATTCAATGAATTACAAAGAAAAACACTTCATTCCATATCAAAGCTTGTGAAAAATCACTGCTGCTATTCACTTCATTCATGCCAAGAAGACCGCCCTATGCCATTGGTCGCGAGCTTATGCATCCTTCAATGCCATTATTCCTGACTTCAAAATCAAATCGATCCAGATTGTGCAGTCGTGTAAGCAATTCAGGAATACGGTTAAGCCCCAGAGCAGCACGATGCTGCCTTTTAGCCGTAGCAACTGCACCAGCAATCTCTTGTGCAGGGTTGTAGTCTATTAAACCGCTCTGCACAGCAAAGCGCATAATCGCGGTAGTTCGCTGCTGCAAACGAGCGGCGACCTCAAGACGCCCGGATGACTCCACAGTTTTGATGGGGACAAGCAGATCTCGCGTCTTCAATTCAGCAATGTTCCGATTACCGGTAGCAGCAAAGAGATTATCTTCCAGGCTTTTCAATACACGAGCGCTATGCGATGCCGACCATTTCTGATTGCTGGCATGCCACTCTCTGGCGACTACTTCAAACGTTATCGCTTCTTGTTCCTGCTCTACCTTAACGGCTTTCTTGTTCTCACAGGGATCGACGCCATTAGCTAACAGCTTACGGGCTTCGTCCCGGCGCGCCCTGGCATCCGCCAGCGAAACCTCAGGGTATTTCCCAAGCGCCAGCATCTTCTCTTTACCACCGAAGCGATAACGTAGCCGCCAGTATTTGGAGCCGTTAGGATGAACCAGCAAAACCATACCGTCGCCGTCAGTAAGTTTATAGGCTTTTGCTTCCGGCTTAGCCGAACGAACCTTCACATCACTCAGAGCCATGATGAGTATCCTTTCAAGGGTTCTGT
>OGIV01001056.1_pt1 | contig 17604 bp, 19 predicted proteins | sample 1571861 | NCBI WGS metagenome assembly OGIV01 (sample SAMEA2582099, study PRJEB24529) | metagenome | biome: Human gut stool | place: China | collected 2011 | reverse complement strand
TGTGCAAATCTACTCATTCCCAACTGTTTACGTTCCAACCTCTCTTATTCTCCTTAGGCTGCTTTAGAGCTTTATGTTAATGACGGAAAAGCTCGGAATACAGGTTGATAATTCACATCATCATCATTCTGTCTTTACTTATAAGGGCATAATGGTAGAGAATCATTTTGATTTTGTGAATGTGCATTCTCATCGTTCCAACCGTTGGATTGAAAACGAGTTTAAGACTCTGGCTTTGAAGGGGAAAGAGGATTTTACTTTTGACAATGGTGCAAAACTGATTTTCCCTTCTCCTTTGCTTAATTGTCTTTTTGTTGCACGCCATAATGCAATCCATTTTGCCGCAGAGCATCTCAATCTACGTCAACTGCTTGATTGGGCATTGTTCGTAGAAAAGCGACATAAAGATATAGATTGGAATTACTTCTGGACCATTGTAAAAAAAATGGGAATGGAAAAGTTCGTCTTGTGTATGGCGTTTATTGCAATAAGGCAACTGGCATTTGAGAAGGATGTTTTTCATATCCCTAATGAATATGAGGATTTTCAGAAATGTAATCATGGCTTGATTGACAAGGTGCTTGACAATATCCTACATCCAACAGATGAAGCTAACGATGGTAAGGGTATTGCTTATGTAATAAATCGGTATAAATTATGGAAAAGCAATTTGTGGAAGCACAGGATAGTGTATAGCGATAGTGTTTTTTCTACATTTTGTACTCAGATTAAGAGCCATTTAATGAAACCGGCTACAATTTTTGGAGGATAATGAAGATTAAGAATTCAGCTTTACTGCATATACTTAATAGTATTAAGCTATTTTGCGTTTACTTATTTGTGCCAAGAAAGACACATCACCTACCTAATAACGAATGATTATGGAATTTAATAAAGACTTTTTAGGCAAGCTCTTTGAGCAAGCCACAATGAATCCAAGATTGCGTCAGAGTTTTGATTTGCGCACGTCATCGGCTGATAATAGTCAGCGTATGCTAAATGCACTGTTGTCTGGTACAGTTGTACCTATCCACAGACATCCTAACAGCACAGAGGATGTTTTTCTCTTGTGTGGAAAACTTGTGGAGGTCATCTATGAGGAGGTAAATCCGTTTTTGTCGCCTTTGAAAAAAGGAGATACTTCGACATTTGACAGAGGTATGGATGCTATGAATGTAACTAATGGAAGACGCTTTCAAGAAGTTGAACGCATACATCTTGATCCGACTGTAGGTAGCTATGGCTGCGTTATACCCAAAGGAGCATGGCATACCGTTGAAGTACTGGAACCATCAGTTATCTATGAGGCAAAGGATGGTAAGTATGGGGAAGATGGAAGTGAAACGTTTAAATAAATAAAGATTAGAAACAATTAAAGCCATGGAAGATACTCTTTTTGAAGAATACAAGTCTAAACTCAACGCTAACGTAAAGACACGTTTGGAACATATCAGAAGATTTATTTTTACAGGTCAAGCATCTGTAATGGTTGGTGCTGGTTTTAGTAAAAATGGGAAGACGAAGGATGATAAACATGAATTGAAATCTTAGTTAAATCAAGGTGTACTCCCCATAGGCATGAGCTGGTGGAGGGCAAAACCTCCTATGCTTGTCTCAAAAAAGGCAATGACAATGCCGCCATGCAAAGTTACTGCTTTATTTGAGACCATGCAATACGGTGTTCAACGAACACTTACAAATAAAAAACAATGAAACTTTGTATAATATATAATTTTGCACAGCACTACCGCACAAATATCTTTACCCTGATTGATAAAACATTTAATTGTGGATGGGTGTTTGGCGATGCGATGAGTGATGTGAAGAAAATGGATTATGCGCTCCTCAAAGGAAGCGTGACGGAATCACATACCAAGCGTCTCTTTGGTGGTTGGTATTGGCAACCCAAGATCATAGCTCAGTTGTTCAAGGATTATGACCACTATATCCTTCTTGGTGAGACCCGTGCTTTGAGCACATGGGTGTTTTGTGTACTTGCGCGGCTTTTCAAACCAAAAAAGAAAGTATATTTTTGGTCTCATGCCTGGTATGGAAAGGAAACAAGAATTGAGGAGCTGATAAAAAAGGTCTTGTTTCATTTGCCAAATGGTGGGGTGTTCTGCTATGGCAACTATGCGAGGAAGTTAATGATAAAGGAAGGGTTTGATCCTGACAAGCTATATACGATTCATAACTCGTTGGCTTATGACAAGCAAATAGAAGCAAGGAAACAATTGCAGGAAACGTCTGTTTATCAAGAGCATTTTGGTAATGATAATAAGAATCTTTTCTTTGTGGGGCGACTTACCTCTGTGAAAAAGCTGGATCAGATATTGAAGGCTATGGTTGTGTGTCGTGATAAGGGACGGAACTATAATTTGACGTTTATAGGTGGTGGCGAGAAGGCAGAAGAGCTGAAAAGGTTGACATGTGGTCTTGGCCTTGAAAAGCAAGTTTGGTTTTATGGTCCCTGTTACGATGAAACTGAGTTGAGCTCGCTCATATACAATGCTGATCTCTGCGTGGCACCTGGTAATATTGGACTTACTGCCATGCACGCTATGGTGTTTGGTACTCCATGTATCACCCATAATGATTTTCCTTACCAGATGCCAGAGTTTGAGGCGATTAAAGAGGGTGTTACGGGTTCGTATTTCGAACGGGATAACGTGAACGACCTTGCAGGACAAATTGACAGATGGTTTGATGACAACGGGCTAAAACGCGATGAGGTTCGTCGTGCGTGTATGAAGGAAATAGACGACGAATGGAATCCATATTTCCAAATTGAAGTTTTAAAGAAGAATTTGAAGTGATATGTTTCCAATAGCACATTATATAAAGGGGATGGTGAAAAACCTCTTTAATCCCCGAATCTCGAATTTTTCCTTTGTCTCTGCAAACAATCGGATAGATCCAACAGTGGTCGTGTATCGAATGGCTAAGATCAAAGGGGCATCTATAGGGCGATATTCATACATCGGTAATGATACCGATGTGGAATGTGCTGATATAGGGCAGTTTTGTAGTATTTCTGATCATTGCCGTATAGGTATGGGAGGTCATACTTTAAATCATCTTTCTACATGTCCGTTGTTTACTCAAAAAGTAAATGGATGCCAAGCACAATGGGTAGAGCAGGACGTGTGTCCAGCTGAAGCAAATCGTGCTCTCATAGGCAACGATGTTTGTGTTGGCTCTCACGTACTAATAAATGGTGGAGTTACAGTTGGTAATGGAGCCGTTATTGGTGCAGGTGCTGTGGTTGTCAAGGATGTTCCTCCGTACGCTATAGTTGGTGGTGTTCCTGCCAAGGTGATACGCTACCGTTTCTCGCCCGAAATAATTCAACGGCTCTTGGAATTAGAATGGTGGAATATGGATGAGAAGATGTTGAAGGAAAATATCTGTTTCTTCCAGAGGGATAACATTAGTTTGGACGAAGTAAACGCATTCGTTTCAAATGTTGTTACTAAATCAAGCGTGAGGTGATACTGGTGATTGATAATTCTTGCTAAGTAATGGAGTTATAGTGAAGTCTTTTCGATCGAAATGTTATTATTGATCGTTGGCTCTGTTTGAAGATAACTATGGAAATGATGATTCGTACTGTGATATTTTTTTGCTGTATTTGAAATGCCGCATTATATATCGCAAGCAGGTATATTTTAGGGGCTTCAGCATGGTGTGTGCTATGAAAGGGTCTAATATCCTTTTTAACAACGCTGGGGAAGGTAAAATCAACATTTTCTCCCATCCATTCAGCAATATGTTTGGATTGTCGCAACGATGCATTATTGTGGCAAAAAACGGTGGAAAGATAGTCATTAACGAAGGGGTTGGGATGAGTGGGTGTACCATCTACTCAATGGAAAGCATTACCATCTGGCGCAATACTGATATTGGTTCGGGATGTAAAATCATAGACAACGATTTCCACCCCTTACCCTATAGTGAGCGTTACCCTGTGGAACGGCTTGATCTTCTGAAAATGCGCCCCGTCGTGATAGGGGAGGGCTGCTTCCTTGGAGCCAACTCCAGTAAGCGTCCAAAAACGTATTTGTTGATTTGGCAAAGATGATGTAACTTTGGCGCCAGTATTTTTAGACTTTAGTAAAATGTACAGCGACAAAGACTTTCAGACATTCTGGTTCCGCTACAAGACGGAAGGGGAGCCACATGGAATTTCAATTAATTCCTATTGCATAAAGCAAGGTGTTCCATACAAGCAATTCTATGCGTGGTTCAAGAAGCATGCCAAGGACACTGTTATTCCTATTGAGATAGAGGGAGCGCCTACGGAAGACGAGACGGATGGTGTTGAATGCGCATCTCAGCCAGTATCCAATCCTAAGACAAAGAAGTCGAAGGGTGGCATACTTATTACCGTCCTAACGATGGATGGATTGTTTATCAAGAAGGGTGGGCTTGATTATGACGGTATGAAGGACTTTGTGTCTAGATTGGAGGGATTATGCTAAGGGTCTCAGGTCTTGACAGCTTCTACTACTTACCCAAGCTACATGATATGAGGTACAAGGGTCCTCGTCTCTCAGAGATCATACGTAATACATATCATCGTGACCCTCTTAATGGTGACATCTATATCTATGTGTCTCGTGACCGATGAACAATAAGGTTGTTTCAATATAAGCATCATGCTTATGAGCTTCACGAACGAACTTTCAGTAATGAATATCGATTTAAGAAAATTGTGCTTCGAGATGGTATTCCTACCTATAAAATGGATTGGAAGACGGTGATGGTTGTTTTGAAATCACCTGTGATAAAGCAGGTTAGAATACAGTTATTTGTTAAGTATAATTAACTAATAGTCAGATAGTTATGTGTCTTGTGAATTTGTGTAATTCGAATATTTTCAGTATCTTTGCACTACAATACAAAGGTTATGGAACTGGACGAGTTGGGCATAGACATGGAGGCACAGAACTGTCTCGACCAAATTCAGCAGGAGTCTCGGATTTCTGCTGACTATGATCTGTCCCAAGGAATGACAGGAGAAGAACTACATAACTTTTGCAAATTCTTGTATTCGCAAGTTCAGTCCAAAGATGAAGAGATAAGCCGCCTTACTGCCAATATAAAAGAGTTGACGGATGAGGTTCGTTTGTCTCGTCTTCAACAACAAGTATACAATAATGAAAATATGGCCTTAGGTGCCACTCATTCTCAAAAGTTGGATGTTGTGCTTCAGCAATTACAAGAAACCAAACAAGAGCTTGCCGATACGAAGAGAAGGTTGGAAATAGCAGAGGCTCTGTTGGCTGATGCCAACGAGAAAAATCATCAGTTGGAAGCTGAACGAAAGAAGCATGCCAAGGAGCGTAAGGATTTGGAGGATGAGATAGCTCTCCTTCGTTCTGATCTTTACAGTGGAAGTAAAAGCCAGCAGTCTGGTCGTTCCGCGGAAGAGGTGGGAGCCAATGATGGCAGGGATGATTTCGATGGGACGGATGCTTCTTTGCCAGAAGAAAACCGTAAGGGGGATGCGTCTTCAGGGTCGACCACTGATGGTGCGAAGTCGGAGGAGTCAGAGAACTCGCCTTCCGAAGAGCCATTAGGCTCTTCGGAAGGCGAAGATTCTGATCTATGAAATATTGAAACTGGTGCTTCCGGCATTGAAGGAGCTAGCCTTGGTCCAGGCTCCAATGTAAACGTAGATGAGACATGGGAGCGCTTTCAGACCCACTTCGGGCACCGTAAGACCTATATGTGGTGTTTGGTGAACCGAAAGGCCAACATAGTGATTTTCTTCTATGAGGATACGGTAGACAAGTATGGCAATCGGAAGAGTGGCGGTCGAAATCGTGCTGTGTTGAAGGACTTCTTGGGCGATGCTAAGTTGAAGTCTCTTCAGAGTGACGATTATATTTGCTACATGTATCTCGACGATGACTTGATAGACATTGAACATTTGTGTTGCCTTGCCCACGTTCGTTCCAAGCTAGAGCGTGCGGAGCGTATGGGGTGCAAAGAAGCCTCTTTCCCCATGAGCCTGGTTCGGAAACTTTATAAGCGTGAGGACTTCTATGTAGAGAAAGGTTATGATGCCGAAACAATCAAAATGATGCGCAACGACGAGTATCCCCAAGGCATTATAGACCAGCTTCAGAATGAGATGTTCAACTTGATGGCGAACAAGATGGCTGAGTTGCCAAAGCTGATGCAGCAAGCACTGAAGTACCTCCACAAGTTTTGGAAACAAGTCTTCGCCTATCGAAACGATGGTGAGTATTCCATAGACAACATGGCTGCAGAACGAGCGCTACGGCCTCAGACCTTACAACGCAAGGGCTCGTTGTTTTTCGCTAGTGTTCAGGGGGCATTGAGGTCGGCAATGTACAATATTTTATCCAGACTTGCAAGCAAGTCGGAGTTTCGTTCAGGCAATACTTCAAGGCTTTACTCAAGGCTGTGAAGTCTGGTAGGACGGATTACGAGAACTTGCTTCCGATGACAATTAGTTTGGAGTGATGATTTTTAGTGAAAGAAAATTAAAAATGAAATTTGCGGGCTTTGCAAAAGGCCCGCAAATAAAGGCGTTTTGACATTTTTGGACGCTTACATAGGTTCTAACATTACCATTCTTTCTGGTGTCACAATTGGTAGAGGCACAACAGTAGCTGCGGGTGCTATTGTGGCAAAGTCAATGCCACCTTATTGTATATGTGGCGGAGTACCTGCAAAATTCATTAAGTTTTATTGGACAATAGATCAAATCATAGAGCATGAGTCAATGTTATATCCAGAGGAAAAAAGGATTAAAGAAATCAATTGGAGGTTCTTTTTGAAAAATGGAATAAACAATAGTCAATTAAGACAATGAAGAAATGTGATTTACATATACATACAATAGCAACTCCATCAGATGCTTCCTTTACATTTAATCTCAATGTGTTAGAAAATTATGTGCGAAAAATGCAATTGGATGTGATTGCAGTAACGAATCATAACGTTTTTGATATAACACAATATGAAGAAATTAAAGAGAGATTGGCAGACATAATAGTCTTACCAGGTATAGAAGTTGATTTGGAGGGAGGACATATTCTTGTTATTGGTGATAATGATGATGTTTCAGTTGGGGATTTTAAAAGCAAATGCGAACAGATACATACTTTAATCCCTGATGAGAAAACAGATATAACATTTGACCAATTTCGTGGAGTATTTACTGATTTTTCCAAATATATGCTGATACCACATTACGACAAATCTCCGAAATTGAACATTGACGTGATTCGCAAATTTGGTAGGGACATATTGGCAGGAGAAGTGACAAGCGTAAAGAAGTTTATTTATATGCAAAAAGACGCTGCAGAACATCTTACACCTGTTTGTTTTAGCGGTATGCGTATAAAAGACAATCTTACAGAAGATGAGTATTCAACTAATCATACATACCTTGATATAGACCAGGTAAATGTTCATTCTTTGAGACATTGCTTCATGGATAAAACGAAAGTCACGTTGTCTAAGGATTGTGGAAATAGCTTGTTCCAAGTTTTTAGTAATGGACAAATGCTTTCAACTGGGCTGAATATAATGTATGGCAAGAGATCTTCTGGTAAATCGTTTACTCTTGATAAAATTGCCGAACGATATGGTGATAAGGCAAAATACATACATCAGTTTGAGTTGTTGAGGTTATCAGATGGAACATCTAATCAGTTTGATGAAGAAATCAGAGTTAGGCAACAGCAAAAAGTTGATGGATATTTTCTACAACTTAGAAGTGTTGTAAATGATATAGTTCAGGTAAAACAGGAAGAGGATGAAATTTCGGAATTGAAAATTTACACAAAGGCATTAATAGAATGTGGCAATGAAGCTGGGCGCAAAGACGCTTTTTCCAAATCAAAGCTCTTTCATGCGACACTATTTAATAAAACGAAAACAGAAGAAATCGAAAAACTTATAAAAAGCGTAATTGGCTTAATCGAGACAATTACTTATAGGCATATTGTAGATAAATTTCTCCCTCTTGACCATTTGAAGGCCCTTCTTAAAGAACTGGTTGATACGCATCAAAACCTTGTTATTGAAAACTATTTTATTAAGAGTTCAAATGCAATTATCAAGGATGTTCGCGAGGCTCTACAGCGTAAATCTGCTGCACCTCGTATTCCAGATATCAACTTATATAATATGCTCGTAAACGATGTCAAAAGGCAAAAATTCATACAGATAGTAAATTCAATAAAGAGACCTCATGTGATAAACACAGAAAAAGTAGGTCGTTTTACGATACGAGTGCATACGCGACCTTATACATCTGCAACGGATGTAAAAGCACAGTATGGTAAACAATGTTCTTTAGTAGAGGCTTTTAAATGCTATGATAATCCTTTAACATATAAGAATAAACTTATAGAGGCTAATATATCCAGTAATCAAATATATAGAATGTTTGTGGCTGTTGAATATGACACACTCAATGCTTCAGGTCTAAAAGTCTCAGGAGGAGAGCGTTCTGAGTTTAATTTCATACAAAAGATTCAGGATGCGGCACTGTCAGATATTCTTATTATAGACGAACCTGAGTCTTCTTTTGACAACATCTTTCTAAAGAACGAAGTGAATAAGTTTATAAAGGAAATGGCAGAAATGATGCCTGTCGTTGTTTCTACACATAACAATACGATAGGTAGCTCCATAAAACCAGATTATGTGCTGTACACAAAGAAATCCATAGTTGACAATAAACCTGTCTTTGATGTTTATAGTGGATTGCCTACATCTCCTAAACTAATGGATGTTGATGGAAACGATGTGGAAAATTACAATATAACCCTTGACAGTCTTGAGGCAGGTGAAGAAGCTTATAACGAAAGAAGAGAAATATATGAAACACTTAAGAATTGAGAACAGACAGGGAGAATTCCTTCGAGGGAATGATTGGCTTGTTATAACGGAAATAACAGAAAATGACATTCTTAAATTAGCAAAAGTTGCTGTAAGCGAAGAGGATTTTGAAGTTGAACCGTTTAATAATGATAAACTGCCTAATCCTGCACAAAATATTATTTATCAGAAAATTAGTGAGCAACTTTTGATATTAAGTGCAAGGAAGCAGGAGTTTCTTGATGAAACACGTAATATCTATCAAGATGCTTACGACAAGTATTGTAAAGAGTAGAAGGACGAAAGAATTCGTTTTCTATTCATCCTTCTATTTGAAGATTTATGCTATTACAAGAAAACTTGAATAGCATGAAAAATTAATCCGATGATTTGTACAAAAAAATCTAAGTCAAAATTTAATTCGACTTCTGTTTTAAGTCTTTTTCTTTTAAAATACTCGCACTCCTCATTAGAGGTCATGCGCTTGAATTGAAATTTGATCATTCCATTCATTTCATAATGATTATCTATTTATAAATAGTAAGCAGAAGAAAGAAAAGTTGAATAAAAACAAAAAAATGAAGAAACTTTTAATGCTTGGAGGTGGATTCCTCCAAAACTTTGTCATACGCAAGGCAAAGTCAATGGGTTATTACGTTTTGTGTCTTGATGCAGATCCTAATGCTCTTGGATTTAAAATTGCTGATGAATATGCCCTTATCAACATTGTTGATGAAGAGGCATGCTTGGCGTATGCTCGTGAAAAGCATGTTGATGGCGTGCTAACGGCAGCAACAGACTTTAGCGTGTTGACAATGAGTCATATAGCTGAAAAGTTGCAATTACCAGGAATAAATTATACATCGGCCAAAATAATCAAGAACAAGGCTTCTGTCAGGAAACTTCTATTTGAGGCCCAGGCTGATGATACAGGCTACTCTTATGAAATTGACTCCCGGGAAGCTATTGACGAGGTGTTACCAAAGATTAAGTTCCCAATAATGATGAAACCAGTAGATGGTAGTGGTAGTCGTGGAGCCTCAAAGGTTGAAAATGCAGAAGACTTTGCAAAAGCGGCTGAATTTGCTATGAGTGGTAGTATAACCCATCGTGCTGTAGCAGAACCTTTCATTAATGGTAGAGAGTATGGAGTGGAGTCATTCGTTGATAATGGCGAGATACATGTACTTGCTGTAATGCAGAAGGATATGACACAACCACCTTATTATGCAGAGTTGGGTCATGCAATTCCTTCTGGACTTAGCGATGAAGTAGAAACTAAGGTGAAGACGTGTGTTTATCGTGCAATATGCGCATTAGGCGTAAACCATGGATCTGTAAATATGGATTTGCTTATAACGAAAGATGGTAATGTTCATATAGTGGATATAGGTGCGCGTATGGGTGGAAACCTTATTGGTTCACATATCATTCCAACTGGTACTGGGATTGACTATATGGGTAACATGATTCGTGCTGCTGTAGGTGATGAAACAAACTGGAAACCAGAATGGCAACCAAGACCGATTGCAACAAAACTGTTGGCACTTACTCCTGGAAAGGTTAAGAAATTGCCAGATTTTGATGAAATATCAGTGCGCTATGACGTACAGATAGAACATCATTTGCATGTTGGTGATACAATTACACCATACCGTACAAATTTGGATGGATGCGGATATGTAGTGGCCCGTGACGTAAATGCAGACCTTAGTATGGCTTTAGCTGCTGATGTAAGAAAAATTATTGACGACTCAATTGTAAGAGAATAAAAATATGTATGTACATTTTTTTAAGAGAGTAATAGATTTAGTGTTATCAATTTGTGCGTTTCCTTTTTGGCTTATAATATTTATTCCAGTGGCCATTGCGATAAAACTTGATGATGGAGGACCTATTTTTTATTCATCAGCACGTGTTGGTAAAGGATTCAAGAAATTTGGTATGTATAAGTTTCGCTCAATGAAGGTAAATGCCCCAGATTTGAGAAATGCAGATGGAGGAACATGGAACTCAGCTGATGATCCTCGTGTAACTAAGATTGGAAAGTTTCTTCGTGAGACAAGTTTGGATGAAACCCCACAGCTCCTCAACATTATTATGGGAGATATGAGTATTATTGGTCCACGTGCTGGAGATTGGGAAAGTGTTAACACTTACGAGGATGATGAAAAAGATAAGTGTAAGGTGGTTCCAGGCTTGACTGGTTATAGTCAAGCGTACTTTAGAAATAGTGCAACTGTACGAGAGAAACGCCTTAAAGATGCATGGTATGCTAACAATGTGTCTTTTGCATTAGATATTCGAATTTTCTTTAAGACAATACAAACCGTCTTAAAACACGAAAACCTTTATACAAATTAAAGTACGATGAAAATTTTATTGTCTCCAGACTATTTTTATCCAGAAATATTTTCAAGCTCATATATTTTTGATGATAGAAACAAGGCTCTTACAGAAGCTGGATATGATATAATATGCAATGTACCATATCCGACAAGGGGCATCAATAAGGAGATAAGAAAGAAGTTTGCTAAACGTTCTCCTGAATATATATATGAAGGAAAAATGAAAGTGGTTAGATTCCCTTTGTATGGAGAGGGAAAAAATCCGCTGTTAAGAGCTTTACGTTATATATTAGCCTCTGCTATTCAATTCATCAAAGGTATACAGTCAGATTTTGATGTCGTTTTTATGGGAAGTACACCACCTTTTCAAGGTGCAATGGGCGGTTTGTTAAAAACATTAAAGCACAAACCATTGGTGTTTGCTATTCAAGATATTTTCCCAGACTCATTAGTAGGAACAGGAATGGCAAATAAGGGAGGTCTTCTGTGGAAAATTGGTTCTGCAATATCTAACTATGCATATAGAAAAGCAGATAAAATAATAGTCATATCGCAAGATTTTAAAAAGAACCTTATTGCTAAGGGAGTCCCCGAAAATAAAATAGAAGTCGTATATAATTGGGTGGATGAGAACGCGGTCGTTCCTGTTGCAAAAGAGGACAATCCGCTTTTTGATGAGTTTGGAATTAGTCGTGACAAGTTTCATGTGGTATATGCTGGAAACTTGGGAAATGCTCAGAATATCGATGTTATAATTGATGCAGCTAACGTGCTGAAAAAAGAGAACAATGTTGAGTTCTTAATTTTTGGTACAGGTGGACTTAAAGATCAATTTGTTGCAAAGGTAAATGAGCTTAAACTCGACAATGTAAAGTTCTTCCCCTTGCAGCCCATGGAAAGGGTGTCGCAGGTATATGGTTTAGGCGATGTTTGTGTGGTAAGTTGTAAACCAGGTCTTGGTGGTGCTGCTATGCCAAGCAAAATGCTTTCTATTATGTCGGCTGGTCGTGCTGTGGTTGCAAGTTTTGATAAGGGCGAACTGACATATATATTGGAGAATCATAAGTGTGGAATGTATGCTCCTGCTGGTGATGCGGATGCGTTTGCAGGATTAATAAAGCATTTGGCTCAAAATAGAGAAGAATGTAAGATTATGGGAGATAATGCCAGAAAGCTGATTCTTCAGAAATTCACAAAAGCATACGGCACTTCGCGGTATGTTGAAATTATAAAGAGTGTGGTTTTTTCAAGAAATCCACATGATAAGAGACGGTTAACTGGCAGATAATACGAACTTGGACAATCGTCTAAATTAAGTAATAGTCAATATTAGGATGCCAAAATCACACTTCAGAATTATTGCTTTTCGATGTTTAAAGCCAGAACATCCCGATCCTTTAGAAATGCATTATGTAAATCGGATGCAGCGTTCTTTGGCTAAAGGAAATCGGTGTTTTAAGTTCTATCAAGATGTAGATGTGAACGATGATGGAAGCAAAGTGAGCATTCCTGTTAGCTTTTATAACGATAGCGTGATATATGATACAGAGAGTATGTGTGTCAGCGTAAGTGCTATTGTGGGCGAGAATGGAAGTGGTAAAAGTTCCATTCTTGATATGATGGTTAGGGTGCTAAACAATGCTGCCACAGCCTTGATGGGAGAAAAGCCTCTATATGCAGCAGCAGAGCATGTACATTATATAGAAAATGTCTATGGGAGTATATTGTTCATTCAAGGAGCTAAATTGAAAAGACTGGATGTAAGAGGACGATTTGTTGAGGTTTATGAGTATAAGAAGCAGGATTATAAAAATGTTGAAGACAATGAACGAGACTGCTATTTGGTTGGTAAAAAAGAAATTTGGCTTGATGCACGAGACGGTCGCAGAGAGGAGTTATTACCACGGAAAGTAAACAGGCTGCACAAATTGGCTAATTTGTTTTATTCTGTGGTTTGCAATTATTCTCTATACGCTTATAATCCTAGCGATTATTGGGAAGAGTTCAGTAGTGAAGAGCGTATTTCCAAAATTAGTCCAAAGCAAGACTTTCAGCATAATCCATATCTTAGATGTTGGCTGACTGGACTCTTTCATAAAAATGATGGTTACCAAATGCCTTTGGTGCTTAATCCAATGAGGTTGAATGGTATTATTAATGCCCCAAAGGAAAATAATCTAGCCAAGGAACGGTTGTTGTCAATGTTGTTTTATAAAGATGAGAGGAAACAAGATTGTGTAGACTCTTTTCCTTTTCGGATTATCAATCGAGACCATGTTATTGTAGGGTTGGTGTTAAATTCCAAACAAGATGAAGCAATCAAATGGACAAAAGACTGGATGGTAGAAAGACATCTTTTTGGAAAGAGAAGTCGACTTTATACAGATTTCGAAAGAATAGAAGAAGACATTTTGGATTATCTGCAAAATATGGAAAAGATAGACAGAAATGGAATAAACCATAAATTAGCTTGCAGATACCTTGTGTATAAGATTATTAAAATAGGACTTACTTATAAGAAATATAATAAGATTATTAGCAATTTAAGGAAAAAGGACAGGAGCGTAGACTTACTACATAGACATTTAGAAGAGCTAGTTGGTGATCTTTCGCATATAACTGCAAAATTTCGACGAACATTGATGTATCTTATCACGGATATGTATAATAATGATACCAAGTATGATCTGAATAAACTATATGAAGAAGCCGAGAAATTTGTAGTAGAGAATAATCAGTTTGGAATCCTTCAATATAGAGAGACCGCAGATTTTTTACCTCCTCCGATATTCGATATAGAATTCAGAATTGTCAAGCGAGAAGATATCGATAAAAATGGGGAATATAACGATGGAGACATTATTCCCTTTTGGAGTCTCAGTTCGGGTGAAAGACAGATAGCATATCTTATCAGCAATTTCGTATATCATCTTGTTAATATTAATTCCGTTCATGCGATTGATAATGATGTTGTTGCAGGATTGCCATTACTTAAGTATAGATACATTAACGTTATATTTGATGAGATTGAATTATATTTCCATCCTGACTTGCAACGCCGTTTCCTTTCACTAATTGTTTCGGCTCTTAAAAATATACATATTAGTCATATTGAAGGCATAAATATATTGTTAGTTACCCATTCCCCTTTTGTGTTGAGTGATATACCAAGAAGTAATGTTTTAGCACTTTCTGATAATTATTCTGTAAACGGCGAAACTTTTTGTGCTAATATTAATGAAATGCTTAGCGATAGTTTCTTTATGGAATATTCTATGGGGCAAATAGCACAAGAGGAGATAGAGGAAATATTCAGTAAGTATAATACGATTGTCTCTGGTGAAAATACACCATTAAATGAAGAAGAACTGATAAAATTCAAATATGTGACAAGCATTGTTGGAGACGAGTATCTTCATTCTACTTTAGAAAGAGTAATAAATTTTCTTGAAACATATGTAAGGGGGGACTGAAGCAATGATTAAAATGGATTATGGAGATGCAGTACATAAAAAGAATTTGGAAACAGCATTTTGTGCCTTGTTATCTGATGAAGACAGAAGACAGAAAGAATGGGTAAAATTACGAAAGAACTTGTATGGTCGTAACGCAACTTTCAAAAAGTTGTTGCCAACAAAATTGAAGAAAATGATGATAATGTCATTTACGGATTTGGCAACAATTTACGAACAATATGTATGCTTGGGATTGGATAAGAAAGACAACCTACATATCAAACTTAAAGAATTGTTTAGTTATGAACAGGTTAAGGGAGCTTCGTTTCGTGAATTAAGGACTAATATTATTGAATTCTTCAAAGATGAAAGAAATGGGTTCAATATTCATTGTTGTCACTATTGTGATTTGTCGTACATTAACTATTTCCGATATGCAGAAGGCAAACGTACACAGTTTGATTTAGATCATGTGCTTGATAAAGGGCGATGTCCTCTGGTTGCACTGAGTCTCTATAATCTTGTGCCAGTATGTCCAACATGTAATGGACCGCATATAAAGGGCCAAAGAACAATGAAAGTTACATTGTCTCAACGTCAAAAGCTAAGCCCTACTTCTATTCTTTACGACTTTGACAATATGGTGAAATTTTGGATAAGACCCATAGCAGGAAAAACCCATAATACAAATATGTTGAAAAGACAGAATGAATACGAGCTGGATTTTGATACTTCTGCAGATATGGATTATAAGAAAGAAATTGAATTCTTTTTTCTTAAAGAAAGATACAATTATCACAAGTGTGAGGCATTACGACTTGTTGATTTGAAAACGAAATATTCCAAATCAAAGGTTGTTGAATTAGCAAGAATTATTTGCGGCAAGGGAAAAACAAAAAATAAAACGTTGACTCTTGAATCCTATCGGATAGTAGAGCAAATTAGAGCAGATATTTTTGGTTCTAATTTCTCTCAAAATTACCATCGTGTATTTGGTAAGTTGCACAAAGATATAATTGGCATCTAAAATACGGTACGATTAGTTGATGCATACATTACTGAAAGAATGGTTACAACGTGGCATACAATGAAAGTATAGAAGAATAATTCATTTTAACATACATATTATGACAATGAAATTGCGTAATGTACCTTTCTCTCCGCCTGATATGACGGAGGCTGAGGCTGCAGAGGTGCGTGATGCTATTCTGTCTGGTTGGATTACAACTGGACCGCGCACAAAGAAGTTAGAAAAAGAAGTAGCCGAATTTGTAGGTGTAGATAAAGCTGTATGCCTTAATTCGCAGACTGCTTGCGGCGAGATGGCTCTGAGACTATTGGGCATTGGTGATGGCGACGAGGTTATAGTTCCTGCTTATACCTATACAGCAAGTGCTTCTATAGTGGAGCATGTGGGTGCCAAGTTAGTTTTTGTTGATGTGCAGAAGGATTGCCTTGAAATGGACTACGAGGCTGTGGAGAAGGCTGTCACTCCTAATACGAAGGCTATCATTCCTGTTGACTTGGCTGGTATTCCTTGCGACTACGATAGACTGTTTAGCATCGTGGAAGGCAAGAAAGATATTTTTACTCCTAAGACTGACTTGCAAAAAATGCTTGGCCGTATTGCCATTTGCTGTGATGCCGCTTATGCCTTTGGCGCTTCGCGCAAGGGAAAGATGGTGGGAGCGATTGGCGATTTCTCATCCTTCTCGTTCCATGCCGTGAAGAATCTTACTACAGCTGAGGGAGGAGCCTTGTCGTGGAATTTGCCTTTCGGTAACGAGAAGGTGATGAAGGTGCTTGACAAGAATGTAGATAATGCCTTTAGTGGTGTACCTGAGATAGAGGGCGAGACTTGGAATGAGAACCTTTATCGTAAGGCACAGCTGTTGAGTCTGCATGGTCAGAATAAGGATGCATTGGCTAAGACAAAACTCGGAGCTTGGGAGTATGACATCATCGGCTCGTGGTATAAGTGTAATATGACGGATGTTGTGGCTGCTATCGGACTGGTGCAGATGCAGCGTTACAATGGTATGCTGGAGCGCAGACGCAAGATGATAGAGCGTTATAACGAGGCATTAAAGCCATTAAACGTAGCAGTGCTGAATCATTATAATGAAGAGCATACATCTTCTGGACACTTGTATTTGGTTCGTCTTTTGGGTAAAACACGAGAAGAAACGAACAAGGTGATTGAAAAGATGGCGGAACGTGGCATCGCAACGAATGTTCACTACAAACCGTTGCCAATGATGACTGCCTATAAGAAATTGGGCTTTGACATCAAGAATTTCCCTAACGCTTATAATATGTTTGTCAATGAGGTTACTTTGCCGTTGAACACGAAAATGACGGATGAGGACTTGGAGTACGTAATAGAAAATTTCGTGGAAATCGTAAATAGCATTTAATGATAGCATCTAATGATAAACTATTATTAAACCTTATAAAAATAGCATTGGGTAAAAGTACTAAATGTACTTTGCCCAATACTTTAGAATGGAACATATTGTTTGACATGTCAATGCAACAGTGTGTTCCTTCTGTCGTTTTAGATGGTTTGAACAAATCGTTAGCCTCAGAGCCTTGTCAAGACAATAAAGGCATTGGCAAGATGGATAAGCTAAAATGGCTCAGTATGGTGCTTAATATGGAAAGGCAATATACCAAATATGAAAGCATAATTGCTGAACTGGCTGTTTTCTATCAAGAAGCTGGTTTTCAGATGATGTTGTTGAAAGGTTATGGATTATCGAAATACTGGCCTATTCCCAATCATCGACCAACAGGAGACATAGATATATATCTGATGCATCTGAATCCTGAAGGTAAAGAGAAGAGCCGACCTGCATGGGAATGTGCAGACAAGTTAACGAATCTAACTCGCTCTAAATTGGACTTTGATTGAAAATCAAGAAGTTGGGCGTTTG
>OGIV01001044.1_pt1 | contig 17777 bp, 19 predicted proteins | sample 1571861 | NCBI WGS metagenome assembly OGIV01 (sample SAMEA2582099, study PRJEB24529) | metagenome | biome: Human gut stool | place: China | collected 2011 | reverse complement strand
CGGCCACGGACTATCGTCCGGGTGGCCTCAAGAAACATAAGGGCTGACGCCGTAGTATTACATATGGTAACGCTACGGCGTCAGCCCTTATGTTCTTATGTTCTTCTGTTTACCGCGTTAGCGGCTAACCAGTCACGCTACGGCGTCAGCCCTTATGTTTCTTGAGGCCACTCGGACGCAAGTCCGTGGCCGACAGCCGCGCAGCGGCCTTATATGTTTCTCATGTAGCTTATGTTCTTATGTTCCCGCGGTAAGCGGCTAACACGAACGTTATATCTTATGTTCTTTTGTTCTTATGTTCTTATGCCTCCCGCGTTAGCGGCTACCAAGCAACGCCTCGGCGCCAGCCCATTATCGCATTACCGCATTGTCTTTCCCCTCAAAAAAGCGGTAAATACCGATTTTACCGGTATTATCCGCCTTGATTATCAGCACATATATACTCATTAGTATTTTTTTTGTAACTTTGCACCCGGAGAAAAAGGGGATAGCACGCGTTGTGCCTGTAACACCGACATAACGTACAAAATCTTCTACTTAACTACACACGATTACACATTACACACATACAATTTTGACTGACTGATGAAACGCATAATACTGTTCATGCAGGCGGCACTGCTGCTCTGCACCCTCAACTCGTGCATACAGGACGAACCACTCAACGCCGAGTGCGACATAACGGGGGTGGACACACTGTGGCTGCAGCAAAACCGCAGTTTGATAAAGGGTAATCCGCGCATAGACAACAACCGCGTGTCGTTTACTGTGCCTTATGATGCCGACCGTTCGGCCCTTGCCCCCAAATTTTATCTTACCCCAGGCGCACACCTTACGGCTGTGGTTGACGGGGTGGAGGTGGCAGATGCCAACGGCATGACGCGCGACTTCAATACACCGCAAACCTACACTGCCCATTCGGAGGACGGCCAATGGAGCAAGCCCTACGAGGTGACCTTTGAACTTGAAGCACGGCCGGTTGAGAAGTGGGCACTCGACTTTGAAAACTTTGAGCTCGACCCCTCGGGACGTTACCAAGTGTGGTTCGAGATGGACGCCAACGATGCCAGCAATCCGCGCCGCAACTATTGGGCGTCGGGCAATCCGGGCTACAACCTTACGGGTCTTGGCTCGTCGCCAGAGGTGTTCCCCACCACTGCGGCAGAGGGGGGCGTGTCGGGCAAGTGCATTAAGCTCGAGACTAAGGACACAGGTATGTATGGCATGAACACCAGACCCAAAATGCCTATTGCAGCCGGCAACCTGTTCATTGGCGAGTTCGAGCTGAGCAAGGCGTCGCGCTTCCCGCGCAAGGCCACCAAGTTTGGCCTGCCGTTGGTGCGTAAAAAGCCCGTCACGCTCGAGGGCTACTACAAATATAAGGCCGGTGCCAAATTTACCGATGCCAAGAAAAAGGTGCAGCCCACCATGCACGACACGGCCGACATCTATGCTGTGGTGTATGAGATTGACCCCGACAATTTTGTGCCACTCGATGGCGACAACATACTTACTGCCTCAAACATAGCCCTTATGGCCCGCATCGACAAGCCCGCAGAATTTGAGGGCGACATGTCGGAGCTTGCGGCTGCAGACTGGGTGCACTTTAGCGAACCCTTCAAACCTATGAACGGTAAGGAATTTGACGCAGAGCGTTTGGCCCGCGGCGGCTATGCCATAGCCATTGTCATGACCTCGAGCCGCCAGGGTGCCTACTTTGAAGGTGCTATTGGTTCAACGCTCTATGTAGACCAGCTGCGCGTGGTGTATGAGTAGTGGAAAGAGTGAAATTTGATCATTTAATATATTATCGTAATTATGAATATTGCATTAGACAACAATAATATTGAAACACTGTCTTTGAACATACCCAAGGACGATATCAAACTGCTCAAAGATCTGGTAAAGAAATTCGGTTGGAAAATCAATCGCAAGAAGAAAACCGGACTTGAAGAAGCCATGGACGACATCAAGCACGGACGAGTGCACGAGATAGATGATTTGGACGACTATTTTAGGAAATTTGGTGTGAAATGAAGTACACTCTGAAGGAAACTAACAAGTTTAAGAAGGACGTGAAACGTTGTGTTAAGCGTGGACTTCCCTTGATAGAACTAAAAAAAGTCATGGCGTTGTTAAAGGTTGATGGCCAACTTCCGCCACAATACCGCCAGCACAAGCTCAGTGGCAATTACGACAACTGCTGGGAGTGTCACATCAAGGCCGACTGGCTGCTCGTTTGGGAAGAGCATGAAGACGAACTCGTGCTTGTAATGACTGACACTGGCTCACACGCCGACTTGTTTTAGCAAATCATCATTCGTTCAATGAAAAAGATACTACTCAGCATACTCCTGCTGCTGACCCTCATGCCCGCTGCCCAAGCGCAGAAGATGGGCGAGGCCAAAGAAACGGACACTAACTTGATAAAGGCTGCCCTGAAGGGCTGGCACGTGCGCATAGGCGCCGGTGTGAGTCTGGGCGGCACATCGCCCATGCCGCTGCCGGCCGAGATACGCAAGATTAACAGCTACAACCCCACGCTGTGCATTCAGCTCGAGGGCGCTGTGCAACGCAAGTTTGGCCCGCACTGGGGCACCATGATAGGCGTGCGCTTCGAAAACAAAGGCATGAAAACCGACGCCAAGGTGAAGAACTACCACATGGAGGCCACCAACAACAATCCGGCCGAGGGCACATCGGGCCAGGTGATAGGTGCCTGGACGGGTAATGTAAAGACCGAGGTGAATAACAATTACCTCACCTTCCCCGTGCTGGCCACTTATGCTTTCAACGACCGCTGGCAGGTGCAGGCCGGACCTTACTTTTCGTACCTCATCAATGGCACGTTCAAGGGCGAGGCTTACGACGGTTATATCCGCGACGGTGTGCCCACGGGCAACAAGGCCGAGATAGAGAGCGCCACTTACGACTTCAGCAACGACTTGCGCCGTTTTGCATGGGGTGTACAGTTGGGCGGCGAGTTCAAGGCTTACAAGCACTTGTCGGTGTCGGCCAACTTGACATGGGGTTGCAACAGCATTTTCCCCTCCGACTTTTCGGCGGTGACTTTCAAGCTCTTCCCCATTTATGGCACGTTAGGGTTTAATTACCTGTTCTAAAATAAGTTGCTTGAAAGGTGCTGCAAAAAACGCAAGCACTAATGGGGGCATTATAACCGACAACAATAACAAATATATTCATACTTTTTATGAGAAAACTTTTACTTATGGCTGTGGCCGTGTGCTGCAGTGCGCCCACCTTTGCACAGACCGACGTGCAACCCGTGGTGGGTGGCTATGAGGGCAACCTCTACGTCAATGTGGGTAGTGCCGACTATGTGGAGGACAAAGACCTGCGTATGTACGCCAAGGTGTTTGTCAATGCTTCGGAGGACGCTACCGGCAAGGTAGACTTCAGCTTGCCCAACTTCTCGTTTATGGGCATAAAGCTCGGCGACATCTTTTTGCCAACTATTGGCTTGAACGCCCAAAATGGCGTTTACACCTTTGGCGAGAATCCCGAGGTGCGCCTGACATTCAAACTCACCGAAACTGACAATATCTTGGCTGATGCCAAGCTCGACGATGCAAAGACCTACGTAAAGGGCGACAGCATCGTGGCCTATATTCCTGTAAAGTGGGTGCAAAGCGAGACACAGAAGGTGCCTATCGCCGTACTGTTCAAGGGCGTGCGCGTGAACCCCTACGCCTTGAGCAATTACAACTTTAATGATGCCACACGTTGGGCGCAGAGCCGTCCGTGGGACAGCAAGAATGGTTATTTTGACTGGACAGCGTTGGAGGACAACGACGAATATTGGGCCAGCTCAAAATGGCAGATGGAGGAATATATCACCCCCGACGCTTGGTGTGTTTCGCACGTGATGGGCATGAACGGCATCGGTGCCACAGTGGTGGGTGCTCCTGAAATGACTAACAGCGACGAGAGCAACCCCGACTATGCGGTGCGTTTGACCAACACCCCCAACCCCTTTATGCCCACACAGGTTGTGCCGGGCTATATGACGCTCGGCACGAGCTTTGCCTCGGCCAGTGTGTCAGACCTCGGCAAGGCCGACGGTGGTACGTTTGGCGGTGTGGCCTTTACTGGCAAGCCCGACGCCATACAGTTTGACTACAGCCGCTCGCACACACAGGCTGGCGACACGCTCTATGCTGCTGAGGTGATTAACAGCGAGGAGCCTGCCACTGTGGTGGCTTACTTGTGGAAGGGCCAGTACAAGCAGGAGGCTGTGCCGGGCGAAACGGCTTTTGCCGGTCCTTCGACAGTGACCATGTACGGCCGCGAGCGCAACATACTCGACATCAAGACCACTACTGGCGGTGCAACAACCAAGAGCGACGACGCGGCTTGCATAGCCAAGGTGGTGAAGAGCATTACTGGCAATGTGGAGGGCAAACTCGAAACGATGGTTGTGCCCCTCGACTATGGCAAGTATGCCGGCACTGATGTGCAGCCCGACTCGCTGAACATCATCTTTGCGGCCAGCGACTACTTTGGCCAGCGCAGCAAGGTGGGTGCAGGCAATGCTTTGGTGGTGGACAATGTGAAGTTGCTCTACTATCATGACATTAAGGATGCCAGCTACAACGGCGAGGGCTTTGAGTTCGGTCCCAGCCATGCTGCCGACTTCAGCACAGAGGCTTATGTGCCTGCCAACTTGCAGTTTACCAAGGTGGGCCAGGGTGCCACTGTGGAGCAGAGTTATAACGATGAGACTGGTGTGCTGACCATTACGGTGAAGGGTCAGGACGTGCGTTTCAACCCCAAGTCTGTAACGGTGTACACCATTCAGTTTGACGCTGCGAAGACCGCCATTGCAGGTGTGAAGGCTGATGCTGCTGAGGCTGCCCCTGCCGTTTACGCTATTGATGGCCGCCGTTTGGCTGCCCCTGTAAAGGGTGCCAACATCATTGGTGGCAAGAAGGTGATCAAGTAATTAACAACAAAACAATAACAACAACGGGGCTGTGCCGTGCCGGTGCAAACCTTGCACTTGGTGCAGCCCCTTTTTAACGCAAGACAAAACAATGAAAAAACAACTTTTGACGCTCGCGTTGCTGGCTGTGGCTGGCACGGCTGGGGCGCAGCAATTGCCGAATGTGGGATTTGACAAGTGGAAAGGTGAGGGAAATTGTGGCCAATCATACAATCCCGCAGATAAACCTACAGATAGAACACGTCCTGGTGATGAACCTGCTGAGTGGTGTGGGTCGAATGTGTTCCAGTTAGGTCAGGCGTCTACTTCAACACTTTGCGTAAAACAAGCTGAAGGTAATAATCTATATGCAGAGCTAAAGAATCAAGAAGTTGGAGTCGAGATCCTGGGCCACCCAATAAAGAGTAATGCACCTGGATTCCTTTCTTTGGCTAAGCCATGGGTCTTTGCAACAATGGGTATGACGGATTCCAAGACAATGGCCTTAGGTGATGGAGGTGTGTACGGCTCTGTAAATTTCTCAAATAAACCAGATGCCATACGACTTAAATATCGTCGTGCTGCAGTTAATAGCGAAAAAGCTCACGTTATTGTCTACTTATGGAACGGAACATTCAAGTCAAAAGTACCCAAGGCTTTTAAGAATACGGGCACTCCGTTTAATAAGAAATACTCTATCTCTGAATATGTGGAGTTGGAGGATGTTGATCGTGCAGTATTTGGTAGAGAGAACGAAACTCTCGTGACGAGTAAAGGCACATTGGTCGCTTCGGTAGATTATGAGATTACAAGTGATGTTGCAGATTGGCAAACGGTAGAAATTCCCTTGAAGTATGCTAATGCCGGTTTAACTCCGTCGAAGATGAATGTCGTGATCTCAGCGAGTGATTATTGGACGCGTTCAAATATTCAGTTGAATAGTAAACTTGACGTAGATGATGTGCAATTTGTATATTACAATACATTACAATCGTTAAAGGTAAATGGGCAAGATATTGTATTAAAAGATGGTGTATATACTTACAAAGGCATTGGTTCAATAAAGAATGGTTGTGTAGAAGCAACAGCTAAAAGCCAATTCGCAACAGTAGGTTATACCTATAACAAAGACAATGTAATTGTAAAAGTTACTGCAAACGATGGCTCAACAAAAGATTATACGATACAATTCCCAAGTGCAGACAAGATTGCATCAACATACAAGAATGAGATAGATGTAGACTTTGCAGACGAAACGACTTATTCTTTTAATGATGTAATCATAAGTGCTAATGATGATAATACTGTAGATTTTAGCCTTAAGAATTTCAATTTCCAAGGTATATCTGTAGGTGACGTAAAAGTAGTGTCTGTACCTATTTCGTGGAGCGGTGATAACGTGGTGTTGAGTAGTGAACAAAATATCACGATTGAAGGCCCGGCTACCGAAACGCTGAATCTTAAAAACATGCCATTGCAGCTTAACGCACAGGTTAATCCGAGCAATGTGCTGACGGCTAATTTGCAGATTACTTGGAATGGTAACACACCTATTGGGGTATCTGTAAAAGAACGTCCTTTTGAATATGCAGAAAATAACGGAAGCTTTGCGATAACTTCAGGCAATATCAATGATGAGAGTGTCTTAGTATTGTATGGGTTGGCAAAAGATAAGGCTACAAGTATCGATTTTAGCAAGGCTAATGTCACTACAGCGATGCTTCCAGATATGTCTGGGGCTATGCCTAATGTAATATTCTATCTTGCAGATGGTACAACAATAACCGGCAATAATATTGTGTCAAATAAGAATACAGAAGCTCTTGTTTTGACTGACAAAAATGCATTCAATGTACCAACGGACTTCACCGCCGCAGCAGTAAGCTATGACCGCGTATTTAACACTGATGCCAACTATGTGCAGAGCTTTGTATTGCCCTTCGGCTTTACTGTGCCCACTGGTACTACGGTGGCTGAACTCAGCAGCGTGAATGGTGAAAACCTCGTGTTTAAGCCCGTGACTGAGACAGTGGCCAACAAGCCTTACTTGGTGGTGACTACTGACAAGGACTTTATCAACAAGCTGACAAATGTGCAGGTGAAGGCTACTACTGGTGCCGACCTGACTACTACCGTGGACAATGTAAGCCACATTGGTTCGTACACTGCTCAGAGTGTAACAGACGCGTATGGTTATGCTAATGGCAAGTTTGTTAAGGCTAACACTGGTTCGGTTAAGCCCTTCCGCACTTATATCAAGGTGGCAGGCACACAGGCTGCTCCCATGGCTTTCGGTGTGAACATTGAGGGTACCGTGACGGGCATCAACAATGCCACTACTGCTGCCACTGCCAAGGAGGCTATCTACAACCTGCAGGGTGTGCGCGTGAGCGGTGACTTGAAGCACCTGACAAAGGGTGTGTACATTGTGAACGGCCAGAAGGTGGTAGTGAAGTAACACATAATAATATAAAGAAAGACAATGAAAAAGACATATATGCGTCCTGAGGGCGCAGTAATACAGCTCTGCATGGAGCAGCACATTCTTGACGGTTCGATTACGGCTAACACTTCAAAGGCCGATGCCAAGGACAATGTGGAGTTTGAATCGGCCGCCAAGGGCTGGGGCAGCGAAAGCTGGAGCGAGGAGTAAAGGCGCTCATTAAGAGCTTTAGCTCAAAACTCGAGCATAAATGGGGGCGATGCGTCCCGCATCGGGGTAAAAGGGGGTTGCACTCTCTTTGCCCCGGCGCGAGGGGTGTCGCCCCCATTGGTGTTTTTTTGGGGGGGTGGGCATAATGGGCATATTGGGCATAATAGGCATATTAGGCATATTAGGCAATAGGCATATTAGGCAATAGACATAATAGGCTTGATAGGCATAATGGGCTTGATAATACAGCCCGCTCGCACATTTTTTTGAAAAAAAGTGCGTGCGGGCTGTAACTTTTTGCCGCTATGACCGTCTACATAACAGAGAGCCAAAAATGAAAGAGATAGATTTTCGACAAGACCTCCTTTCGCTAAAGGATAAAATATACCGTGTGGGCCTGCGCATCACGCTCAACGCCCAAGAGGCGGAAGACTTGACGCAGGACACGCTGGTGCGTGCCTGGACAAGGCGCGCAGAGCTGGCGGGGGTGAAGAACTTGGAGGCTTTCTGCATAACCATTTGCCGCAACCTTGCGCTCGACCGCATGGCGCGGGCCGAAAATGCTAACCAACCGCTCGAGGCTGCGGGCACGGAGGCTTGCGACACGGCTCCGGGGCCTGACGAAAGGCTGGAGAGGGACGAGAAGTTGCAGCGGGTGCACCAAATATTCAACGCTCTGCCCGAAAGGCTGCGCACAGCGCTGCAGTTGCGCGACATTGAGGGTTTGAGCTATGCCGAGGCCGCCGGGGCAATGGAGCTGACGGAGGCCGCCTTTAGGGTGACGCTGCACCGCGCTCGCAAGGCTGTTAAGACACAATACGAAAAAATTGAGAACTATGGACTATAAGTATATTGAACAACTCCTTGACCGCTACTGGGCCTGCGAGACCTCTGAGGAGGAGGAACGCATACTGAAGGCTTTTTTCAGCCAAAAGGACGTGCCGGCCGCACTGGCGCGCTACAGGGCTTTGTTCGTATATGAAACCGAGCAATGTGCCGCCAACACGCTGGGCGACGACTTTGACCGCCGCGTGATGGAGGCTGCCGGTGTGGCTGACGGGGCTGAGGCTCCTGCCGCAGGGCGTGTGGTGTCGGTGCACCACATTACGCTGGGGCGCAGGTTGCGTCCGCTGTGGCGCGCCGCTGCTGCTGTGGCCATAGTGACGCTGCTTGGCACGGCTGCGCAGCACTCGTTTATGCAGCCTTCGGCCACGGATCAGACTGCTGGCTGGGACTATAACCAGTCGGCTTACAAGGACTCGTACCAGGATCCGCAGAAGGCTTACGAGGCGAGCATGCGCACGCTGGAGATGTTTAAGGAGGGCGCACAGACTGCTGTGAACGACTCTGCTACTCATAATGCGGCTGACAGGGCTGCCAAGAACTGATGGGCGGGGCTATGGCACTGAAACATTGGTTTGTGACTTTGCTGCTGGCCCTTGTGGCTGCGGTGGCCGCCCGTGCACAGGGTGGCGGCGAGCAGGATTTTGCCTCGCGCTTTATGTCGCTCTATGGCAAGGGCCGCGCGGTGGAGTGTACCACGGTGTCGCCGCTGATGCTTGAGCGCATGATGCAGCTGCCTGATGTGGAGGGTGACTCGCACACGCGTGAGGTGCTGAAGCAGCTCAAGTCGATAAGGCTGGTGAGCAGCACGGCGGGGCATGATGTGACGCACCTTTATGCTAACGCGCGCCGGCTGGCTGAACGTAATGCCTTGCGCTACAAGTTGTACGCCGAACGGGCTGGCAAACGCCTGTATGTGCGCCGCAGGGGCAAGTATATTGTGGAGATGGTGCTGATGATGAGGCACTCGGGCCGCTTTGACTTGATTAACCTGACGGGTAACATGACGAACGACTTTCTGGACACGCTGATGAGGCGCTGAGGCGCCGCTGGGGGCTGAGCCGGGCTGTTTTGGCTTTGGTCTCTCGCTCTTGACTTTTGACAATCAATTTGCACTTTATCATAAAACAATCAAACGCTCCCGCCCGTGCCACGGGGTTGAAATAATGGCGCAAGCGATCTTTAATAAAACAATCAACTTTTGACTGTATGCCTCTGGGCGCGGTGCACGACTTTGCCTTTTACCTGTGTGCTGCATGGCTGTTTCTGGCCCCCGGAATAATGGTTTCAGTTTTCTCTCTCTCAAAATGGGTGGCTGTGTGGCACTAACTTGCTGGCAGGCGCTCTATGCAAGATAAACAGGGGAGCATGTTGCTCGCACACAATGTGGTGGGCTGCTTGCTTCCCTTTATCTTTTTCGGGGGGGTGGTAATGATGGGCATATTAGGCATAATAGGCAATAAGCATGATGGGCATAATAGGCATATTAGGCATAATAGGCATATTAGGCATAGGCAATAGGCATAATGGGCAATAGGCATAATAGGCCTAATAAAAGGGGCTGGCGCCTTAGCGTTACTACTTGCAACGCTAAGGCGCCAGCCTGTTAGCACATTAGGCTCGCGGCAGCGGGCTTTTGTGCACAAAAAATATCCCGACGCTTCACAGCGGCGGGATATCTTCTTCGTGGAGTCTCCTCTACGAATATTTGGATTTTAATGGAAAAATGAATGGAGAAATGAAATTCAGTCCATGTATGAGTATGTCATGAATTACAAGTTGGGGTTATCCTCGCCCCACTTCTCAACGGGAGGTACGATGCCGAGTTCAACAATCTCGTCGCGCATCTTGCAGAGGTGCTCATACGACTTGTTGAGGGCAGCCATTTCCTCTTCGGTGCCAGTGGGCTGTGTAAAGTGCACACCGGTTTTGTCGATAGTGGTAGGCATGGCCATCATGACATTTTTGTAACCACACTTGTCGCAGTTTACGTAGCAGCCTGCGGGCAGAGTGAAGGGTTCGCCGCCCATGGCAGCTTCGATCATCTTGACAGCGTTGTAGGCAGGGCTCTGGAATGAGCTGCGGCCGCGGAGCTTGATGATGTTTGAACCACCCTGTACGGTGTGGTGCTTGATTTCCTCCCAGCGCTCGGCAGAGAGTCCCATCTCTGAGAGGGGCTTGCCGTCAACCTTTACCTGTGAGGCAAATACGGCCATTTGTTCGCCGTGGCCGCCATAGGTGTGTGCGCCGGTCACCTTGTCCTGCTGTACGCCGAACTCGTGGGCGAGAGCCTGCTGCAAGCGGGTAGAGTCGAGTGCAGCGAGTGAGGTGAGCTGGTTGGGCTTGAGGCCTGAGTGGATAAGTGCTGTAAGGGCAGTAACGTCGGCAGGGTTGAAGATAACGACTACGTGCTCTACATCGGGGCAGTACTTTTTGATGTTGTCGCCAAACTCGGCAGCAATTTTGCAGTTGCCTTTGAGCAGGTCCTCACGTGTCATGCCGTCCTTGCGGGGTGCACCACCTGATGAGATGATGTACTTGGCACCGGTAAAGGCCTCTTTGGGATCGACGGTGTAGGTTACGTTGGCTCCGGGGAATGCGCACTGCTGTATTTCGTCGAACACGCCGTGTACGCCCGGTTCGTAGATATCGTAAAGACAGATGTTGGGGGTAAGGCCGAGCATCAAAGCGCTCTGTACCATGTTTGAACCGATCATGCCGCCTGCGCCGACAATGACGAGTTTCTCATTGCTTAAGTATGCCATAGTTGTATTACTATATATATTGGTTATATATGTGTGTCTGTATGGTGTGTACGGTTGCACACCGGAGGGGGTGTGTGTCGTATCACGCCGCAAAATTACAAACTTTCGCGAATTATGGTATATGCGACGCGTTATTTTTTTGATACATCTTTCGGCTTGTGCGCTTTTTTAGGTTTTTTGAACTTTTGCGGTTGGGAGGTGCAAAGCAAAAACGGGTATTGCTGGTTGGTAAAACATGAACATGCGATAGAATTCAAGCACCAAACGCAAGCTCTAGTGGGGGCGACGCGTCTCGCGTCGGGATAGTGTAGCTGTTATTTAGTGGGGCTTGTGTGTCTTTTCTTTTTATTTTCCCGACGCGAGACGCGTCGCCCCCATTAGTGCTTGCGTTTGGTGCTTGAGTTCGTTAGCATGTTTGTGCTTTATCAGACAGCCAAGCAAAAAACGGGTTTTCTGCTTTGCATGGCATTCGGTTTGCACTAATTTCCGCTTACGCGCAAATTAGGCTGCGGTTCGGAAGTACAAAGCAAAAAACGGGTTTTCTGCTTTGCACTTCACTCACCTTGCACTAATTTTGCACACAGAATATAACGCAAGGACAATGACACAGATTAAAGATAGCTGGAAAGCAAAGGGTTATGTTGACGAGCCCGTGCCGCAGGGCGTTGACCTCAAGGCCGAAATTCGACGCATGTGCAAGGAGAAAAATGCCATCATTCTGGCACACTACTACACCGAGGGCGTGCTGCAGGATATTGCCGACTTTGTGGGCGACAGCCTGGGACTGGCCCAACAGGCGGCTAAAACTGATGCCGACATCATCGTGATGTGCGGCGTGCACTTTATGGGCGAGACTAACAAAATTCTCTGTCCGCAGAAAAAGGTGCTCGTGCCCGACCTCAATGCCACATGCTCGCTGGCCGAAAGCTGTCCGGCAGACAAGTTCGCCGACTTTGTAAAGGCGCACCCCGGCTACCAGGTGGTGTCGTATGTCAACACCACGGCGGCCGTCAAGGCGCTGACTGATGTGGTGGTGACGTCGAGCAACGCCAAAAAGATTGTCGAAACCTTCCCCAAGGACGCCAAGCTCATCTTCGGTCCCGACTATAACCTGGGCAACTACATCAATGCGCAGACAGGGCGCCAGATGCTGCTCTGGAACGGCGGCTGCCATGTGCACGAGCGTTTTTCGGTGACGAAACTCGTGGAGCTTAAAAAGGAGCACCCCGGAGCCAAAGTGCTGGTGCACCCCGAATGCCGCGGTGCGGTGGTGAAACTGGCCGATGTGGTGGGCTCTACGGCCGCACTGCTGAAATATGCCATCGACTCGCCGTGCAACACCTTCCTGGTGGTGACGGAGAGCGGCATACTGCACGAAATGCAGAAGCACTGTCCTGACAAGCACTTCATACCCGTGCCGCCCGACGACAGCACCTGCGGCTGCAACGAGTGTAACTACATGCGCCTCTGCACGCTCGAAAAGGTGTATAACACGCTGCGCTACGAGTGGCCCGAAATTGAGGTGCCGGCCGAGGTGGCCGCACGCGCCATCAAGCCCATCGAGCGCATGCTCGAACTGAGCAAATAGAAGGCTGGCATGCGATGATTGTAATTTTCAAGAAAGACTATCTGAAGGAATTGTATGAGCAGGGTGTTGCGAAGAAAAAGAAATACAGGTTCCAACCTCAGATTGTGCGACGTTATCAAGACCGCATCAATTTCCTTATAAAGGCGAGTCGCGTAGAGGATTTGTTCTCTATAAAGTCCTTGCACTATGAAGTGCTGACTGGCGACAAAGCTGGCATATCTTCGGTACGGGTGAATGACCAATACCGCATAGAGTTTGAAGTGGAGACTGTTGAAGGCGAGTCTGTACTGACGTTGTGCAATATAATAGAACTCTCAAACCATTACGACTAAACGCGTTGGCAGAATTGGTAAGCAAGTTGACAAAGAATTCTACCTACGTTAAACATTTTACAGCAAAATGATTACGCTTAAAGATGTAGACCCCAATATGATAGCCAACAATCTGACGCCGCAGCATGTGTCGGCGCCAGGCTACTTGCTGGCAGACGAAATAGCTGAAAGAGGCATTACTGTTGAGCGTTTTGCACAACTCACAGGCATTGATGCCGAAAGTTTGAGGGGGATTATTGACGGACAGGCGCCCATTACTCCAGCCCACGCCATGATATTTGAGGCAGCCCTTGGCATAAGAGCCAACATTTGGCTGGGGCTACAGGCAGATTATGACATGCAGAAGGAGCGCAGCAACAAGTCGTTTGTAGAGCGCTTGCGTTCCATTCGCCAAATAGCGGCTGTGCTGTAAATGCAAGGCTGTACCCGCTCCGTCACCCAACATATAAGTTTATACCCATGACAATATCCCAACGTGTAGAGGCCCTTGGCCAGTGGCTCGCAAGCCATGCCGGGGCCGAGGGTGGGGCAGTAGAGGCATACATCGTGCCCACTGCCGACCCGCACAATGATGAGTACATACCCGTGCGCTGGCAGTGCCGCCAGTGGCTCACGGGATTTGACGGCTCGGCCGGCTTGGCCGTGGTCACCACCCGTGGCACTGCCGCACTGTGGACCGACTCGCGCTATTGGCTGCAGGCCGCCACACAACTCGACGGCACACCCTTTGCACTGATGCGCGAGGGCAACCCCGACACGCCCACCATGCCCCAGTGGCTCAAGGCACAGGGCGTCACCCGCGTGAGCGCACCGGCCGACATGGTGACGCTGGCCGACGTGGAAGCATGGACCGCCGACGGACTGGCCTATGTGGCGCTGCCCGACGCCTTCGACACCCTGTGGACCGACCGTCCCGCCGTGCCGGCAGAGCCCATCGTGGTGCAGCCCGCCACCTATGCCGGGGCCACCATGCAGCAAAAGCTCGAACGCCTGCGCCAGCACCTCAGCAAGAGCGGCATGGCCGACGCCTGCCTCTTTACCGACCTGGCCGACCTGGCATGGCTGCTCAACCTGCGCGGGGCCGATGTGGCCTACAACCCCGTGTTTGTGGGTTACCTGGGCTACGAGCCCGCCACGGGCAGCTTCACCCTCTTTACCCACACCAGCACCCTCACCGCCGAGGCCAGCGCCCAGTTGCACGAGGGTGGGGTAGCCGTGCAGCCCTACGAGGCCGCGGCACCCTGGGTGGCCACCCACACCACACGCCTCGACCCCTCGCAGGCCACCATGTCGCTGTGTGCCGACCCACGGCAGCAGCCCACCTTCAGTTCGCCCCTCGAGGGCTGGCGCGCCATCAAAACCGAGGCCGAGGCCGAAGGCTTTCGCCAGGCCATGTTGCGCGACGGCGTGGCCATGGTACAATTTCTGCGCTGGCTCGACGAGCAGCAAGCCGCCGGCAACGAGGTTACCGAAATCTCTGTCGACGAAAAGCTCACCGCCCTGCGCGCCCAGCAGCCCGGCTATTGCGAACTGAGTTTCCCCACCATAGCCGCCTGTGGCGCCCACGGAGCCATAGTGCACTACGAGGCCACCCCCCACACCAATGTGCGCCTCACCCCTCACGGTCTGCTCTTGCTCGACAGCGGTGCACAGTACGACTGCGGCACCACCGACATCACACGCACCATAGTCCTTGGCCACCTCACCGCCGAGGAGCGCCGCGTCTACACCCTTGTGCTCAAGGGCCATCTCAGGCTGGCTCACCTGCAGTTTCCCGAGGGCACCACGGGCTTGCAGCTCGACCTCGCCGCACGCCAGGACATGTGGGCTGCCGGCTACGACTTTGGCCACGGCACAGGTCACGGCGTAGGTTCCCACCTGTGTGTGCACGAGGGCCCGCACCAGATACGCAAAAATGTGCGTCCCTGCACACTCATACCCTTCGAACCCGGCATGACCATTACCGACGAGCCTGGCATCTATGTTGAAGGGCGCTTTGGCGTGCGCATCGAAAACACACTCCTTTGCGTACCGTCGCGTGAGACGGATTTCGGCCGTTTCTTGCGTTTCGAAACCCTCACCCTCTGTCCCTACGACCTGCGTGCCGTAGAGCGCGACATGCTCTCCCCCGACGAGGTGGAGCAAATCAACGCCTACCACATGGTGGTGCGCCGCCGCCTCATGCCGCTGCTCACCGACGAGGCCGACAAAATATGGCTGGCCCGCGCCACAGCAAGCATCGAGGACGACCGCGGGTAGGCGGCAGGCACAGGGCGCTGGCAACAAACTCAAGCACAAAGCTCAAGCACAAACTCTAGCTCTAATGGGGGCGACGCGTCCCGCGTCGGTACAACTCAGCCACTAACCGCTAACGCGGGAAACATAAGGACATAAGAACATAAGGACATAAGATAACGTTTGTGTTAGCCGCTTACCGCGGAAACATAAGAACATAAGTTTACATAAGAAACACATAAGGCCGCTGCGCGGATGACGGCCACGGACTTGCGTCCATGTGGCCTCAAGAAACATAAGGGCTGACGCCGTAGCGTGCTTGGTGCTTTTGCTTCCTTACATATATAATATGACGCTCGAGGTTGTAACGGCGTAGCCCTTATGTTCTTGAGGGCACATGGACGCAAGTCCATGCCCGTATGTCTTGAAACACTTATGTTCTTATGTCCTTATGTTCTTATGTTTTCCGCGTTAGCGGTTAGTGCCTGGGTGCTTGAGTAGCACCGACGCGAGACGCGTCGCCCCCATTAGAGCTAGCGTTTGGTGCTCATATCCAGAGCTTGCGTTTCGTGCTTGACTCCCCCCCCCAAAAAAAACTCTTTACCCCCAATCAATAACACACACTTACAAATATGGAAACAACAAGACAACAAAAGATAGCTCGATTGATACAGAAGGAGCTAAGTGACATATTCCAGCGTCAGACACAAGCCACCCACGGCGTGCTCGTGTCAGTAAGCGCCGTGCGCGTAAGTCCCGACCTCAGCATAGCCCGCGGCTACCTGAGCATATTCCCCTCAGAGCGCGCCCACGAAATACTCGACAACATCAACGCCAACACCCGGCAAGTGCGCTACGAACTCGGCACACGTGTGCGCCACCAGCTCCGCATCATACCCGAGCTCAAGTTCTTCATCGACGACTCCCTCGACTACCTCGACCACATCGACAGTCTGCTCAACGAAGGCGGACATAAACCACAACCCGACGACACCACCCCAAGCCATGCTTAACAGCCAACGCCTGCCATGGTTCATGGCCTTGCGCTACCTCTTCTCGCGCAAACGCGTGGCCAGCATCAACATCATATCCGGCATAGCCGTCACAGGCGTAGCCTTCGGCACGGCAGCCCTGCTCTGCACCCTGAGCGTGTTCAATGGCTTTCACGACCTCATCGGCTCCCTCTACACCGCCTTCGACCCTCCCATCGAGGTAGTGCCCACACAGGGCAAACTCGTCACCGCCGACGACCCCGCCCTGCAGCGCATGGCCACCATGCCCGAGGTGGAGGCCGCCTCATACTGCCTTGAGGACAACGCCCTCATACTCTTCCGAGGCCGTCCCACCATCATCACCCTCAAGGGCGTTGATGACCACTACGACCACGTCACCGGCATACGCTCCATACTCTACGGCACAGGCACCTACCAGCTCCACCGCGGCACCATCGAGTACGGCATACCCGGCATCGGCCTGGCCTCCGCCATGGGCAGCATCGACTACGGCACACTCCAGATATGCGCCCCCCGCAAGGGCGAGCGCATCAACCTGGCCAACCCCGGCGAGAGCATCAACGCCCTCGACATCACCTCACCCCGCGTCTGCTTCAACGTCAACCAGCGCAAGTACGACGACAACTACCTCATCACCTCCCTCACCTTTGCCCAAGCCCTCTTCGAGCAGCCCGGTTGCGTGAGCGGTCTTGAGCTAAAACTCCGTCCCGGGGCCGACCTCCAGGCCGTCAAGTCGCGCATGCAGCAGGTGGCAGGCAGCCGTTTCAAGGTGCAGGACCAGCTTGAGCAGCAGCAGGACGTGTTCAACGTCATGCAAATCGAAAAGCTCATGGCCTACCTCTTCCTCACCTTCATCGTCATGGTAGCCTGTTTCAACATCATCGGTTCAGTGTCCATGCTCATCATCGAAAAGCGTGGCGACATGGCCACCCTGCGCCATCTTGGCGCCACCGACAGCATGATATTCCGCATCTTCCTCTACGAGGGCCGTCTCATCACCCTCCTCGGCGCCATCATTGGCATCGTGCTCGGCCTCCTGCTGTGCTGGCTGCAGCAAACCTTCGGTTTCATCAGCCTCTCCTCGTCGGGTGGCAACTTCATCATCGACGCCTATCCCGTCAGTGTCCATGCCCTCGACGTGCTCATCGTGCTCCTCACCGTGGTCGTGGTAGGCTCCCTCGCCGTATGGTACCCCGTGCGCTACCTCAGCTGCCGCTGATGCAGTAGCGTGTTTCGGCCGCCGCTAACGCGGGAGACATAAGAACAAAAGGACATAAGAACAGAAGTATGACGTTTGTGTTAGCCGCTTACCGCGGAGATATAAGAACATAAGCTACATAAGAAACATAAAGGCTGACGCCGTAGTATTACATATAGTAACGCTACGGCGTCAGCCCTTATGTCCT
>OGIV01001026.1_pt1 | contig 18015 bp, 29 predicted proteins | sample 1571861 | NCBI WGS metagenome assembly OGIV01 (sample SAMEA2582099, study PRJEB24529) | metagenome | biome: Human gut stool | place: China | collected 2011 | reverse complement strand
CCCAATTCATTAAAATCCAATAGTTCAGGAGCTCCTTCCAAAGCCTTTTCCGCAGTAGCTTGTGCCTCCTTATAATTCCCCATTGTCAAGTATACACGTGAAAGTAATGCATTTACTGTTGCCTGACAAATACGCCATGGAAAATTAGGATTTACACTCTTATCTGGGGTCACGGCTGCAATTTCCAAATCATCTAATATCAATTGATAAATTTCGTCCAATGACACCCTGGCTATTGACTCCTCAAAATCCGTATTCAAACGTTTGGGAAGTCCCAAAGCATTTTTATTGGCTTCACAATAAGGCAAGCAATAATATTGAGCTAATACGAAATACGAATAAGCACGTAAAAAATGGGCATTACATTTTAATTTTATTTTCTCGCTTTCATCTCCAGTAACTTTATCCACATTGTTAATTATGGTATTAGCTTTAAAAATATTTGAATACTCTCCATTCCATAAACCATCCGAAGCCTGTGAAGCAATCCCTGCTGTATGCAATATATTATAAAAAACCGTACTTGATATAGCAAATGCACTAGGATCAGCTTTATATAATTCGGCTGTCAAGTCGGCATCATCATTGGAATAACAAGCAAGGGTTGATATTCTTCACTGAATACTTGCATATTAGCCCCTTTCTAGTGGTTTTTCGTATTTGGTCAAGGACTGTTTCGGCAGTTCTTTTTTTGTCCACCTTTCTGTCCACCTTTTTCAAAAAACTACGAAAATAAATAAAAATAAAAACTATAAAAACCTAGCAAAACCAAGTCTTTATAGCTTCCATTTATTTTTATATTTTACATCTTTTCGTTGGCAGGGGACATTTTTAAGCCTTTAACCATGCGGTTTTAAAGCGTTTTGTCCACATTCTGTCCACATTTGTTTTATCTTTTCATCGTTTCTTGATTTCTGCTCTTGTAATTGATGGGCGTAGACTTCCAGTGTGATGTTTAGATTTTCATGCCCTAAAACTTGAGACACAGAAATCAAATCGATATCGTGGGCTATTAAATAGCTAGCGTAAGTGTGCCTTAATGAGTGGACACGTACTTCACGCCCAATGATTTTACGCAAGGTCTTGTTAACTGCGTTGTTGGATAGTGAAGGTAGTAGTCTACCGTCCTCGGTAGGTGGTAGTTGGTCAATAAAATTTATAAAGTCATCATCAAGTGGTATCTCTCGGATACTGCTTTTTGTTTTTGTGGGCAAGAACCCAGTATTATTTTTATAGTCCCACGTCTTATTGACTGATAACATGCCAGTTTCTCGGTTGATATCGTCCACTGTCAGCCCTAAACACTCAGCGAAACGGATGCCAGTTTTAGCTATGATATAAAGTGCTGCATAAGACGCATACTCTGGACGCTTGCTTGCCTCGTAGATCAATCGTTCGTATTCCTCAACCTCTAGGAATTTCGTTTCAATATCCCTACCTTTATTCTTTGCATTGATTTTAGCAAACTTGCAAAAGTTGCGCTTGATATATCCCTCATGTACTGCCATTTCAACGCATGATTTGACATGCACGTTGAAACGCTCAACAGTATCTTGTGCGTGAGTTTTAGCATAGCTATTCAGCACCCGTTGGTATTGTGTGGCAGTGACAGATTTTAGTTTCTTGTCACCAAAGAATAATTCTATCTTGCGTTGGGTGTTGATGTATGCCTTGTAAGTTATCTTGGAAACGGTGGGTTTCTTATAAACTTCACACCACTGTTTGAAATAGGCGTAAAGAGTAATATCTTCATCTACATTCAAGCCGTCTTGTATTTTCAGCTCCATCTCAGCAGCAGCCTTGATAGCTTCGGATTTAGTCCTAAAGCCACCCTTTGACTTTGGTTTGCGTTTGCCAGCCGAATCGTAGTAATTTATGCGGTATTCCCAACCGTTTGGGCGTTTGCGATATGATGCCATTGTTTAGTCCTCTTTTATGGTATAATAAAAGGGCGGTGGTGAGGGTTTTACTATTTATCTCACACACTCCCTTGATATAGTTTGGCCAGTCGAAAGACTGGTTTTTTTATTTGGTTAATCCATAAACCCTTGTTGTTTAGCCCACTCAACTTGACTATCATGCCAGTTTTGACGTGCTTGTTGGTCTGCTTGTTCTCTTGCTACTTCGGGAGAATCAGAAGGGACTCCGCCATATCCTGGTGTATAGCCGTATTGTTCAGTTGCTTGGTCTACTTGTGATTGTGTAGGGCCTACACCGTCAATAGGTTTTTCTTGCTGAGGTTGGGAAGCTTCAGTTTGCGTTTGTTCTTGTGGTTGTTGCGGTTGCTCTGAACTCGAACTACTAGAAACTTTTGAAGTCGAAGAAGAACTATGCTTGCTTGACTTTTTGGAGTGTTTTGTTACTTTGACAGTCTTAGACTGTTTTGTTTCCTTCGGTTCCTTCCCAGACCGTGGCACAAACATTAAGCCGAGACAGAATAAAACTATAATTGTTAATATGTGCCATTTGTATTTATTTAAAAGTTTCATATTATTTCCTTACCTTTCCTTACTACTCATATAACCAGCCACAATCCCCCTGATTGCACGTTTATCTTCTTCAGTAAGAGTGTTGCCGTTATACATGACGGCATTTTTTATTGCTTCATCTATGTCGTGCGGAGTTTTAGTTGGACTGTCCTCCAACTTCCAATCAGCTAGTGTATCTGGAGATATTCCTAGCAATCGGCACATTTTAAAAACATTTTCCGCTTTTGCGTTCATCACTCCACGTTCCAAAATAGAACGGACAGTCGTATAAGAGATGCCGCTTTCTGTTGCAAACGCCCTTACATTACCATACTTGGCAACAATAAGTTCCTTAATTCTTTCTTCAGCTTGCATATTTTGTACCCCACATTTTTTCTTACTACATATATAGTAGCACAGAAAATCGTATAGGTAAATAAAAAAAGTAAAAAAAATCGTACTTTTATGTTGACAGTGTACGAAAATTAGTATATACTTAAATCAAGCTTAAGGAAGGAGGAAGCAAATGAAAAACATCGAAGAAATTCGTAAGAGCAAAGGCGTTACATTAGTAGACATTGCCGATTTGCTAGAAGTTGATTATCGCACGGTTCGTAGCAAGATTAACGGTGTTACAGATTTCAGTTTTGGTGAAACAGTAGCCATCAAAAAGGCATTCTTCCCAGAATACGAATTAGAATACCTGTTCAGTGAACGTGTCGAAGCCTAAATTTTTTTAACCTAGATATACGAAAAATCGTATATAACTTAAAAAGTTAAAAGGAGCTTAAACAAAATGAAGACATTAAAAAAACTCAAAGAATTCTTTGAGTGGAATTTAGACGGATACGATGTTGCACTTGCAATTATCGGAAGTCTTATAGGGGTATTTCTGGGAACGTTGATTTTTTGGGTTTTATTTAAAAAATAAAAAATTGACAGCTAGTGTGATAGCAGTCGTCACGAAAGCCACGGCCAGTGGAAACCAAAACGAAGTCAACCAAAGATATCTATTATGTTCTTTGTAAGCTTGATAAAAATAAATCCCCTCGTCAGTAACGGCGATGTCATGGGTGATGTCTTGAACCACTAACTTGTGGTAAACCAATTCGCCGAGCGGTTCGCCTTGTTCATCTATCAGTTTTTTATACTGTTCAGGTTTAATGCGAGGAGATTCTTGGGAATTTCGAATATCAAGCAATGATTTTAATAATTTTCTAGCTTTTCGTGAAATGATAATCATACAGTACCTCGTTTCTTTTAAAACTATTATATCAAACGGAAAGGAATAGGAGTGAACGAAATGAACGAATTAATCAATGTAACACTAAACGAAAATCATGAGCCGGTTGTTTCTGGTAGACAGCTACACGAAACACTAGGAGTTAAGACGGCTTATAAAGACTGGTTCCCACGTATGACTGAGTACGGTTTTACGGAAGGTGAAGATTTTAACCCGCTCAAAATTGAGCAGGTTCGGCAAGAAGGAACAAGGAAGGTCAAGAGACAAATTGAAGACCACGTCTTAAAGCTAGACATGGCCAAAGAAATCGCCATGATTCAACGAACAGACAAGGGCAAGGAAGTCCGAACTTACTTCATCCAAGTTGAGAAAGACTTCAATAGCCCAGAAAAAATCATGGCTAGAGCGTTGCTAATGGCTGATAAGAAAATCAAGCTCTTGGAAAGCCAAAACGAAAACCTCTTGATTGAGTTGGAAGAAGCGAATAAAAATGCTGATTACCTAGATTTGATTTTACAAACCAAGGATAGTCTAACAATCACTCAAATCGCTCAAGACTATGGCATTTCAGCACGCAAAATGAACCAACTTCTAAAACAAGAGCGTATCCAACGCATCGTCAATGGCCAGTGGGTACTATATGCGAAATATCTCGGTAAGGGCTATATCTCAAGCAGAACATTCGACTACACAGGAAAAGATGGCAAGGTTCATAGCAACATTACAACGGTTTGGACTCAGCTTGGACGACGTTTCTTATATGACCGTTTGAAAGCCATCGGCATTCTTCCAATTATTGAGCAGTAACAAGATTGTCCAACAGTTGGACTAACCAAGATATGGAGGGCAACATGACAGACCCATTCAAACCACTAGCTGACCAATTCGACAGCATGCTGACCGCAGTGATAGCAGATAAGACAAAAGCGTTCGATTTAGACGAAACGCTACCCATGATTTTAACTGCTAAACAGTGCCAAGCCATGCTAGGAATTGGCAACTACACAGAATTTTTAAGGATAACCAACCTTGACGGTTTTCCTAAAATCGATAAAGGTCGAGGGAGTCAAATTAGATACCCACGGGATGCCGTCAGAGATTGGTTTAACACACACTGGCAAGAGATTGCATAAAGGAACGAAACATGAAAAACAATCATTACATAAAAAGATTGGTAGCGTGTGCTATCCAATTCGACAAAGATTTTCACGAGATGGAAGGTGGCATCCCCGCTCTCGACAACATTATGGAGTTAATCCTCTACATCAATCAGACAATGGATGTCTCGAAAAAAGAAAAAGACGAGCTTGATGACATCGACACAAAATGCCTGATGTACCGTGATGTTTGCAGCAAACCAGACACACCAGACAATAAATGTAAAGATCTATTTCAAGATGCAGCAATTGATTTCGTTGCCGTTTGTAGGACACACGACATCTTAGACATTTAAGAAAGAACACCCCTAGCCGTGGCAGTGAGCTAGTGAGGAAACTGAACGATACCAACTAAGTAAGCAACAACGATTTGATATTCATAAGTCTCCTTAAATTATATATGAATTAAAAAACCTCACTAGCTTTCTAGCGCGGTTAGGGAATAAGAAAGGAAGTTGAAAATGAAAAAACTTATTAAATGGCTATTTGTAAAAGAGAAACAAGAACCGGAATATTTCTTCGAACCCGTATGGACACCATACGAGGAAAACGAACGCAAATACGAAGCTCGCCAAAAACGTGAACAAGAGCTTTTGGCAAAATACGGAAACCGATAAGATCACTATCTTCAATCCGTAGCCACGGCCTACCGTGGAGTGTAACTTATACCTTTCCCCAAAAAATATAAACTTTACCCACATATTCACATACCTTTCTAAAAAACATTGAAAAAACATGAAGCGGTGGGCTATGGGTGCGGATTGAAGCACTAAAAAAAGCATGGGTTAGGGCCCATGCAAGAAATAACATTTACAAGGAGATTATACCATGATTTCACAAACAATTGCAAAACCATCTTACGTTAAGACTAAAGCATTCGGTCTTTGTGGCACGCTCGCTATTGCTACAGCTCTATTGATTGGTGCTGGGTCAGTATCAGCGGACGAAACTGCTGCACCAGTAGCAGACACACAACCAGCGGCTGCTAATGTGTACACTGCTGACAACGCTGGCAATGTGACAGTAACACCAAGCGAAACAGTGACGGAAACACCAAAATTTTTGGCACCGGCACCAGTAGAATCTCAACCAGTAGCTGAAACACCAGCAACAACTACAGAAGCAGCTCAACCAGTAGCTGAAACACCTAAACAGCCTACTGAATTTGTCAAAGAAGACAACGAAATTAAAGTAACTAATCCAGATGTTGTCGTTGACCAATCAAACGGAACTGGTAAATACAGTGGTTTTACAGTGGAATATAAAGACGTTAAATTCCCAGATAGCATGCCTATCAATGAAGGGGATAAGGTAACATTCAACCTTCCAAAAGAAATCAACTTCCAAACAAACTATGATTTTGATGTCTATAACCCAGAAAAAGCTGTTGTTGGTAAGGCTTCAACTGACCCTAAGACACAAACAGTAACAACCGTATTTAACGATTACTTCAAGAACCATCCACTCAATAAACAAATGTCATTGAAGCTCGATGCTAAGTGGACTGACAAGGTTGAAAGTGGCAAGCCAGTTAACGTTAATTTCAATGGTACAGTGGTTACTGTAAATATTGGAAAAGAGCAAGAAATCGGTAAAGATGAATTGCTTTCTAAATGGGGTAGTCAAGACGAGAATGACCCAACTGTCATCAACTGGACTGCTCGTATTAACTACGCTAAACGTCTATTGAATTACGTCACAATCATTGATGAGATGAGTGATAATCAAAAGCTTGTTGATAATTACTTCGAAATCAAATCGATTGAAAGCGTAGACCCTTGGATTGATAAAGGTTCTGCTATGGATTTAGTAAAATCAATCAGTAAATCAGACCACGGTTTCACAATTAAAATGGATCGCCTTGATCATATGATTTATATTAACTATAAAACTAAATTGATTAAGCCGGTTAAAGATAGCGTAAACCCAACCAATAAGGTTGAGTTGAAAGCTGAGTCAGACGGTGCTATCTCACACAGTTATGTCCAACTTGTCGGTGGCCGTGGTGATGCCAGCGGCGAAAACAAACCAGAACCAACGTTTGAAATTCCACACGATGCACCTAAAGTTGAAATCCCTGAGTGGAATGGTGGGGTTACACCTCCAGACGCTCCGAAGTATGACAAGCCAGAATTTAATGGTGGTGTAGTGCCTAATGAAGCACCTATCCACGATAAGCCAGAATTCCAAGGCGGCATTCCGGGCATTCCAGAAGAACGTGAGCTCCCACCGTTCGAAGGCGGCGTAGTGCCAAACGATGCTCCTATCTTGGATTTGCCAGAGTTGCACATCCCAGAGGAACCAACTAAACAAACACCAGAAAAACCTAGCACGCCAGAAAAAGCCCCTAAAACGAGCGTAGAGCGTCCTAATAACAAAGTGGCACAATATACCACAGTATCTTATAAACTCGATTCTGAGCCAAAAGAGGTGGCAAATACGACGGTTTACGCCAGTGTTCTTCCAAACACTGGCGAGAAAGAAGGCATTGCCAGCACTCTAGGATTGGTAGTAATTGCTGCAGGTATTGCAGGTTTGACATTGAGCTTTAAAAAAAACAACGAAGGTGAGGAAGAATAATAATGAAAGAAAACAATAAACAAGTCGTATTTTACAGCACTGAAAAGGATGGCTTCCTTGAAAGTTACAAGGACAAAGGAAGTCTAGTGTTTACAGCAGTGTTTACTGACCGTTTGGAAAAGGCGCTATTCTTGCCGCTTGAACCATACGAAGAACAAAAAAATGAGCTCGACAAGCTTGCTGAAGCGTTTGGCTGCGAAGTGCTTAATGTGGAAGTTGAATACAATGTAACTAAACTTGACGGCTCGGACTTTGAACGTACGGAGCGTGAAGAAACCATGGAGGATAGGATTGGAACACTCCTAAACTTATTGGCGAACTAACAGAACATGAAGTGGTGGGAGGGTAGGTATTAAAGAATATGGCAACATTATATGAATTAACTGGAGTTTTTCTCCAAATCGATGAAATGGATATCGATGATGAAACCAAGCTCGACACCTTGGATTCAATCGACTGGGAACATGGTTTTTCGGAGAAGATTGAAAACTGTATCAAAGTTATCCGAAATAAAGACGCACGGGTTGAGGCTTACAAGGCTGAAATCAAAAGACTGGAAGCTTTAAAAAAATCTGAAAGCAAAGCGATTGAAGAAATCAAGAAACGTATTTCTGAAGCTATGCGACTTACTCAGCACGATAAACTAGACACCACACTATTCAAGGTAGGTTTCAGAAAGTCTGAAGCGGTAGTAGTGGACGAAACAAAGCTGCCTAAGAAATATCAAGTAGCGACTTACAAACCGGACAAGAAAACTCTTAAAGAGTTACTTAAATCTGGTAAGCACATCAAGGGTGCAGTTTTGGAAGAAAGGAGTAATTTAAGTATCCGATGAAAATTACGAAAGCGACAGATATCCAGCGGACTGCAAATTGGCGAATTCTGATCTATGGTAAAGCTGGGTTAGGGAAAACATCCCTTATTAAAAACATGTCCGGAAAAACCTTGGTACTATCGTTAGATAATTCCTCAAAGGTTTTAGCTGGTACTAAAAACGTAGATATCATTGATTTTGACCGTGAGCATCCAACTGAGTTCATTACAGAGTTCTTAACTCAAGCGGATGATTTGATTAAGGGCTACGACAATCTAGTTATTGATAATATTTCAAGCTTTCAATCCGATTGGTTTATTGAACAGGGTCGAAAGTCAAAGAATGGTATCAGTAACGAATTGCAGCACTACTCACAATGGACGAACTACTTCCTTCGAGTGTTGACTACAATCTATACCAAACCTATCAATATCTATGTGACAGCATGGGAAGATACCCACGAACTCAATTTAGAAACTGGTCAGATTTTAACTCAGTATGTGCCACAGATTAGGTCTAGCGTACTCAACCAACTACTAGGACTTACTGATATCGTTGGGCGTATCATTGTTAACGCAAAAACTGGTGCCCGTGGGTTGATTTTGGAAGGTAGCGAAGGGACTTATGCAAAAAACCGTCTCGACAATCGGACGGCTTGCAAAATTGAAGACCTCTTTAAATTTGGTGACCTAGATGGAACTAAGAAATTACCAGAGTGATCTCGTTGACGGCATTAAGCAATCAATTCTAAACGGCAATAAGCACATTATGGTGCAGTCCCCACCTCGAAGTGGTAAGACAGTAGTAATGGCTCATATTGCCAAAGGTGCAACGGATAAAGGTAATACTGTTCTATTCTTTAGTCATCGTAAAGAGATTAACGAGCAAGTCGTTAACACTTTCAAGCGTAATGGCGTTGATATGGGTCTAGTAACCATTGATAGCGTTGGTAAGATTTCAAGGCGTTTAGAGTCCTTAAAACAACCATCTCTAATTCTCATTGATGAAGCCCATCACGTCAAAGCTAAAACTTACTTAAAAATCATCGAGCATTTTAAAGATAGCGTCATTCTCATGTTTACTGGCACACCAGCACGGTTAGACGGCAGTGGGTTTGACGATATCGCTGACGATTTAATTATAGGAAAGTCGGTCAAATGGTTACAAAAAAACGGTAATATAGCACCGTTTAAATACTATGCACCTTCATTAGTTGACACGACACGATTAAAAAAACGTGCTGGGGAGTTTACCAAGGCTTCCATAGATGAATCAATGAAGCGTGTAATCTATGGCGATGTCATAGCCCACTATGAAAAACTAGCCAAGGGCAAACAAGCTATCATTTACACACATAGCGTAGAAGCCTCTGAGAACGTCTCTAACGCATTTAAAAACGCTGGCTATACTTCTATCGCAATCAGTGGCAAAACGCCACCAGAGACACGAGAAGGGGCAATGAGAGCCTTTAGGGATGGAGAACTAAAAATAATGGTCAATTGCGAGTTGTTCACGGAAGGCATTGACCTTCCAAACGTTGACGTTTGCATTATGCTACGACCAACTCAATCGTTATCTCTATACCTGCAGTTTGCCATGCGAGCTTTAAACCCTAGAGATGGGAAAACAGCTATCATTATCGACCACGTTGGGAATGTTGATAGGCACGGATTGCCAAACGATGACCGAGAGTGGTCGCTGAGTGGTGTGAGCAAGCAGAAACAAAAAGCTAAGCTCGGTGAACCTACTACACGTACGTGTGACGAGTGCTATGCTACATTCTGGAGTGCTGAACGTATCTGCCCACTATGTGGCCACGAGAATCAGCCTACTAAGGAAGAAATCGAAATCCTTCGAGAAATCGAACTCGAAGAAAGACGGCAAGCAATCAACGACAAGGTAGAAACATTCGTCACTAGTGACCAATGCCAAACCATCGCAGAATTGCAAGCCTTTGCCAAACAACACGGATATAAACCTGGATGGGTGTTTATCCAACAGAAAAAAAGAAATATTTGGAGATAAAATAATATGTTTACAATCGACTATTCACAAGCTAAGGAATTCGGATCCATCAAGGATGGTACTTATGAGGTTACTATCGATCTAGCAAAACAAGACGCTACGCAAGGCGGTGCTGACTTCCTTGACATCCGTTTCCGTATTCGTAAAGACTTCCAACAAGAATTCCAAAATAACATTATTTTCCATCGTATCTTTGCCAAAAAAGAAGACGGCAAGTATCCAGTAGCATCTATCATGAACCTTGCTAAAGCTGCCGGCATCCCAGACGGTACTAAATTCAGCAGTTTGGAAGATTACCTCAACCAACTCGAAGGCAAAGCCCTTAAAGTTACCGTTAAGAATGAAAAATCTGAATGGCAAGGTAAAACCTATGAAAATCTAAACGTTAAGCGTATGGAAGTTACCGAGCTACCACTTCCAGCAGGTAATCCTATGGATATCTCGGATGACGCTCTTCCATTCTAATTATGGAGATGGTTGATTACGCAATCAACTATCAACGTATGGGCTACTCTGTTATTCCCATTTCAAAAAACGGTAAAACCCCTCTTATATCCTTTGCTAACAAACCTCCCATGACTGAAAACGAAATTAGAAGGGCATGGCGAGAAAACCCAGACGCTAACATAGCACTTAGGACCGATACATTCTTTGTCATTGATGTCGACATGCACGGTGATGTAGATGGCTTAACCAACCTAAGAAATTGGGAACATGCACGGCTGATACCACCAACCTTGCAAGCTACCACACCAAGTGGTGGCAGACATATCTATCTAAAAAAAGACCCCAACCATCCTATATCACAAAATATCGGGATGATTGAGGGAGTAGATATCAAGGCACACGTTAACAACTACGTGCTAGTACCACCGTCCAACAATTCTAAGGGGTACTATGAATGGGATGTAGTACATTCGCCAAAGAATGGGAGCATAACAGAGGCACCCCTTGAGTTGATAAAGGTATTGCAGAAAATGAAACCAGAGCCTATCCAGTATGAGATGCCGTCGTTCGCTAGTGGATATACTGGTAGCACGAAGACAGCTAAACTTTTTGAAAGCATACTGCTAGGATTGGGAGACCAAGGAGGACGAAACAATGCCCTTACCGAATTTGTCGGTGGGCTACTCCTTCGAGGTGTTGACCCAGAAATAACCTACCACCTCGCTAAGATGGCAAACAACAACACATCCGAGCCGTTGGGTGGCAAGGAATTTGAAAGGACATTTAAGAGCATGTTAGATAAAGAAATAAGGAGGGGAGTGCGTGACAACGATTGATTTCGATTATTACCGAGAGCAATTATCCAGAGGGTTAGAGCCTGGGAAACCAAGCAGCAAGGAAGGTATCAAAAACAAGCTAAAAACCTACCGAAATGAGTGGTTCGAAAAATTCAAGGAAAAAAATCCAGATAAAAACGAGCCTAAGGCGTTGCCAGAATTAGCAGTAGCTAAAGGGTTAGATAAATATACCCATGTCATCACCCTCGAAAATGGGAAAGTAGCCTTATACGATCCAGAGCGTGGGTACTACCAAAAAGATTACAGATATGCCTATCAACTTATCTATATCTTAGAACCCACATTCAATGAAACGAAATGTCGTAACGTTCTATTCCTACTATCAAACATGAGTAGGAAATATGAATATAACCGCATGCGTATGGACTTTGAACCAGAGTATCGAGATGTAAGACGATTTATTCTCGTAAAAAATGGTATCTATGACAAGCGAAAGAAGAAACTACTATCGTTTGACTATAAGTTTATTAACTTCAGTACCATTGAAACAGAATTAGTCGAGAACGCCCCCAAACCAACGATTGACGGTTGGGATGTTGATAACTGGCTACTCGATTTAATGAGCGGTGACAGTGAACTTGTCGAATTACTCTGGCAAGTCATTGCAGCGTCACTAAACGGCAATCATTCTTACAGAAAATCAATCTGGTTGGTTGGTAACGGTAATGACGGTAAGGGGACGTTTCAACAGTTAATTAGTAATCTGGTTGGATTGAAAAACGTAGCACCGTTGAAACTTAATCAGTTTTCAGAGCGTTTCGGACTTGCCATCATCGAAGGTAAGACAGTAATCATCGGGGACGATGTGCAAGCGGGTATCTATGTGGATGAATCTTCTAACTTCAATTCAGTCGTAACGGGTGAGCCTGTTTCGATTGAAAAGAAAGGGGAAAACCCTTACTTAGCACAGTTTAAGAAGACGGTTATCCAGTCTACCAACGCTATGCCGGTATTTAAGAATAAATCCAATGGTACTTACCGCCGTATCGTGATTATCCCATTCAAAAAAACGTTCGGGATCAATGATGATAATTGGGCAATCAAGGATGATTATATCAACCGTAAGGAAGTTTTAGAGTATGTTCTTTGGAAGGCGATTAACCTAGATTTTGACCGTTTCAGTGAGCCAAAAGCGACACAAGAACGCATGCAAGAATTTAAGGAAGAGAATAACACAGTTTATAAATTCCTTAATGAATACCTCGCAACAGTCGAATCTACTCGTATTCCAGTTAGGTTCCTATGGGATGTGTACCGCTCATGGTGTCATGAGGGGAATCACACAATCCCTAAGAAATCTAATTTTGAAAAAGAGTTAGCACAGAATTTGCCGGCAGGGTGGATTAAAGATAGACAGAAACCGCTTAATTTTTTCAACCCAGTTAAAGATAAGCCGGATTATTGGCATGATTTCAATTTTAGTTGGGATGAAAACAAAGCTAAAAAAACTGCAATAGTAATTATGGTTACTTAGTCACTTTAAGTTATCGTAACTTGTAACCGTCAAACTCCTTGAAAATAAAGGGTTTTCGGTTGCTTTAGTTACTTAGTTACTACTTTTATAAATATTTAAAATAAATAAATAAATAAATATATATATAGAGAGAGAGACATAAAAAAATCGTGTAACGAGGTAACTAAAGCGGCTGAAAACCTTGATATATAAGGGTTTGTGGTGGTTATCATTACCGATAACCTAAGGAGTGACCAAGTAACATTTAGGAGATATATGACCACTGAATCGCTAATTCAAAACCAAATTCGAGTGGAATTATCGAAAGCTGGTTATATGGTATTCAGAATTAACGTTGGTAAAGTCAGAATGGCTGACGGGCGTTGGTTTGATACGGGAGCACCGAAAGGGTTTTGTGATCTATTCGGGTTTAGACCAGACGGACAGATATTTTTCATCGAAGTTAAAAATGAAAAAGGTCGTGTGAGAGATGACCAAAGGAAGTTTATGGATGCCATGAAAAAACGAGGGGCACTCGTTGGAGTGGCGAGAAGTGTTAAGGAAGCTATGGATATAGTTAATGAGAAATAAAGTAAAGGACAAACTAGTCGGGGTATATGCTCCAGGCAATTATGACCATACAAGTGTATTGGGTCAAACGCAAGAATTTTCGAGGTGGTTCTGGGAAAACCGTAAGGATATGGATTTAATCAGCGTTAAGTTAGGTATCGACGTAAAAAAGCTAAACCGCATTCTGACGCTGGAGCAATTACCGGACGAAAACCTGTTAAGAAAGATGGTTGAGCTATGCAATGGTTAAGGCGATTTATAGCACAGAATCCAGCTAAGGTTTTCAGAGAAGGGTCGGAACCGATGATAAAAAAGGGGTTAAAAACTATGACAAAAATTAGACTGCAAAATCCATACATGGATGAAACCATCAGGGTGAAAGAAAATCTCAAAAGTATTCTGGACATGCTGCAATGGCTCGAGGTAGGTAATATAGAATGTCTTCAGTTACAGCAGATTGAGCCAGAAAAAAGGGTAATTACTATTAGCCCTAAGAACTTTGCGAAGATTGATTATTACGAAGAGGAAGCAGAAGATGAAATATAAAGTAATCGTCTATTACGACAACATGGAAGACAATGTCCATGTATTCAACGACAAAAATGACGCTATCAATGAACTACATCGTTTGCGTGGTGTTAAATATCGTAATTCGAAGAAATACACAGTGGAGATGGAGGAAGTGGATGGCAATTAAAACACGAGAGGTGTGCACAGAAACCGGGGATAAATGCAGTATTGATATGATTATCAACCTGTACTTGTCATCGGGGTATGTTGAGGAATTAATTGATATTAAATACCAAACAGTAGCAATAGACGTCGGGTGCGAGACTATAGTTCGAACGTCTGCGCTAATCATTTATAAGGAGAGTACGAAATGATGAACAAGGATGAAGCAACTAATAAACTATCGAAAGCGGCTGGGTTGTCGATGGCCCACGCAGAAGATTTATATGATTCGTTCTTCGAGAAACCAGTCGTTCCGCAGTATGTGGCGGATTGGTATGAGGAGAATAAAAAGGATTTTGATTATAATCTGTGGGATTACCTCACAAGTTGGGATCGGCAAAAAGGTAGCGACTTTAAGAAATGGATTGATAACGAAATAGACGTACTTCAAACCCTCGTCAACATGCACCAGTTTGGGTATGAGGTGGAGAAAGAGACGAAGTACACTGTCAGAATCAAAGTCACTAATCAATACTTATGCAACGATGATGGGATTCTTCATTTTTCTCCAGGCTTTAGGATGGATTTCACGAAAAACGACCTTGAAAAATTGAATCTCGGCTGGGTATTCGACTGCGAGGGCATTGAAATCGTGGAGGTGGAATAGATGGCAAGGTTTATCGAAGTGACACCAGTAAAATACGGTGAAGAACAACCGAGAATGCTTATTAACGTCGAAAAAATCGATTACGTGCAAGAGGATAGCGACGGCCTTGCAGCGATATATTTAAAAGATGTCCCACTAGCGCCTTTTACAAAAAAACCGGTATTTGACAACCCTATTTATGTAACTACTCCGTTTATTTTCTTATCGGACGAAATAGAGAAAACTAAAGAGGTGGAGTAATGGTAAAACTTGTATTTATCGCAGAGCCTGAAGAACCTACGTATGACGGCATCCCAGCGCTTATTGCAAAAATTAATCGGTGGGCAGACGACCGCAACCTTAAGCAAGCAGACCCAAAGATTCAGTGGATGCGTATCACGGAAGAAGTCGGAGAAATTCGGGATGTACTCTTGAAGCCAACGAAATTCACAAAGCCGCAAGCAGCATTGAAGGATGCTATCGGTGACACGCTAGTAACAATCATCGTGCTAGCTCACCAGTTAGACCTTGATGTGACTGAGTGTCTCGGCATTGCTTACGAGGAGATTAAAAACAGAAAGGGAAAAATGATTAATGGGACGTTTGTTAAAGAAGACGATTTATAACGACCTCGCTATTGCTACGGTATTACTCATGGTCTCACTAGCCATTAACGTGACTACTGTTCTACGAGTGGTTAACCGACCTATCGAGACCGTGGTAATTCACAAGGCAGACAATGCAGTGGAACTACACGGCAAGGTTACCGGCAAATCTATGGTCGGTAAGCTCTACACTATTGATTGCGGGGCTTACGGGAAATTCTTGGTCAGCAAGGAACAGTATGATGCGGTAAATGTTGGGGATGACATTCCTAGCTATTTGAGAGGGCGTGGGTCATGAGCGTAAAATACAAATATTCCGGACTGACACCAGAATTATATCAACGGTTGGTCGATGAACGTGCAGCACTAAGAAAAACACACAAAAAAGGCTCTTATAAGCAGTTCTTCCAAGATGTGAAACAGTGCGATGAGTTACAAGCTCGCATCATATATCAAGCATTCAACGCCGCAGTGGTGGAGCGTGCGAGGATCTCACCAGCGACTGTCGACAGATTAGAAGGCATTATTTCCGATGAGTTATTCGACGACCTGCAAGATTATCTGTCTACTAATTACACTAGAGGTAAAACCACGCGCCCAGTTTTGAATAAAATCAACGCAGGACTGCCAGAATACTTATTCAAACGATTTCGCAAGGAAGTTGAAGGGCTACGCAAGGAACACCCTGGCGACATAAACAAGTATATTAGAGACGTTAAAGGGTGCGACAAGAAAGAAGCTAACAAAACCCAAAACGCACTCAATCAATGTTATTTAGAGAAAGCTGCACTAACACCGTTGAAGGCGATTCAAATGGAAGGTATGCTGTCAAGGGATTTATTCAGCGAAATCATTGATTACGTTTTCAATAACTACGAGTGGTCTGAAAGGTTGGACGATGAAATTGATCGCATAACCCTAGAATGTCGTAATAAAGGCAAGGTAGGTCGTGAGAAACCCAGCGTTAAACGTGCCTTATATACGGCACTGGCAATGGGTTTGTAGCCAGAGTGGTATAGACGGTTCGAATCCGTCACTGGCTGTTTGTCTGTCAAAATACACTAAAAAATGGATATAGATTTTTAGTGGCTTGGACACTTTTTCGACACGCATCGCTGACAGACCGATGCAAAACAAATCCAGTAAATAATAAGTTATAGAATTGAGGAATCCTTTTGTATTTTTTTCAACCCTAGCCTTGCATTGCTGGTGGCATGGCTAAATCTAACGCATGGGAGGTGGTAACCTAATCCTTCTTTATTCTTGTAAACAAAAAAAGACCCAGACTAATGCCTAGGACTGTTCAAATGCTAATAATATTATTATACCATAAAGGAAATGATTTTATGAGAACAGTTGAACGGCTGCAACAAATCAAGGCACTTGATAGATATATTGACAGTCAGATAGAACAGATTAAGAGACTGGAATCACAAGCGCTAAAAGTAACGGCTGGTGCTATGCAAGCGGATATGGTGCAAGGTGGTAAGCGTAAAGGGAAGGATGACATCTATGTCGAACTCATGACGGCTAGGGAGGAAGTGGAACGCTTCACGGCCGAGGCTATTAAGCAAAAGCTAGACTTCCGCCGGCAGATAGCAAACGTGGGGGATATAGATGCACGCTCCCTACTCCAAATGGTATATATAGACCAGCTAGATATCTGGCAGATATGCGACCGCATGGGCTTTAGTAAGGCTACCTACTACGTTAAATTAAGACAAGCTGAGAAGTATTTGGATTAATCTACATTGGTCTATACCAATCTATACACCATCATACTGCTAACGTGGTAACATAGTATTATCGAATCAGAAGGACACAGTGGTGTTCTTCTTTTACTTTATCTGAAAGGAGGTATGCCGATGCCAATGGTCAGACGATGTAAGGCTGAGGGGTGCCGTGCCTTAGCAGAGAGACCAGCACACTACTGTCCTACACACAAGGACATGGAAGCAGCATACACACAAGAGAGACAAAGATACTCACGCACTAGATACAACACGAGAGTAAGGAACCGAGACGATGAGAGTAAGGAACGGTATGCGTTCTATCGTTCAAAGATTTGGTCTTCTATTCGTAAGATAGCTTTAGAACGTGACAACTATCTGTGTCAGTACTGTCTAGCGTTGGGTGTGACCACACCAGACGCACGCATAGGCGACCACATTACACCCGTTGAAATAGCTCCAGAACTTAGGACTGAAATTTCAAACGTAGTAGCAACGTGTAGAAGCTGCGATAACACCAAGAGGACTTTAGAACAAGAAATCTATGGTACTGGTCAAAATAGAACGAAACAGAACACCGAGCTACGACTTTCCGTGGCTACGTGGGCAGATTTAATAGCCCGCAAAAAAGAGGATGTCGTTAAACCCCTCTAATAAGCCCATAGCACGATTTTATAATAAGGGTGGTATAATAACCCTCAAGACGATTTAAAATTGACCCCCGCCCCCTTCTCGTGCCAAGGAGAGA
>OGIV01001019.1_pt1 | contig 18147 bp, 19 predicted proteins | sample 1571861 | NCBI WGS metagenome assembly OGIV01 (sample SAMEA2582099, study PRJEB24529) | metagenome | biome: Human gut stool | place: China | collected 2011 | reverse complement strand
AAGGCCTATTTTGCATAATTTACTTCTTTGGCTAATGGCTATATATACAAATCCTCCTTCGTTTGATCGTTGTATGAATTTTAAATATGCTGTATTGCATTGTGGACAATGACCAGAACGAGTTCTCATTGTATGGCCGTTTTTGCAAGGTTTTGTATTATAAGCAATTAACTTATTGGCTTTTTTCATTATAGGATAGTACGTTGATTGTGTCATACCTAAAGCATCAAATGTGTCTTCCTTTGATAAACCTTGGGAGTGTAAAAAAAGTAATTGTTCTTTGGTTAGCATGTTGATATCTTTTAGCTTTCTTGTTCCCTATAGAAAGATTAATAAATAAGAAAAGCGTGGGAACCATCTCTACTACTGCATTGAGGCTCTGGACTGCCCACTAACCAATAATAGAAAATGATCCCACGCTTTATGCACGTATATGGTCCACCTGTTTACAGGCAGATATATAACAACATAAGCGCAGGAAGTCATTTTGTTACTATCTTGGTTAGTTGAAATTGTCCAGATTTCAATGCAAGATAATATCGAAACGCTTCTACGTTATTTCCAATACGCTGCAAAGGTAAAGCATTAATATTATCTGTGCAATGCAAAACCTTATATTTTATCATTTTAATTGCTTCTGACGGCTTTTGTCTCTTTGGTGATACCTTTCTTCTCTGGCGTAAGAAATAGCCTTATAACGCTTCTATCTGCATTTAGGCACGATAGTCTGGATATTGGATAAGTATTTTGGGATATGTAAGGTCCGTATATACCTACCTTCCATGAACCACCCCCGTTCATTACCCGTTTTTGGGGTTACTTCCCCCTGTTATTTGCACGAAAAGCCGTTTTTTCTCTATACAAGAGCGTAAAAATAAGGGAAAAATAAATACATTTTTGACCGGTAAGAAAAACCGGCAAAGAATGCCGATTGTGTCTCTTCTGTAAGTGATATCTATGGGCTTTTGGCTGGATTTTTTATGTTCAAAACGGGACAAAGGGGTACCAATAACAATAAATTTTCTCCTGATCGTATTCCAAAAGCCCCAATAAACAAACTTCATGCAAATACAAACTAAAACAGTTCTGCTATAGCTTGGCTCTTTGGATTGACTTTTGGTTATATGCAAGATGATCAAACAGTGAAAGTATGCTCTTGCTCGGTACCGTTAACAGCCGACATGCGTTCCAGAAAGAAACAGGCAGTCCCGGCACCCAGAGGGGGCAGCCTTCGCCGACCGCCTGTTCCCTCTATGGCTGGGTGCTCCTGCTGCCTCTTCCGCCGTTACTTGCCTGCAACATCAGAACCGCTCTCCATATGCCGACATTGGATTTTTCCCTTGTTTTGGGCTGTTTTAAGCATATGTGTCGAGTTGTCTTACAACTTATCCAATATGACTTTGATATAGCTTAAAATAGTCCCTATGTGGGGATACGAGATGTATAGAATAGTATCGTTCATATACTCCTAGATATCAATATTTGATTATAAGTTTACCTTATTATCAGAGATTACCTAATTCTAATGAGATACGATCTCTTATCTTACAATCAAGTTCTTCCATCAATGAAGATCTTTCGTTTATAGAAAAATTCTCATTGAGTTCATTTAGCCTCTTGTTAAATCGGCTCCTGTTTTGGGTATCTAACTGTTCTATTAAAAACATCTTCGTTTCTTCTATGAACTTTGTAGATGGAGGCAAAAACGAAGGTAAGTATAACAAGGCATTGAGCAGATACTCCATTGCCTTCTTTGGAGTATTTATGGGGATGGTTGGATTACTGATCGGGATATTCCTTTTTTCGATATCAAAATATTTCTTTCCCCATAACTGAATGATATATTGGTAAAAATGGGGGGTCGATAGAGTCTCACCTGTTATGTTTTCCCAGTCCAACTGCTTAGATGAGGATTTAAACCATCTACTCTCGAACCTTAACAAACAACTTTCTGCGCCTTTTTTACCTTGTGACTCCTTTCCTTTGTCGTAAAATGCACAAGTATGACTTTTGGATTTATAATAAAGTGTAGTTCCCTTACATAAATCTCTCTTATGCCGTGGATAGTTACCTAAAAATGGCAAATATTCTTTGGTATTATGAGACATCTCAAAGTCTGCTGCTATATCTATACGTGTAACATGAGCAGAGTTTATATCCAACTGTAAAATGTCACTAAGTAAGTCTATGACTTGTTTGATCTCTTCTCTTCCCAATAAATGTAAGTTATTCCCATAATAGAATTTGGCGAGGCTTCCTTCTATGGTAATGAATGAATTGTAGATATTAATTCCCAAATTATCCAATTGATAGAACCTGCATTTATCGTGAACATTTGTATCTCGTTGGGAATCAAATTTGGAGAGGAGATATCTTATCTCCTTCTCCAAACAATTTAAGCGAAACTTTACAGTATCATACATGCTTGCCTCCTTTCTTTTCCAGAATATTCTGAATTTCAGATACAGAGTAATATATCCGTCTTCCCATAGAGATAGCATGGATGATGCCTTGTTCGCTCCATTTAGCTAAGGTAGGTAAGGATATACGCAAAAGTTTTGCTGTCTCCTCGCGTGTGAGTAGTTCTATTGACCTACTCTCTTTAGCAGGCTTTAAAGGTTCAATGACTTGCTCCAATGCATTGATGAGCATTTTTTGAAACTCTTGGGTAGTTAACCCCCATAGAAAACTGTTTTCAGCCATAATATTTATGTTTTAAAAAATTATGGCACAAAGATCATGAGTTCGTGATTCCCGTTTTTCCCGTTATTCCCTTCGGGAAATAAAAATAGAACAAATAAGGTCAAAATCGCTTTTCTCTTCCTCAGAAAGTCCCTCTATGCCCATTCTTAAGGTTTTTCGCACATTGCTTATTGTTACTATGTTCTTCCCTGCCTTTTCCTCTACTTCCTTTCCAAAGAATCCATAGAAGCATCTTGCAAGAGAAATATGATCGCAGTCTTTCTTAATGATCTTTTTGTCTTGCATATAGCAGATTAACTTGGCTAAATGGTTTTTCTTACGATGATTGAATATGCCGTCTTTAATGATTTTCCTATCTTCTAACTTTTTGATGAAGTCTGGAATATGCTCTTTATGTTCGGGAAAGAAAATATCCTCAAAGTTTGTTTGCTCACGCTTTTTTTCAGAATCTATTATCTCATTCTCATCAGACATAAAAAATGAAAGCAGGTCCTTGTCCAATTCCCTGTGCATATCAAGAAATGGAGAAATGTTTATGTTTTCATTCTTAAATAGACCGAGAATTGGACCAAATACATCATGTTGTACCACACTTTTAAATTTGTCATACTGTGCGATTGGATGATTTAGTGTTATATACGACATATCTTCTATGACCAATTTTGCATATCTTTCTTTAGCCTCAGGGGTTCCACACAATATGAGGTCTTTTCCTATTTCATTGAAACATTCTTGACGTGCGTCAAAACATTTCTGGCCGATCTGTTCAAGTCGCTCAGGATCCCCTTTAAAGACTTTGTGTTCTTTCGTTTCCTGTTTGTGATCGCGTCGATAATCCTGTTTTGAGGGTATAGGTTCAATTTGCCATCCAATATGCCAAATATAGTCTTCTCCATATAGGCGTATATACTCATGGATTTTATCACAATAATTTTTTAGTGCTGACATGATATCGTATATTTTTGATGTTAATATTATTAGAATAGTCTCTCATTGCTTATGGCCTCTTTTCGTTCATCCATTTTCTTGGCGATACTATCTGCCACCTCATCCGAACTTAGCTTTATATACTCATAGAACGTTTTTTCATCTCTGTGACCGGATATGCTCATCATCTGGTATGTATCAAAATTCCCACTAAGATACAGATTCGTTATTCCGCTACGTCTTGCCGTATGACTGCTCACTAATTCGTATCGAGGTTTGATAACATTTCCTTTGTTATCCCGTTCAAAAGAGACAAGCCCTTGTTTTTCCTTTTCGCGTTCTTTCATTGTCAAGAGAGTACGTTCCTTTCTGGCTAAAGATGGAACGGTAGAGGATAGCTCTTTTAGTATTTGTTTGATATAGCGATTTAATATGACATCATTAATTTTTGGTATGTCATACCCGTATTTTGCTGCTATATGCAGTAGGTTATCATTCAAAATAGGTATTACGACATCATTGCCGGTCTTTTCTTGAACGATACGAACCACTTTGGTACCTTTGGCAGTCGTGGTGAAATTTTCCTGTTCTAAACGGGCATAATCACTGAAACGCTGACAAGTATAGCATCCAACAAGAAAAACATCGCGTACCTTGTCTTTTAATCCTTCCAACGGCATTTCATACAGTGCTTGTAACTCTGCTTTGGTCAGATAGATTTCTTTGGCTTTATCCGTTTCCTGTATCTTTTTTTTACTGAACGCTCTCAATGCAATAAGATTGTTATGTAGTTCCTGGTCCATTGCATTTTGAATCATTGCCTTAAAACAGATAATGTATTTATTAATAGATGTTACCATATAGCCGTTTTTCTCCATGAAAGAAACGAAATGGTCGGCCAAAGCCTTGTTTATATCTTTCCATGTAAAAGGATATATTTGGATAAAACGTTTTAGGATGCCAAGAAAGTTGCTCCATACTTTACAGGTATTGAGGGTGTAGTTTTCCGCTCCGTTTTTGATCCTGCCATTTTTTATGCCTTCCAGAAAGTTTTCCAAGAAAAGAATGACATCAGCCTTTCTGGCTTCTTCCTCCTGTTCCTTGATTTGTCTTAGCCTTTCTTGCTCTTGTCGCTCTTCTTCTTCTTGAATGCGTTGTCGCTCTCTTTCTTCCCTGAAAACGACATCCTCAACCACTTCATCAATCCTTGCCTTGTCATAAATACCCTGCGAAATGAGATTGTCTATTGCCGAAGAAATCGAATCCAGTGTTTCTTTGACTTTTCTTCCGTCTTGTGTTTTGCAGTAATCATTCCATTTGGCGACGTCTTGCGTAACCTTGTCCCATTGTTGGATATCAACGGAAACCTTGCTACAAACTAAGATGTTCAGCTTAGGATTCCTTTTTTGTACCCGAAGATAGACGCTTGCCGTCCCTTTTTCTTTTTTTGTCCGTAAAAAATAGTTACTCATGATATTTGTATGTTTATCAATTACATGACAAATGTAACAAACTTTCAGTTGATACTACATTGATACTGCATATTTTAATTTTATTTTATCTTACTTGCTTGTGTAAATTGGATATATGATTGAATATTAGATATGTAAGTAAAATATGATAAAGTGAGATAAAATAAGATTAATTAAAAAGTGGTGCTGGTGGCACCACTTTTTAAGAAAGAAAAACGATGTAAATCCTTGAATTTCAAAGAAGTTCAGGGATTTTTCATTTCCAAGAATAAGCAAAGCAAGGGGATCAATGTAAAAATCTGGGCTCATACGGAAATCCTGAGGGGATTAAATTTTAAGCATAAATATTAGCAAGCCTGAATAAGAAAAAAGTGACGGATCAATGTAAAAATCTGAGGGCTTTTCTTTTTATGCATATAATTTGGCGAGTCTGTACAAGAAAAATGCTTTATCTCTTACTCCTCTGAACTGTGCCCTAAACGCTTTGATTTTAGCATTAAATGATTCTGCTGCTGCATTGGTAGCCCTTCTTTCAAAGAAGTTTATTATATTCAGATAGTGCGTTTGTATAGAGCGCGCTACCCTTCCAAAGGTGAGGAACTCCGATTTGTCTACTTCATCATACCACCTTGCAAGCCTTGTCAAAGCAATATCTTTAAACTTACACTGATGATAGATTGAGCCTAACCGCATGGCCAGATAATATCCCTTCTTTATATCGGGATATTCTTTAAATAGAATCTCGGCCCGTATCCTTTGTGACTGAGTCCATAGCGATTCTTTTTTGTAAAGCAGATAAATACTCCTTGCCAGCAACTGTTTTCTTGTATCTCCATTAGCGAAAACGGGCGCATGATACATCTTTCCGCAGGCCTTTGCGTAAGCAATCTGTATGGACTCTTCGTCCAAAGCCTCCCAGCGAGCTTTCACGCGCATCTCCTGAACAGCTTCATAAGCTAATTTCTGTACATGGAAACGATCTGTAACGCGTTTGGCGGCAGGGAAGCAAGTCCGGGCAATCTGTGCCATATTGGGGGCCATATCCAATGTTATCTCACGTACCTGGTAGCGACGACGACGGGAAAGTTTAAGCAGGACAGAGGTGACTGTACAAACAGCCGTACCTTTAATGATAGCGATAATACTGCCTTTACCACCGTGAGCCTCTTTATTAATCAACACAGTATAGAGTTCTCCACGAGAGAGAGCCACTTCATCAATGCAGACGTAGGCACCAATGTTCTTTTCAAACAAAAGCCAGTTCTCTGCGTGGGCAAGCTGCTCCCAGTGGAGGTAGCCACTTAAATGGTTACGGTATTGACGTTCAAATAAATCCCCGTCAACGCCATATAAAGTACCCAATAACTTGCAGCTGATCGGATAATTATCAATATAGTTCTTTTAAAAAAAACGCAAAATCCTGCGTCATACGAGTACCCTCAGCTAACATGCGCCAGTTACGGCAGATATACTCATTGCTCTTCTTTAATATCCAGCGACGACGGCGAATGTTCAGATACACTTTCTTGCCACGAAGGGGAAAGTCCTGGACAACCACTGGATCATAAAAGCCTTTGCTCTCAGTGCCCTCACCGGCATACTGCTCAGGAACCAGATTCTTCTCTTCAAGGTAAATCACAATCTCATTCACGCTTTCCTTCACATCAACAAGAGCAAAGTAATCCAAGGTGCCTTCAGGAAGAAGAAGGCGATAACCATTTAACTCCATTTTCTATAAATTTGAAGGCAAAGATAAGAATTTATAATTTCACCCCTCAGAGTTATTCATTGATCCCTAGCGGCTATGGTGTTGAATGATTTGAAGCCGGAGTCTGCGACTCGATTGTACCAACGGGCGAGATTCAGACGTGCGCTGTCTTTGGTTGATTGTTTGTTGAATATGACCCTGAGGTTTTGCGATAGCCAATAAGCCTGTTTCAAATCAGGGTAGAGATCGAACAGTATTCTGGCGCGTGTCCGTTGGGTGTCAGTCCAATTTTCAGGTGATTTGAATAAGGCATAGCGCCCTCTTGCCAACAGTTCTTTGAGCGTATTTCCATTCTCTATACGTTCCGCTGTATATTTTCGCCCTTCAAGTTTCGCAGCCTCTCTGGCATCTGTTTCGGCATTGATGGCCTCCCAGCGGTGCTTTATGCGTATTTCCTGGACTGCATCCAAAGCAAGCCTCTGCACATGAAACCTGTCGATTACCCGCGATGCCCGCGGAAAAGCCATACGGCAGATTTTATGCATGCTGTCGGACAAGTCAAGCGTTATCTCGGTGACTTTATTGCGTAGCTCGCTTTTTATTTGACGCAAGGCATGTATGACGGTATCGGCTTCCGTGCCGAGTACTATGGCCACAATGGAGTTCTCTCGACCGTGAGCCTCCTTATTAGTCACGATTGTATATAGCTCTCCGCGACTCAAAGAGGTTTCGTCGATACTCAGATGCGGCCCAATGTTTTGCGGAAATACCCGCCATCGTTCGGCATGAAGCCCCTCTGCCGTGTCTTTCCATTGCCAGTAACCGCTCAGATGACGCTTATACTGGCGTTCAAACAGGTCTCCGTCTATATCGAAAAAACATTCAAGAGAGCGGCCCGTAATCGGGTATTTGTCCAAGCATATCTTTTAAAAAAACCGCAAACTCTTTCGAGAAGCGGGTACCTTCGGCCACTAAATCCCAGCGTCTGCTGACGCTTTTACCCGTCTCAACCTCAATCCACCGGCGACGCTTTACATGAAACGACATCTTACGCCCTCTGACCGGATAATCCCTAACGATGCTCTCTTCATAGAAACCGTTAGACCGAAGCTGTCCTGACTCGTAACCGAAAACCCCATTATTCCGTTCCTCCAAGGTTACGTCAAGCCTTTCTGTGGTTTTATCTACCTTGACCACCTCAAAGTATTCAATCATTTCTTCAGGCAGAAGACATTCAGCCAGCTCTATATAAGCATTCTTTTCCATCGCACTGCGTTTAGTGATCAAAGATAAGTGTTTTACTACATATACACAGGGTTATTACCATGCGCCACTTTGTTCCCACCTTTTCTTTAGAAACATTGTTTTTTCTTCATCCTCTTAATAGGCTGAGGCTTAAAATCCAGTTTAGCTCCTTTACCTTTCCCATGTGCTAATGTTTTATACTCCAATATATCGTTAGTATCGAAACAATTTCGGTGAGAATGCGGGTGCTTGAACATACATTGTCTTCAAGTCTGCACAACCCTTCATAAGCTGTCGTTTTTCCGTTTGCTACCTGTGTGAAGTCAATTGAGCGAAAACGTATTTGTCTTGGAACATATGCCATCGGATTAATCTGATGCAAAGCTACAAATTCAAGTCCGTTCGCTCGGAAAATCGCTGTAACTAACTAAATTTCAAATATTTCAAAGAACTCTTTTAGATTTTAATGGGACAGCAATGATTGGAAATAAAAAAAGAGAGGGAGTATCGGCTTCCCTCTCTCGGTTGTGTTAATGTCATTTGATGTTTAATATGGTTTCCGATAGCTTATTTTTTATATCGTTAAGTGCAAACTTGAATAGTTCTAATTCATCATCTGTAAATGCACTGGGTTTCCCGTTGACGATGTTTCCGTTAATGCGTTGAGCTAACCAGCTCCTATCTTTTTGGAAGTAGTGTTGAGCGATATATGATAAGGAAATAACGTCTCCTAAATCTCCGATCTGATTACGTACATCAATATCAGTACGTCTAATTCGCTCTCTCCGGCTTTTCATCTCTTCACGGAGGATTCTTCCCGCTTCGCTACGTTCTTCAAGTGGGATGGATGCAGTCAGCTCTTTCCATATGTTATCAAATTTGATAGCACCTTCTTTGGTACGTAAGAGGTGGAATTGATCTACAAGGCCTCTAATCTTATTTTCCGTCTGCTTATCCATAATGCAATATTATTAATGTAATCTGTAATAAAGAAGATGTTGATAAGGTTGATGGTAGGGATTCATTATGAATCCCTACCTTTTTCATTCTTCGTTGAAGCTCTCGGCAATCATTGTAATGGTGCTGTAGAGTTCATCGTAGAATTCCGATTCGGAATAAAGAATTCCATCTTCAAGAATTTCTTCTTCGTATCGGATGAGGAACCTCAAATGATCAAGCATTTCCTCACGGTCATTTAGACCTTCAACCTTATCAAACATCTCTGTGTCATTAACACCCTGCAAATATAATAACGATTTGTTTATTGTGCAAATAAACAAACCGTTATTTTTTTGTGCGAGAGTGTTTTTTTATTTGTTCTGCATATTTTCATTCAACTCTTGTTATTTTCTCAGAGATTCATCCATCGTATACAGGGCATCGATCAGGAATTCTTTTTTTATTTCGGGCTTTTTGGTCATGTCTGACTGTGCGAGGGAGTCTAAAAGACGCATTTGCGAATCAAAGACGCGACCATTACTCTTTCCGTTAATAGAATCTTATCGGTTATACTCATCAGCATATTCTTCATATTGTTTTTTACCTTAGTTATCAATTGCACTCCATTGACAAATAAAGTTTCAAAGAGCATTTTCCCTATATAGCCCTTATCTGCATATGGTTTCCCTTTGATATTTTTAAAGAAGGTTTCCTGTTTAAGTGGCTCCCTGTCATCCACTCCCCCCGGGAGTAAACATGAAGTTCAGTATTTCTCCTTTGTCATTGATTATCAGGTGTAGTTTGAAGCCGAAAAACCATCCCATTGAACATTTTCCACGTGTGGCTAATCCTTCAAAGGTTTTATGAATATGGATACGTTGGTTACGGCAAACCCGTAATGGAGTGGAATCGGCAAAACTAATACCTGTACACTGCCCAAGGAGCACCTGTTTGATAAATATAGCCAATGGAAGAAGGATCTCTTTTTCCAATTCTACAAAGCGGTTATAGGAAACCCGAACAGGAAACAAATGGGATAAATGCTTGCACACATATTCCGGATAATAATGCTTGAAGCATCTAAAACCACCCGAATGAAAGAGAATCAAAATCACCATAATCTCGGAATCACTCATACTCTGCTTGGGAATGGTGAACCGTGCCAAAAGATTTTCTTGCCTATCTCCAATCAGCCGACAAACCGTTATCTGAAAGATATAATGGCAGATTTGAAGATTGATAAGACAATGACCTTTCACCGGGCACGGCATAGTTTCCGAACTATTGCTGCAAAGAAAGGTATTCGTGACGGGATAGCAGAACGAATAATGGGGCACGCAGAAGGTAACGACATCAAGGATATTTATACGCACTTGCATGATGAGGATATTGTAAAGGAGATGCGAGATAAGTGGGTGGGGTAATATGAGTGCATTTTCCACACTTTCTGCATTTTAATAAATAATATGCTGTAAATCTGTTACTTGATAATGTAAATAAAGTGCGGATAAAATAAAACTGACGAAGAAAAAAGTGATAGTTAGTCTTTTTTTTTGTCAGTTTTTTTAAAAAGTAACAACCTAACATATTGATTGAGATAAGAAATACAAGACTTTTTGTGTTTTTCCAAGTTGTTTCAAATATAATTCTTACCTTTGCAACCGATAATTTAAAATGTTCACGATTTATGTGTTGTGCTTCCGTGTAAATACCATATTGCGAGTTCGCATCTCTAACCTTTGAGATGTCAATGGTACTAAATAGGCCTCCCTTGTCTATCAGAAGTTTAGTATCTTGTCGGAATATGGGCAATCTCAGTTTTATTTAATTTATTTTTTTTTTTATCAACTGTATATTGGTCTATCAGTTTACTGATGGCTGGTAGCTGATATAGTAATAATATTTGAGATTATGATTTACCCGAATAATTTTGAACAGAGAATTGGAATTGATACAGTTCGTCAATATATTATAGAAAAGTGTTTATGCCCTCTTGGAGAAGAGAAAGTAACAAATATGAGTTTCTCAACAGACTTTGCCACTCTTGAAAAATGGTTAGAGCAAACAGGAGAGTTTGCGCAGATTATACGAAATAAAGAGGATTTTCCTACAGATAATTTTTTGGATGTCCGTGATTCTTTACACAAGATAAAGAATGATGTTACCGCTTGGCTCTCAGAAGAAGAAATTTCAAACTTAATGAATTCATTGCAAGCAATCAATAATATAGTAAACTATTTGCATGCGGCAAAGACAGACAAAGGGGAGTTTAAATACCCTGCTTTAACTATAATGGCAGACAATATCAAAATTTTTCCTGTAATTATAGATAAGGCAAACTCTATATTAGATAAATCATCACACCAAGTTAAAGATAATGCCTCACGTCAGCTTGCAGATATCCGCAGAAATAAGATGGAAACAACAAAAGCTGTATCATGTAATATGCAAAATGCTATGCGTGATGCCCAGAAAGCTGGTTTATTAGGAAAAGATGCAAGTATCAGTTTGCGTGACGGACATATGGTAATCCCTGTTGATGCCGCTAATAAACGAAAAATCAAAGGATGTGTGCATGACGGTTCAGGGAGTGGAAAAACTGTATTTATTGAGCCCGAAGCCGTTGCAGAAGCGAACAACCGACTTCGAGAATTAGAAGCCGATGAACGTCGTGAGGTTGTGAAAATTCTTATAAAATTTACAGACCTTATCCGCCCGCATTTATCAGACCTTTCCCATTCATACAATTTTATGGGAGATATTGATTTTATTCGTGCAAAAGCATTATTTGGAGTACGTATAAATGGCATTAAACCGATTTTTGAGAACAAACAGCAAGTAGAATGGGCACAAGCTATACATCCCTTATTGAACATACAGCTATTTCAACAGGGAAAGCAAGCGCATCCTTTAGATATTGTTCTAAACGAAAAAAATAGATTACTAATCGTTTCAGGAGCAAACGCCGGGGGAAAGTCTCTTTGTCTGAAAACAGTAGCACTCCTACAGTATATGTTACAATGTGGATTACTTATTCCTGTACATGAAAATTCACGAACCGGAATATTTGACCATATATTTGTGGATATAGGTGACGGACAAAGCATAGAGAACAGTCTTAGTACATATACTTCACACCTTACAAATATGAAGTATTTTGTGGAGCAATGCGATAATAAGACGCTAATCTTAATCGATGAATTCGGAAGCGGAACAGAGCCACAAATAGGTGGCGCCATTGCCGAAACTTTGCTTGACAGATTTAATCGAAAAGGCAGCTTCGGAGTTATCACTACACATTTTCAAAACTTAAAACATTTCGCCTATGAGACTGATGGTATTATTAATGGCGCAATGCTTTACGATGCTGAACGTATGCAACCCCTTTATAGACTTTCTATTGGTAATCCGGGTAGCTCTTTTGCCGTTGAGGTCGCAACACGGATTGGTTTACCGAAAGATATTATTATCGAATCCTCCGCAAAGTTAGGAGAAGGTTTTATTAATATGGATAGTTTTTTACAGTCTATAGCCCGTGATAAGATTTTTTGGGAAGATAGAAGAAAAGAGATTTTAGGGAATCGTAATTCAGAACTTGGGAAAGAAGCAACTTTATCTGCTACAATGAAGACAGGTAAACTGATTAAAGAACAATCCTTGAAAAATACCATAATCGAAAAAGGAGATATTGTTAGATTGAAGGGACAAGCCGCTACCGGAAATGTTTTAGAGATACAAGGTAAGCAAGTGATAGTTGCCTTTGGATTACTTAAAAGCACTGTTGCTTTAGACAGATTAGAATTAATAAGTAAAAGAAAATCTTAAAAAAGAAAAGATAATAGCAGCAAGGGGGTATATTCAGTTTTGAAATTTACCCCCCCCTTGCTATTATATCTCAAAAGAAACATTTAGCTATGTGAGATATTCTTGACACCAAACTATATGCAATATTATCAAATCCTTTATATAAAAGTAGCTCGGATTCTGAAGGGGAATTAAAAGATGTATATAAAGAATTTATGGAAACATTAATTTTATATTTAGATACAGAAAACGATAATAGAAAACGTATTCGTACGCTCAATATAACACAAGTAGAATTTGAAATGATAAAATCTTTGGAATTATCATATGGGAATAAAGGAAATATTTTAAAAATAGTTTATTCAGATAAAGTTTTATTGTTGATTAACAAAGAATTAGAGCTAATATATCGCCAAATGCAATATCCAAAATATTTCATTAATATAGAAAGAAAATGGCAATCTTCTTTATATCTGAATCCGAGTGTTATTAATTACACCGATGTTATGGAAAATATTTGTGGGCTTTATTATTTAAACAGCATTAATGGTATTGATGGAAAAAATATTCCTTTTAGTATGTTAGCTAATGATTTTGAACTTTTATTTAATTTCAAATTTGCGGATATATACAAAAAAAGAGATGAAGTACTTAAGGAAAGCTATCCTCCTTTTTTAGCTCTGATATACAGATATTTGTTTCTTTGGGTATTGTCATGTCAGTTCATTTGTTGGATAGCGTCCCTTTGCAGAAACGCTACCTTGCTTTTTCAAGTGGTGGATGAAAAAGAATTTTCAGTTCAACTTTTAGTTTAGTGAACAGCTTTACTTGTGGTTGTACTCTTTAATAGAACTCTCAAAAATACGGTTATCAGCAGTAGCCTTTAGTACGCCTGCTGCCACAAGGTCTGAAATTTTCTTGTGTGAGCGTCCCATCATTCTGGCTACTTGATTAATACTTATAAGTCTTCTCTATATCCGATTCAGGAGGCTTTGGCAACTTTTTATCTAATACTCTTTCCATTATCTTTTCGATAGCGGATTCTGTAGTTACAATTACTGTTTCCATACTTCTACTTTTTTAGTTAGAAAATCTGTTTATTATTTGAACACTAAATTTTATTTCTTATCTTTGATGCTGCAAATATAGAAATAATATATTAAGGCTAAATTAATAGTTTGGCATTTGTATTTTAAATACACTTATATGGTTCATCTTGAAAGAATAAAGGAGTTGTGCGAAAAGAAAAACGTAACAATGAAACAGGCTGCTGTTGAATTGGGCATGACAGAGCAGAGCTTGCATAAAATCATCAAGGCTAACTCTACTAAAATAGATACATTATTAAGTATGGTTCAATACTTTAATGTAGAACCTGCTTATTTCTTTGATAGCTATTCTACTGGCACATCAGATGGTGTTTGCATCAGTAAAGAAGAAATGGAAGGGCTTATTAAAAAGGTGATAGCTTACTCGATTCATGGCTTTGGAATGGTGAAACTTGAATGGGATGCTAAAGAACAAAAGTTTAATTCCTATTTCGATGTACTAAAAAAACAGTATAGTCCTGATGCTTCGGATTTAAAATATATATCTTCGATGCTTGAAACAGATATTCATATCACCGACAAGACTACTCCTAAAGATGTGGCACGGGTATTGATGACTAAAGATGAATTTGATTTCACTTCTACCTATTATTACGGCATCCGAAAAATGGAAGTACAGGAAGAACTTCAAAAGCTCACAGCTTTTTTGGATAAGCATAATATTCCTATCTCTGATTCCATTAAGAAAGATATTGATGAACTTAAAGGCAGGATTAAGTATTATGAAAGTAAGAGTATTATAGGAAATAACAAGATTTGACCATAAACTATGGAACAGATATTTAATAAAGAGCAACAGGAAAAAGCGCAATTCATTTTGAATCATCCTTTGGCAAAGCTATCGGATTTGCGCTCAAATGAAATAAAGGACTTAGCCGTTGTATGGTGCTACTATTCCGGTAAGATAGAAGGCAATACATATACTTATGTAGAAACAGAAGCATTGCTCAAAGATGGTATTACTTCTGAAAAGAAGTATGAAGATGCCAAGATGTTGAAGAATTTATATAATACCTTCATCTCTGAACTGGAGTATATCAATAAAGGGAAAAATCAGGAAGTGATAGATGAACGCACTTTGTTTAGGGTGCATCAATCTATATCTACAGGGTTGGTTTCTGATGAAGAATCAGGCTTTTTAAGAACAAGGGCTGTCCGTATTAGCGGCACGGGATATATACCGCCAAAGGATTTGCATGATATTCGGGCAAAGTTGAATGAAATACTTTATCAGCAAGAGCAATTAACAAACCCATTGGAGCGAGCCGTTTATCTTCATTGCAACATAGCCAAACTGCAACCTTTCATTGACGGGAACAAACGTACCTCGCGAATGATGGAAAGCATTGTATTGATGAATGCTGATATTATTCCTGTTTATTCTTCAAGGGATGCCGATATACTGAATTACAGGAAAGGGCTGATTGGCTTTTATGAAACAGGAAATTATTCTCCGTATGCCGATTACTTCCTGAATAAACAAGTGGAACGAATTAAAGAAATAGAATAACCATGAGTGAAGATATAAATGTTATGCTGAAAGAGGTGGATGTTCAGAAAGAACAGCTATCAGCTTTGCGTCCATTGCCCGAAGAAGCCTTGAAAAAGATTCAGGATGCTTTGGATATTGAATACACCTACGAAAGTAATCGTATAGAAGGCAATACGCTCACTTTGCAGGAAACAGCCCTTGTGGTAAACGAAGGCGTTACTATTTCGGGGAAATCCATGCGTGAACATCTGGAAGCAATCAATCATGCAGAAGCTATCAGCTATATTAAAGATATTGCTAAACAAGATATAGAGATAAGCGAACGTACCATCAAAGAGATACACGCCCTTATTCTTCATGGAATAGACCGGGAAAATGTCGGAAGATACCGCACCGTTCCTGTTATGATTTCTGGTAGTACACATATGCCACCGCAACCGTATCTGGTAGAGAAGCAAATGGAAAAAGAAAAGATACATCCTGTTCTTATTGCTGCCTACCTGCATGACGAACTGGTGCGGATTCATCCGTTTATAGATGGTAATGGGCGTACTTCTCGTTTGTTGATGAACTTGTATCTTCTTCGTCATGGCTATGTTATTATTACTCTGAAAGGTAGTAATGATGCAAAGGTAAGCTATTACATGGCATTAGAGAAGTCGCATACAGAACATTTGCCGGAAGACTTTCAAAAGTTGGTTGTTGAAGCGGAGATAGCTGCTTTGCAAAAGTACTTGTCTATTATGGCTTAATGAAGAAATAGAATAAATCTTTCCATTTTTTCTTTGCAAATCAAAATTATCAGTTTATCTTTGTGATTATTAATAAACGATTTAAACAGAATATTTGTTTTACAGTAGCGAAGCTAAAGAGATTCTAATCAACTGGAAATAAAAGGATTATCTTGGCAGTTTAAAATCCGCCAGGAACCTCGAACATTACTTTAAATCCCTTGAAAGTCAAGTGCTTTCAAGGGATTTTTCTTTGTTGGATTCCAATCTGGGAACCAATAAATTCATTCTTTCCACACTATTGCAGCAAAAAATATTAGGGAGCAAGTTGCAGAATAGATAATAGGACACAATCCTCTAAATCCATATACAAGCCATTTGAGCATATCCGACAGATGAGGATTCCATATTTCCGTATAATATGTCGTAAGACATATAAAAATGCAGTACATAGTAGAGTGTATTGCATTTTTCTTATATTTGCAAGTACTTTCATGAAAGGTAAAACAAGACTATAAAAAAATGAAAACGAAAAAGTTATCAAAACTACTACTGTTGTTCTTGTGCACAATTAATCTTATTGGTTGCAACAATGAAGAAACGGAATCTGCCTGCCATTTGGAGTTGACTGTAAATTCATGCAAAATCATATTGGGCGGTAGTGAATCTGTAAAGCTGACGGCCCATGAAAACACGACATTGGATATAACTGATGGTGAAGTGGCTGATGCTGTTTATACATGGGGTGGAAATACGGAATATGCCTCTGATATCAAAATTACAGGTAAGCGGGATGGAGAAACCGATATTATCGTTACCGATCATGAAACAGGAGAGACTGCCACGATAAAAGTGGAAGTGACCAAAGCGCCGATGCCTCACCTTGCACTTAAAAAAGGGAATAGGAAAAATGTTTTTGACCGTATGGATTTTTATCTAACAAATGATGGTTCGCAATCTATAACGATGGGATTACTGTCAGAGGTATGCGATTCAATAGTCTGGACAGTGAATGGACAGAAAGGCAGCTATCGGTTGTATGAACGTGAAAGTGGAGAAGGAGTAGTTAAGAGCCATTTGGTTATGGAGTGGGGGCACTGCTTTATATTCCCCGGAGATTATGAAACTTGCCTTACAGCATGGAAGGATAACAAGGTGCTTTACCAAGACATACTTTCGGTTACTATCATTAATGATAAAGATTTTCTGGGATTTAATTGGAAGGATGTGACTAATACTTCACAGGCGTGGACTTCTTATGTTGATGTTATCGGCAGTAACCCTGATTTGATGACTACTTATCGGTTTAATGCTGGTGTCCCATCAGTGGAAGTTGCATACTTTAATGTTACAAGCGATAAATATCTGAGCCAAAGCTATGATGTGCTTTATAACTACTTCTGTTCATTCTATTCGCAACCTACTTACGAAGATAAAAAGGATAAGCAAAAGATCTTTCGATTATATAAGGAACTGTTTTCCGAGCAAAAAATATATCCGAATGCCTATCCGTGCGCCATATGGGTTACAGATAACGCCAATGTGGTTTTATTACTTGACGAAGACGATTCGGCACGCTATATCGTTTATGCAGAACCAAGACAGTGATAAAATTATTTTTTATGAAGGAAGCCCTCAGTGAAGTTTCTTCATTTAAATTCACTACATTGGTGCTTTGTGATTTATTAATAATAGTCATAAAGTGGCACTATCCCGGTCAGTTGGTTGATAATATCTAAATTTAAAGTGAGGGTGCGTATGGATACTGATTTTGTAAATTTGACAACAGAAAATCTTGCCGGTGAGCATTTATGTTGCATTATCCGCAGTAAAAAGCCACATCAGGGTATTGAAGCAAAGCGGCGATGGCTTTCTGATCGGCTGAATGAAGGCCACATCTTTAGAAAATTGAATGCAAAGGCTACGGTTTTTATCGAATATGCTCCCCTTGAAACAGCTTGGGTCCCCATAACCGGTGATAACTATTATTACGTATATTGCTTATGGGTTTTAGGTA
>OGIV01001014.1_pt1 | contig 18201 bp, 14 predicted proteins | sample 1571861 | NCBI WGS metagenome assembly OGIV01 (sample SAMEA2582099, study PRJEB24529) | metagenome | biome: Human gut stool | place: China | collected 2011 | reverse complement strand
TTCTTCATTACTCCGTTCACCAGGATCATGCCATTCTCGTCAGCCTGTATCACTCCCATGCCTCCGCCGGGGAAGTTAGCCAATAATACTCCAAAGGCAATCGGCACCAATAAAAGAGGCTCGTATTGCTTCTTTATACCCAGATACAAGAGAACGAAGGCAATGACATACATCACTAAAAACTGCGGTTCGGCAACAATATTGCTGAAGGCAGTCATATCATATAATTTTTCAAATATTCCGTTCATCATCCTATCTTCATTAATACGTCATCTTCAGAAACCGTATCACCGGGATTTGCAGAAATAGCTGTTACCGTTCCACCAAATTCAGCACGGATGGCATTATAGGTTTTCATTGCTTCCACGTAGCAAAGCACATCACCTTCTTTTACCGCATCGCCTACTTTGAGTGGAGTCTCCTGCGCATTCTTCACCAGGAAGAATTTTCCTTCAAGCGGAGAAAGCACCTCTTTTCCCTCACCTGCAGCAGCAGACGGCTGTGAAGCCGGTGCAACAGGCAGTTCCGTATCTCCGTAAGCAACTGTCACCCGGTAAGCTTGCCCGTCTACCTGTACTGTAAGTGTTTTGGGTTTTGCCTCTTCAGCAGGTGCCTGTTCTTTCTCCGCCCTGCGTTTTGCCACATCGGCCAAGAAATCTTCTTTCGCTTTCCCGCTCTTATAAGCTTCATATTGAGCCGGATGCATCGCATATTCAAAGAGTTCTTCATCGTCCTCGCCTGTCTCCCACTTCTTTTCTTTCATCAGTTTGCGATATTTGTCAAGATCGTCCGGATAGTTATCCTGCGGATTTCCCTCAAAGAATTTCCTTCCTTCTCTCTCGGCTTTCTCTATTATCTCAGGAGCGAGCTTGCCCGGCAGACGTCCGGCTTTACCCAGAATCATATCCCAAATATCATCAGCAATCATTCCCCAACGCTCTTTTCCTTTCTCCATCGCGATAACATTCATCATCGAGAGATTTTTCACATACTGGCTGAAAGGAGTTACCAAAGGAGGATATCCGACGCGGGGCCATACATAAGCCACTTCATTGAACAACTTGATCAGAAGCTGATCTTGTGTCATGAAAGGAAGATTGTGTTTTGCCTTATACTTATTAATGGATTCCAGATTCGTTTCCAAATCCGCCATCAGACTTCCCATCATTCCGCCCGGAAGTCCCGGAGCTATCAATAATGAATTCATCAGCCGGTTTTTCGGACTGATATACAGCCCCAGAAAGTCGTCCATGAATTCCTGAATCAAGGCACGCACCTTCATATAAGCCTCCATATTAATCTCAGGCACCCGGAATCCCGCATCCTTCAGCATAGCCTGCACACTCAACAAATCGGCATGTCCCGTTCCCCACGACAAAGGCTCCATTCCGACATCCACATAATCACACCCGGCCTCACATACTTCCAAAATGCTGGCCATGTTAAAGCCCGGTCCCGCGTGACTGTGATATTGAATAGGAATATCGGGATGTGCTGCTTTGATATTTGCCACAATCTTGCCCAAAGAAACGGGACGTCCGATACCTGCCATGTCTTTAATGCAAATCTCGTCCGCCCCCAATTTAATTAATTCTAATGCCATGTCGGTGTAGTACTCCACCGTGTGAATCGGCGAATGGGTGATGCAGAGTGAACACTGCGAAATCATTCCCGCTTCTTTGGCATAAGTGATGGAAGGTGCAATGTTACGTACATCATTCAGCCCACAGAATGTACGGGTGATATCCGTCCCCTGTGCTTTCTTTACTTTATAAAACAACTTACGCACATCGGCCGGAACCGGGCTCATACGAAGCCCGTTAAGGGCACGATCCAACATATGGGTTTGTATTCCGGCTTCATGGAAGGGCTTCGTCCATGCGCGCACAGATTTATTGGGGTTCTCACCAAACAATAGATTTACTTGTTCAAAACCACCGCCGTTTGTTTCTACCCGGGCAAAACATCCCATTTCAACAATAGCAGGTGCTACCTTCACTAACTGGTCTACCCGAGGCACATATTTACCGGCAGACTGCCACATGTCTCTAAAAACCAGACTAAATTTTACTTCTCTTTTCATTTCCGTTTTCGGTATTATTCTATAAGATTAATTTTCAGATTTTCTCGATTTTAGTCACTTTCCCTTTTCCTTGTGTCACTACATTGACAGCCGCTGTAATGGCTGCAACAATATTACCGGGAATAGGAGCTGATACTTTAGCTCCCTGTTTCACAAGAGGTTGTTCCTCAGGGGCATATTTATTAACTAAAGAGATGAGTAATTTTCCTAAATAGATCACAAGAAGGAGAATAGCAAAGACAGTTGCCATTCCGACTACCATCAGCAGAAGCGCTGTTTCCAGATTTTCCATATAAATTAAATTATTAGTAAACAATGTCGATTTGCAAAAAATCGTTCGAATTTAGCAATAATTTATTAATAAGTGAAAGACAAAAAACTTAAAAAACACAAAAGCGACCAGACGGCTCAAAATGTGTAATTACATTTTAAACCGCCTGATCGCTTTCATCTTAGCTCTAATTTTTTACTTTTGCACTATGGGTATCGGTGCAGCCGCAGACGAAATAAACCCTTTCAGACTCTTCAAATAATCGATAAAAGCCGTGGTTGTTTCAAGTTTCTGATTATTAAAATCTCCTATTTCATAACCTGAAAATAATTTGCTGTCATAACCGTCACCACCGGAAGTAATGAAAGCATCCAACACAACAATACATTTATCGTCATCACGGATTATCTTATTGGTACGGCAGTCGGTTATCGTTTCAATATTTCCTTTAGAATTCAAATGTAATTTTAAGTAAGAAGTTTGCAGAAAACCATTTTTATTTCTGCGTCCATCGTCCAATAATTGCTTCAATCGTTCACCCGTAAATTCATAAGCCACCACATTACCACCGAATGGGAGCACATTACCGGCACGCAACTTTGTGACCTTTCCGGCCGGAATACCGGCACGTAAGCCCCCGTAATGATTCACTCCAATCACAGGTAATTTTTTCAGTTCATCCGCCACACATTCACTTTGCAAGAAACTCTGCACGTAGGCAGCAGTCACATAAGCTCCCACAGATGTATAGTCCCACTTATTGACGGTACGGTCATGGATCAAAGCATCCTCATCGCTGGCAAAGGCTCCATGGAAATCGTTAAACGATACAAGTGACAAGGTATCTGTCACATTTCCCTTGACAGCAGGTATTACAGTATTCGATTTATGCTCTTTCCCTTTTCCACTTTGACAGGTGTCTGTGCTCCTACCCCCGTAAAAAAGCATAGCATCAACCCCAATGAAGCAATCTTCCGGATATGCAATTTTTCCATAAGTATATTCTTTTATTTATCAGCTACAAAGGTGAAAATTTATTGGATGCAACACTATATGTCAAAATTGGACGCTAACTCTATTTATATTTCATTAAATTGCTGTAAGAAAATTATAAATAAACCCAACTAACTAACAACTAATATGATTCATTTTCGGACACCCTCAATGATCATCGCATCATTCTACCATCTGATTTGATAATAATGTGGTATATTAAATCTATTGCAGCATTTATATCATCCAAATCACAAAGTTCTACGGGCGTATGCATATATCGGCAAGGAATGCCTAAACTTATTGTTTTGATGCCACTTTGAGTTTGTTGTAAAACAATCGCATTTGTACCGCCTACAGAAATCGGTCTTGCAGAAATTTGATACTTAATATTCTCTTCTTTTGCAATATCCTCTATTAGAAATGTCAGAAGAATAGTATTGTCAATACTTTTATGAATGACAACACCTTTCCCCAAAGAGATGTCTCCAAACTTCGATTTGGGGCAATTTGGAACATCTGTTGCAAAATCCACATCAATACTAATCGCAATATTGGGATTCATATTATATCCACAGATTATTGCACCTCTATGCCCGACTTCTTCTTGTACAGAGGCAACTCCGCACACTTGATAAGGCGTCCCTTTGTATTTAGATAATCTCTTTATTACTTGACTTATAATGTAAACACCGACTTTATTATCAAGCCCTTTAGATGAAATTCTTTTATCAGATAGGTATATCATATTAGGTTTCCATGCAACAACATCACCTATCGAAATCTTACTTTTTACTTCATCAGAACTTAATCCTGTATCAATCCACAATGTATGTAAATCAATATTTTTATTACGCTCTTCAGGACTTATTAGGTGTATAGGAGTTTTTCCTATTATACCATGAATTTCCTCTCCTAATGATGTTTGGATAATTACTTGTGAACCCGGAATGCACTGTACATCAACACCTCCATTTCGACGAATATAAACGTATCCATTATCATCAATATATATCACTTGGAATCCTATTTCATCTATATGAGCTTCTAATAAAAACTTTAGCTTTTTCTTGTCGTTACACTCATTTACTATGTTGGCATAGCAGTTCCCCATAATATCGGTATCCGTTGAATCGACATACGGAACAATATAATCTATAAAAAGTTTCCCTGCTTGATTCTCAAATCCCGAAACACTATTTATTGACAATAAACTATTTAGAAAATCCAATTCCATACGATATAATAATGAGTTATCTATTTAATCTTGCTCTCGTTTATTCTAAACTTTTTTCCAAATAACAGATAAATTATCGTCAAAGTTTTGATAAACAGCCATACACTCTTCCTCTACATTTTTACATTCATCAGTGATAATAGCACTTGTCCTAATAATGTTGGCAATTTCTTGAAATGACAATTTACCAGCAGACAAGGTAATCAAAGCATTTTCCAAATTACTATTCTTAATATTATCCCCTGATTTTGATATACGATAGAACGCAACTCCATCAGAACTTAAATGAGTGGTTCTATATGGTATTGCACACGATATATCCCTTTTGCATATGTCCTTAAATCCACAAAAACCGCCTCAGGCTATTGGCTCGAAATAATTTCTGTAATTTGCTTTTGATTTCAATATCATAGACCACGGCGTTTCGATGGAATAATTAGTATATAGATAAAAAATTTCTTGAATCTGTTCGTATGAAATAGATTCTATTAAAGATAAATATTCTTTATCAATCTCATTATTAAATTTATTTCTTAGTTGCCAAATCTTATATTGGTTCAGCTGCTCAGTTTCAGCAAAAACAAAGGAACAGCTTGCACCTCGTATGCTTCTTTTATCTATAATTTTCAAACCATACTCTTCAGGATGATTATACATTGGGGAGCCTGGTGTTGGAGTAAACACCGACGAACTAACCTCCACATGTCCTGGAGCAATATGCATCAATTTCTTGGCAAAATTTAATGTTTTCTCAAAAGTGTATTCTGTTTCAAACGCTCCGCCAATTATAAAGTTAACATAGATATATGGGATTCCTGCTTCCGCTATTGTTTGTGTAACAAACTCCAATTGCTCGATAGTTACTCCTTTTTTATATGCATCCAATATCTCTTGACATCCCGATTCTCCACCCAATTGAATTTTAACCAATCCCGCCTGTTTTAATAAGGGCAGAATATCTATATTTTTAGATAAGACATCAGCTCGTGCTTCGCAATACCATTTAATTCGACCTTGGTATTTATCTATCATTCTATTACAAAATTCCTCTGTTCGTTTCCTATTTAGAATGAATGTGTCATCCACAAGATTGATATATTTAATATCGTAAGTTTTAACAAGATAATCTATTTCTTCTAAACAAGAATCTATACTGCGAACACGTAAATTTGTATGCTCACGACCACCTTCATAACAAAAAGCACATCGTCCCATACACCCACGTCCTGTTATTAATTGAGAAAAAGTTACTTTGTCTGGATCTAAACAATACTTTTCCCTTTTAGGATAACCGAATTCATCTATGTTAGGATTTTGTTTCTGTGGTTTTGTTACAATTAATTTCTTGGACGAATTACAATAAATCAGCCCATCTATATTTGTAAGAATGTCTTCGTCCAATGCCTCTGATTGTATCAGTTTTAGGAATGGTACTTCTCCCTCTCCAATAATCCCACAAGTAACATTAGGGACTAATTGCATCGTCCCATACGGGTCACCTGTGACTTGGGGACCTCCAAGAATAATGTGAAGTTCTGGACAGTTTTTTTTCAACAAAGGTGTTAATGCTCTTAGCGCCCATACATTATCACTGTCCACATAAAACCCCAAAATACGGCATAAGGTTTTATTTATTAGTTTTGGAAGTAATTCAGAGATTTTATCAAAAGAATTATAATATTTTATCTTTACATTACACCCATATCTGTCTGCATATTCCGCAAGGTAATATTGACCTAATTGACCTATGCAATACGAGGAAAGCATATCAAAATAAGGATTAGCAGACAATTGAACTAATAGTGCGTCAATGTTTGTTATTCTACCGACAACTTCATTTTTATTTTTCATAAATCCGTCCATCTAAAGTAATTTTACTTTCTAAAAATTGCTGGTAAACAATGATGGGTAAAGTAAATATTAAAAGTCATTATATATCAATATTGACATTATAAAATAAAAATGGAGTCTGCTTAACCTTACTTGTTAAACAGACTCCTGCGAAACATTAGTCGCCGCCGTAGCCACAGATACTACAACCAGATGCGCACTCAACGTCAGCCTGAAGCTGTGCGATCTCTGCCTCATTAGAGTTTACCAATGCTACAGCATCCAAAAGCAATTCATTGTTTAACATATTATAAATGAATTAAAAAAGAAAAAAATAACAACATTAGTTTTATGGAGAAGTTCTGATTTTGTCATGTTCTTTATTAAATCAATGACATTGAATATATTCATCCCTAGCAGGACAAAAACCGCATTATTCAACACACTTGATAACACTTGATTGCTGCTTTAAGATTCAAAAGTTCCTGAGAATTCAAGTTGTCCTTATTCTGCATATATTTCCTGATTTGGTACGAACTTACAACCTTTGCTTCAGCAAGCATTATTTGACAAGTCCTTCTATCTCTACGACTGACATCACCTCTTTCATTGAAATTGCGTGCGCAACATGTTCTGCATAATTTTAATATGTCACATTTCATGCATTCATCATCAACGAATCTTGAAAAATCAGAGAAATCAATAGTATTCAGATAATCCAATATATCAGTTTTCCCATTAACATTAGGTAGAAAATGATGACAAGGAAACAAACGTCCTTCTACATCATATGCTACAAGTTCATCTACCGCACCGCATGTTTTTCCGTACTTTTCATTCGGCTCGTTATTAAGCAAATGAAGATAGGAAGCTTTCTTAAAAAGATTGATAGGGTTAACGCCTGGATGGGAAAGATAATAATCTGCAATCCTATTTAGCTGTTCTTCATATAGCTTTCCATCTCCTTTCTGCCAATCCTCACCCTGAGCCGGTTTTGCTTCAATATGGTAACCTTGTTCATGAAAATATATCAGTTCATCGGCAAATTTCGAAAGAGATTTTCTTGGTACAGTCATACTCAAGAAGCGATGGGGCATAGTATCTAACACCCAATTGATTGGTAATTCCGATGAATGGCAACCTCTATTACATTCCTGAACATCATCTTTACCATCAACAGACATAACAAGATTCAATTTCTCTTTATGTGCCTTAAACCAATCTTTCTTTTCATCATCAAGTAAAGTTCCATTAGTGGTTATGAAAATATCCACTTTGACATCTGTAATCGTGTCCCATATCCATGTACACAATTCTTTTATCAAATCGAATTTCAACAATGGCTCACCTCCAAACAAGTTAAATCGTACACCATCCTTATTGTTCGACTCACGTGCCAATTGAACTTCTCTTGACACAACTGACTTTGCAGTTTCCAAAGTCATGTTTTGAGACGTTTTATACTTCTGATAACAATAGATACAATTAAGATTACATCTATATGTCAGCATCAAAAAACACACTTTCTGCATAATTCAAATATTTTAATGTTAAGTTCTTATATCGTAGCTATTTGATAATTCTTAGCGTTTTCGCGCATAGGTTACATTGTGACATTTATTGCATACCCAAACTTCAAAGTCTCCATCCTTCCCTGTAACATCTGTATCATAGCTTCCACAATGGGCACACTTATGTCCACCTACAGATTGAGCGTGCGACAATACTCCTATCAAAAAAAAACCTACAAGAAGTCCTACCCACCAATAAGATGATAATATACCTGCAGTTATACCACCAATAATTCCTATTATCCAAATTAAAGCAGGAAATTTTGCCATCAAAAAGCCTATTATTCCATACAAAAAGCAAAGGACAAAAAAACCTATAACTATTCCGATAATTGTTCCCATATAAGTTATTTTAGCATTATTCTAAATAGCCTTTAAACGAGGGTATTGAAAACAAAAAATGTTTCAATAGACGTTCGTCTTTTGAAACACCTTTTTTGTAAATAAATCAAAAGTATCAGACAAACAAAATCAGACAGATAATAAATAGTTTTTTATTAATTCATAAACAACTATATATTAGTCCATTAATGTGATAAGCAAAAGAGAAAAATCATTTTTTTTATTAAACATTTTGTAGTTCTAAAAATACCCTCTATCTTTGCGTTCAATTAAACGAACGTCTATTAAAACACTCGCTTTTTCATCTAATACAATACTATATATCAAATATTTACTCTATCAAAAGCGTTCATTTTTTCTTTAATTCCGCTTTTATTTGCCTGCCGATAGATTCCTTTCTACCTTTGCAACAAATTAACAACATTTAGTTATTAACAAAATAAAAGAAATTATGGACAAAGAAAAAGGATTATTTCAGATTGCAGACAAAAGTGTAAAAAAACACCATTAGCAAAACACAACAATCTAATACAGAAACAGTTAAAGAAACAAGAGGCAGAAAGAAAGGAATACCGATACGTGGAATAATTTCGCATAAAGAAGAACTTATCAAAGCGTTGATAGAATCCTACATAGAGGATGCGAACATACAAAATATCAATACATGTCAGGCTTCACTCGCACGCTACATCAATGAAAAAAGACTAATCGGAAATATTAAAAACGGAGTATTTAAACCATTATCCATCAGTTCAATATTAGTCTATATCAGCAGCATTTGGGAAGAAATGGAAAACGACAAACCGCACAAAGCCATCATCCGCAAAAATACGCACAATGAATTATCATAATCCGTCTTACATGAAACGCCCCCTATCTTCGTGGCGATAACATTTTATCAACTTAAAAAATATACGTATGAAACGGAAAAAAAGACCGGCATCACAGAGTGAAGCCATGAAACTGAGATGGAAGAAACGGATTGTCTTTGAGAAAGGATATACCGAACAATGTGCCGAATGGATGGCAGAGCGTCTGGAAGCATTAACAGACCACCTGCAATACGGGCACGCAGTCATTGCTTACCGGAAGCAGAACGGAGATTTCCGGCTGGTGAAAGCGACACTGATCTATTACGAAGCGGAATTCCACAAGAAGTATGATCCCACAAAAATAGAAGGTGCCGTAGTCTACTGGAATGTGGACGAACAGCGGTGGACAACGTTCCAGGTGGAGAACTTCATGGAATGGAGGCCGATGCCATAGGGTGGGCACCACAGAATTACACGGATTTTCACAGATGAATTATTTCTATTTTGAGGAATCAAGTGAAAACGTCTTTGGGAATCCGGGGTAATTTGTGATGAATGTTTTATTGAAAGTACAAACGATTAATTTGAAAATACAATGGCAATAGCATACGACGGGATCAACTATTTCCCGATGGGCGTAAACTTCATGGAAGAGAACGCAATGGAAGTGATAGAGGCAAAATACGGAATCAAAGGCCCCGCAATCGTACTGAAGCTCCTTTGCAAAATATACAAGGAGGGATACTTCATACGGTGGGATGAGGAGCAGTGCCTGATCTTTGCCAACAAGGCAGGAAGGGAAGTGCAGGCCGAGGAGGTGCAGGGAATTATCGAAATTCTCTTTATCAAAGGGATACTGGACAGAAACAGTTATCTGGAAAACGGAATACTGACTTCAGAAAACATACAAAAGGTATGGCTGGAGGCAACGAAGCGAAGGAAGAGAGAACTGTCGGAACTCCCCTACCTGATAGTAAAACCGGAAAAGGAAAACGGAAAACCCGATACTCCTTCTATAACACAGGAAATTCAGCAACCGGAGCTGTTCAAAGGGGAAAAAACACCTGTTAACCCGAAAAATGTAGTACATCATGTAGCCGTTGACGCAAAAAATGCATGCAATTCCGGACAAAGTAAAGTAAAGCAAAGGAAAGCAAAGGAAAATAAAGAATTCCCCCCCTCAGCTCCCCCCGAGGGGAAGGAGGAAGAAAGGAAGGAGGATTCCGCTTCTCTTCCGATACCGGGATACGCCTTCAATACGATGACACACAATTATCCGGGACTGATGGACACGCTGAAGAGATTGAGCGTTACCGACACCGGGGAAGTAAACTCCATACTCAGGCTGTCGGACTATGGAAGGAAGGGAACGACGGTGTGGCGGCTGATTGCCAACACTTGCTGGAGTGACATAGGGGCAAAAGGAAGGTATCTGATAGCGGCGCTAAACAAGGCGAAAAGAAGATAGCAGGAAGTGTTAGTCTCCGATTTGTAGTTGACAAAAAAGCAAGTATCCAGACTTTTGGTCTGAAAGGGATTCAGTGAAACAAAGAAGCAAAGAGCGTACTTAAAAAACTAAAACACAGCGCTTTTAATATACAAGATTCCTGTCGGTAAAAGCTTTGCTTTAACACAGAGTTAAAGTTTGTTCTTTGGATGCAAATAACAAGTGTTTTAAATGCAAAAGACTTGTTATTTGCATCTAAGAATAAAATGGCCGGAAGAGGGCGTTAACAATGTTAATGAAGAGCACTGATACACCCAACCGGAAAATGAGGAAATTAAGATTAAAAGTCAGTGCTCCGACCTTTTTAAAGCAATGTACAAGGATCTTTCTGCTTAACAAAGCATTGTGACAGCAGTACGGCAAACGGAGTATCGTATACTCTTGCTTTCTGAGGACACCCCTTTACACAGGCACAGCATTTAATGCAGCGTTCGGCATCCGTATTTAACTCGTCACCTTTTATAATGGCACTCACGGGACACATCTTCGCACATGCACCACAATGAGTACACAAGGATTCGTCTTCTACCCAAGGAGTACGGGGAAGTGGGACACCACTCTTACGCAAAGCAATCACCTTTCGCAAAAAACGGAACAGCGGAAAGAAAGGCTGACGCGGACGCCGGATTTTACGGACATCCACTGCATATAGCTTCTCCGGCTCGGCAGCAGATGCTATTTTATCCGAGATCTGCTTTCCAAAATCAGCTGCCAAAGTAAGATCACGTTCATCAGGACGTCCGGCAGCTACGGGATATTTCTCTGTACTATATGAATGTTCTCCGATGAAGGTTGCACCGGCAATCACCTTAAATCCCTGTTGAATAGCCCAATAATCAAGTTCCATCAACGATTTTTCATAAGCGCGATTACCATATACCACCACGATAACTGCCGGAGTATTATTTCCACGTACACTTGCCAGACGATCCATGGCCAAAGGAGCCACACGCCCTCCATATACAGGTACGACAATAATGGCTAACGCAGATTCGGTAATTACTAAATCTTGAGCTGCCTGTTGTGTTAAATTCGTGTTTATCACATTTGTTATTCCAGTTCCACGAACAATTGCCTCTCCAACTTGTTTTGAGGTGTGGGTAGGCGAGAAATAAATCAGATGGACTTCGTTTGCTGTCATAATAGTTATGTTTTGTGCAACAAAGGTACACTTTTATGAAGAAAAAAAGAGTAAACGATCATAAAAACCAAATTTATTTATTATCTTTGCAGCGTTGAAACATTCCGATAATCCTCCAACGGGAGACGAAACTCGGATTTCCGATTCAACAAAACATCCCAAATTCATCATATAAAAACTGTTGCGTTTGTTAAGCTTCCGGCCATTGCGTCGTAGCTTCGGCCGTACGTATTTCAACAAATAAAATTAAAATATTAAATAACTCACATATACTGTATGTATAACATTATCCAATTGAACGACAAAAATTTGTCGGAACTACAAACTATTGCCCAGGAACTGGGTATCAAAAAAACAGACTCACTTAAGAAAGAAGAACTTGTCTACAAAATCCTTGATGAACAAGCTATAGCCGGAGCTACTAAAAAAGTAGCAGCTGACAAACTTAAAGAGGAACGTAAAGAAGACAAGAAAAAACGCTCTCGAGTGACAGTAAAGAAGGAAAACGCCGACAAGGTTTTCTCTTCTACCAAAAATGGCGAACTGACCAAGACAGATGCCAACGCACCTGCAACCAAAGCACAAGCTAAGACAACAGAACCGACTAAGGAAGCAACTAAAGAGATGAGTACTGAAACAAGCGCCACTCCGGCAGAATCGATAAAGGTGACCCCTTATGCCACTCCGAAAAAGAAACCGGGACGTCCCCGCAAAAACGCAGTGGAAGCAGAAACCAAACCTGCAGAGGTTACAGCAGACAAACCTGTAACAACCCCAGCGGTACAGGAAGAAAAGCCGGCTGCTCAACCGGAAACGGAAAAACGCCCTATCAGCAAACCGATCCTCAAACCGAAACCAACCGTTGTAGACGAAGAAAGCTCAATCCTCTCGGATATGGATGCAGATGATGATTTTATCCCCATCGAAGATCTGCCTTCAGAAAAAGTAGAACTGCCTACCGAATTATTCGGCAAATTCGAATCAACAAAAACAGAACCGGTAACCACCACTCCCGAACCGGCTGCACAACCTCAACGTCCCCGTGTCATTCGCCCACGCGACAACAACAATTACAGCAATAACAATAATAACAACAATAATAACAATCAGCGCAACAACAACCAGCGTCCTCCTGTACAACAACGTCCCATGCCGCAACAAAATGCAACTGAGCCCGCTCCTGTTCAGGAACGCCGTGTGATTGAACGCGAAAAACCATACGAATTCGATGATATCCTCACCGGAACCGGTGTATTGGAAATCATGCAGGATGGCTACGGATTCCTCCGTTCATCAGATTACAACTACCTCTCTTCACCGGACGATATCTATGTATCTCAATCACAAATCAAACTATTCGGACTGAAAACCGGTGATGTAGTAGAAGGTGTAATCCGTCCGCCCAAAGAGGGTGAGAAATACTTCCCATTGGTGAAGGTTTCTAAAATCAACGGACGTGACGCTGCTTTCGTGCGTGACCGTGTGCCGTTCGACCACCTTACTCCGCTTTTCCCGGACGAAAAGTTCAAGCTTTGCAAAGGTGGCTATTCCGACTCCATGTCGGCACGTGTGGTAGACCTCTTCTCGCCCATTGGTAAAGGACAGCGTGCACTGATCGTAGCCCAGCCTAAGACGGGTAAGACCATCCTGATGAAAGAAATTGCCAATGCCATTGCTGCCAATCATCCGGAAGTATATATGATTATGTTGCTGATTGACGAGCGCCCGGAAGAAGTTACCGACATGGCCCGCAGCGTCAATGCCGAAGTGATTGCTTCTACATTCGGCGAACCCGCCGAACGCCACGTAAAAATAGCCGGCATCGTTCTTGAGAAGGCCAAAAGACTGGTAGAGTGCGGACACGACGTAGTTATCTTCCTCGACTCGATTACACGTCTGGCACGTGCATACAACACTGTATCTCCGGCATCGGGTAAGGTACTTTCGGGTGGTGTGGATGCAAACGCACTTCACAAACCGAAACGTTTCTTCGGAGCAGCCCGTAACATCGAAAACGGAGGTTCGCTCACAATCATCGCTACCGCCCTGATCGACACCGGTTCTAAGATGGACGAAGTGATCTTCGAAGAGTTCAAGGGTACAGGTAACATGGAGTTGCAGCTCGACCGCAACCTGAGCAACAAGCGTATCTTCCCCGCTGTCAACATTGTGGCATCGAGCACACGCCGCGACGATCTGCTGCTCGACAAACAGACACTGGACCGCATGTGGATCCTGCGCAAGTACCTGTCGGATATGAACCCGATCGAAGCAATGGACTTTGTAAAAGACCGACTGGAAAAAACCAAAGACAACGACGAGTTCCTGATGAGCATGAACAGTTAAAAAAGTCCTTTTGTGAACAAAACATAAAAAAAAGAGTGAGATTCTGTTTGATTCTCACTCTTTTTATTTAGCTTTGCACTACATGCATCATAAACAAGCATAAAACAAACACCGGAAGTACAACAATTACTGTGGGAAAGTTTATTAATATAACGTTTATAGCAGTAGTAACCCTATACTCTGTCACTACACATGCTGCCAATAAAGCAACAATGCACGTGTCAGCACTCCAAAACCTGATTGACAACAGCCTCAATTATAGTAAAGAAGCTCCCAACGACAGTATCATCCAATGGGGTCATGAACTGGCTCCTATCCTGAAAAAACAGAAAGAGTACAAAACCCTCTTCCAGTTGAAACAGCTTATTGCGACTGCCTATGCCACACGCGGAGACATGAACATGGCCATCGACCATGCCCGCCAGATGTACAAGGAAGCCAAAGAACTGAATTACCCCATCGGCATTGCCCTTTCCAGCCGCGCCATCGGGGATGCTTACCTCAACGCCAACATGCAGGAACCTGCCATTGAATCCTATAAGGAAGCCCTGGAATTGCTGGATAAGATACCGGGCAGCGAAATCCTCGAACAGGAAATACTTCCGAAATTCATTCTGACCCTGATCCAGACATCACACATGGACGAAGCACGTACCTATCTGAAAAGATTCGAGAACCTGCATACCGCCGCTCCAACTCCTACATTCCACTTTTTTTTATGTGCGTGTAAAGCTTACTATGACATTGAAGCAGGCAATCCGGAGAAAGGAAAAGCCAGTTTGGACGAAGCAAGGAAAATCAGTGACCAACTGAGGTTCCTCTATCTCCGCAGTATCTTTAATTACATATTGGGGCAATACTACCAGGCTATCGGTGAGTATGAACTCGCCTTGCAACAATATGAACGCCTGATAAATACCCCTAAAGCACCCGCTCCCAACAAACACATCGGATTGCAGTTGGAGTGTGCGCAGCTACTGACTAAGATGGGAAGGACAGAAGAAGCCTGCCTGATCTACCAAAAGGCCAACGAACAAAAAGACTCGCTGAACGCTTTGAGTTATGCCCGGCAAATCAATGACCTGAGAGGCATGTACCAGATAGACCAGATGGAAATCCGGAACCAGATACAACGCAACCAGATCACCCTGTGGGTTATCATAGCTTCCATTTTCATATTAGTGCTTATTTTGTTGCTGATCGTCCGCATCCGGCAGGAAGCCAACCGCCTTCTCCATTCCAAAGAAGAGTTGGAGATTGCACGCAAGTATGCCGAAAACGCCATACATACCAAAAGCCTGTTCCTATCCAATATGAGCCACGAAATACGGACACCGCTGAATGCCCTTTCCGGATTTTCGTCCATCCTGACCGAAGAGTCTATCGACAATGATACACGACGTCAATGCAACGACATCATCCAGCAGAATTCCGAGCTGCTGTTAAAGCTGATCAATGACGTGATAGATCTGTCGAGTCTCGACCCGGGTAAGTTGACTTTCAACTTTAAGGAATGTGACGCAGTCAATATATGCCGCAACGTAATCGATACTGTAGAAAAGGTGAAACAAACCCAGGCCGGAGTCAGTTTCATCACTTCACTGGACAAACTGACTTTGCGTACCGACGAATCACGTCTGCAACAGGTATTGATCAATCTGCTGATCAATGCCACCAAATTCACCACCGAAGGCAACATTACCCTGACACTGGAGAAAGAGTCAGAGACCATGGCCCTGTTCACAGTAACGGATACCGGATGCGGCATCCCCCCGGAAAAACAGAATCAGATATTCAACCGTTTCGAAAAGCTGAATGAAGGGGCACAGGGAACAGGACTGGGACTCTCCATTTGCCAGCTTATCATCGAACAAATCGGAGGAAAGATATGGATTGACCCGGAGTACACCGGAGGTGCACGCTTCCGGTTTACACACCCCATCGGACCCACAAAAGAAGAGGAGGCAGAAGGATGAAACGATTCATACTGATCCTTATAGCATGCTGTCTGGCCTCAGGAGCGTACGCGGACGGACAAACAGAAGCCGACAGCCTGTATCGGGTGGCACAGACACTTCCGCATGATTCCACACGTCTGGAAATGCTCAAGAAACTGGCACAAATAGAACAGTTGACACCCAAATGTATCACATATTCAAACCTGCTGAGAGAAGAAGCAACTCTACAGAATAACGATAAATACAACACCATAGCCGCCTATCTGCACACAGTGTACTATTATAACCAAAGCAACCGGGACAGTGTAAAGAAATGGCTGGACATTATGGAGCCTTATGCCCGGAAGTCGAAAACCTGGGATCTGTATTTCGACGCTCTCCGCTTCCAGACAGACCTCTACACTTATGAAGAGCAGTATGAACTTGCCATCAACGAGGCAAACCAGATGTTCGAAAGGGCAAAGAAAGTGGACTGTGTCCGCGGACTGATCGGAGCCAAACAATGTCTGGGCAATGCCTATATCGGCACGGAGCGATGGGACGAGGGAATGAAAGCATTGGAAGAAGCCTATCAACTATCTTCGCGAACAGACAATGCCGTGGTACGGATCTCGATCCTTTGCCAACTGATTGCGGTAGCCAAGGATAAACAGAACAACAAACAGCTGTCCGAATACCTCGGAAAGTTAAAAGAGACTTTGCAACAGCACACTGCCACAAACCCGATGCTCAAAGAGGCATTTTATGATGTTTATCTGTTCGGTGAGGTGTACTATACCTATTATTATCTGAATACCGGCCAATCGGAACAGGCACACGAAAGCCTGGAAAAAGCCGGGAAATATCTTACTCCCAATACTTTCTTCATGTACCGGGTGCTCTATTACGATGCCTATGCAGCCTATTACCGAACTCGAAAAGAGTATGACAAAGCACTTACGAAGATGGACTCTACCGTCATTTTATTACAGGAAGACCGGAACAGCAATTATATCCACCAGCAGCTGTCTAAAGCCGATCTTCTGGTAGAAGCCGGGCGGAGTGCGGAAGCTCTTCCGTTGTATATCGGGACACTCCACCTGAAAGACTCCATCGAAACGACTATTTTCGATAAACAGATGCAGCAGATAAAGGCAAAATACAATATCGACAAAGTAGCTTTGGAAGAAGAACAGTTGAAAAGCGATATCCAACTGACGGCTTTGGTCATTGTCGGCATTGTCCTGGCAATCCTGATTGTCTTCATGCTTCGTATCTCGCACGTTCGTAAAGCATTGGAGCTATCGGAAAAAGAGACACGGAAGGCAACCCGCATGGCAGAAGAAGCCAACGAGATGAAGAACCGCTTTTTGTCGAACATGAGTTACCACATCCGTATCCCGCTGAACGGCGTAGTGGGCTTCTCGCAACTGATAGCTTCCGAATCCAACATGACCGACGAAGTCCGGAAAGAATACTCCTCCATCATCCAGAAAAATTCGGAAGAGTTGATGCGCCTGGTCAATGATGTACTCGATTTATCGCGGCTTGAAGCAGGCATGATGAAGTTCAATATTCAGGAATACGGACTAACCGAACTCTGTAACGAAGCTCTCTACATGGCGCGTATGCGCAACGAAGAGAACATCTGTATCCGGCTCGGAAACGAAACAGCCCCCGACCTGGACATCCGTATCGATACGGCCCGTTTCAGCCAAGCGCTGCTGAGTACTTTAACTTATCCGCAGAAGTGTGAAGAAAAACGGGAGATCGACTTCAAAGTGACCCATGACACAGAAAAGAACATGATCCGTTTCCGCATCATTAACTCCCCGTTGGCCGACGAAAGATTTACCTCACAGGAGGTATACATCCGCCACGAAATTAACCGGTTGTTGCTGGAGTATTTCGGAGGAAGCTATAAAAACCGACCATCCTCTTCACCTATCCGTTGGGGAAAAATTGACTTCTTTTCCCGGTGACTCGTCAACTTCTGCAGAAAGTTGTATCTTTGCGGCCTGCAAACTAAAATCCTTATTTATGTATACCAACAAACAGATCTGGAGTGTCAGTTACCCGATTCTCCTGAGCTTGCTTGCGCAAAATGTCATAAATGTCACCGACACCGCCT
>OGIV01001005.1_pt1 | contig 18355 bp, 17 predicted proteins | sample 1571861 | NCBI WGS metagenome assembly OGIV01 (sample SAMEA2582099, study PRJEB24529) | metagenome | biome: Human gut stool | place: China | collected 2011 | reverse complement strand
CTGCCATTCCGCCACATCGGCTTATATTCAATTTTGGGACATTAGTACCGGTTTCTGAAGATTGGAGGGATGTTCAGGAGGGATGTAAGAAATCCTGCTTCGACAAACTTTCAAAATTCAACGAATACTCGTAGATTTCTTGCACAGACATGAAAAATCACGAAGCGGATTTTGAGTCCCCCTCGTCTGCCATTCCGACACACCGGCGTATGTAGAACGGTATTATTATAGCGGATTTTCCGTCCAAAATCAAGACGCAGTTCCCTTTTGCAGAAAAAAGAATTTTTCGCCTTCCCTTTCCGGGGATTTCGTGGTATTCTTACGGAAAACAAGATCCTGGAGGTTTCTATGAATCACACGTTTTCTGCTCCCGTTACCGCTGCACAGCGTCAGCGGGACACTCTGCTGGGCGTGCTGGTGGGGCTGGCGCGCTCCACGGTCAATGAACCCAAAACGGAGGACACTGACCGCGTACTGGCTGCCGGTCTGCGGCTGGCGGCCGAACCGAATGCCGCCGAGAGCGCACTGCTCCGGATGACTGACATCGTTGAAGCCGAGAAGCACCGGGTGGCTCCCAACTGCGCTGCCTGTGCCATGCCCTGCGGAAACACCAGCAATTATGACCTTGCCCGTTTGTGGGGCGCACCCGCAGAAATTTGTGCCCTGAAAGTTCGACTGCTTTCTGCGGTCTGCGTCCTTGCCGGACAAAAAACGACGGCACAAATCCAGAAGGAGATCTGCGATGATCTATTTGTGCTGGCAGAGGACTGGGACACCGAACTGCTGCTGGCCATCGTCACACGGGCCGAGGGACTGTGCGACCAGTAACTTTTCCAGAAACGAAAAAGCATTTCCTGCCTGAAAACGAACCTTTTTTTACAAAACCTCTTTACAAATGCGCCTCAAAAAACTATTATATAGTTATATGCTGCTGTTTGATGCAAAGTTTTTCTACCGGTGCATTCCGGTATTATTCCCACACGCAAAACTATATGAGAAAGAAGGTAGAATCCATGTCAGTGAAAAAGCCTGTCGTTCCTGCCGCTGCAGAAGCTCCCGCAGCCGAGGCAAAGCCCGCACGCAAGACCGCAAAGTCCGCTGTCAAAACGGAGAAAGCCCCCAAAACGGAAAAGACCGCCCACAAGGGCCGTCCCCCGCTTTCCCCTGAGATCTACGTTGAATTTGCCGGCAAGCAGTATAACATCACCGATCTTGTGGACCGCGCCAAGGCCGATTACCGCCTGACCCACAAGGTGGGCGTGCAGTCCTGCAAGATCTACGTCAAGCCCGAGGAAGAAGCCGCCTACTATGTCGTCAACAAGGTCGGCGGCAAGCTGCCTCTGTAAAGGCTGCGTTTCTGTTTTTCACCGCACAGAAAAAGACCAGAGCTGTTCTGCCAAGTGGCAGTTCAGTTCTGGTCTTTTGTTTTACAATGTTACAAACCCATACGCTCTTCCCTGACGCGGAACGCGGGGTCTTACTTCAGGAACTTGTGCACGGCGCGAGCCACGATGCCGCCCAGGATGCCGGAGACGAGGAACTCAGCCACGCCCTGGACACCAACCAGCAGCACAACGAACATCAGGGGGTTGGCAGCGCCCTTAACAGACACCAGGTTCTGAACATAGTCGCAGTTGTAGAACGCCAGCACGATATAGCCCATGAAGAACAGGGTGTTCAGGGCCGGAGCGCACATGGCGCTGACGATATAGCTCCAGGTGCGGCTCTTGTCCAGCTTGCTCAGGCCGTTGAAGATCAGGCCCACACACACGCCCATCAGCACACGCATTCCCACGCAGAGGATAAAGGTGTTGACAGGGCTGACCTGGAACAGAGCGCCGGTCATGGCGGAAGCACCGGTAACGGCATCATAGAAGCTCACCGCGCCGAACACGCCGCCCAGCACAGCACCGGCCACGGGGCCCATGGTGATGGCACCCACCGCAATGGGCAGGGTCAGGAAGCTCATGTAAAGCGGGCCCATGGGCACACTGCCCAGGCCGATGGCCTTCATTACAAGTTCGATGGCGACCAGCAGTGCCAGTCGGGTGAGAGTGCGAAGATCGTTGTTTTTCATAATTCAGTTTTCCTCCTGCTGCCGTTCCGCCCTATACGTCGGATACGGCGCAAATCTGGTTTTTTCTGTCAGGGAATCTATAAATAAGCGGGCAAGCCCACCTTATTTATCACAGGGAAATTTGATGCCGGCGCTCCGCCGGGCCACGGTCAGCACACGGCTGACGGCCACGGAGGTATCCAGCATCCGGCTGCACAGCTCCTGGTCACCGCCCTCGATGGCCCTGGCAAAGGCGTGGAACTCCGCCGCCTGCCGGGGCCTGCCGCCGTTCAGGTTGAAGTGCTCTTCCTTGCCCTGATTGGGGTGGAAGGTCACGCCGCCGCACCAGTTGGCCGTGGATTTCTGCAGGATATAGCCCTTTGTGCCCTGGATGACATACCGGGCAGGCGCACCGCAGTCCTTGGCGGCCATGCTGACTGCCTTGAAGCTGTTGTACTCCATGGTCAGGATACCGCTGGTGTCGATGCCGCGCTCCATGTTGGCCAAGTAGTGCACCTGGTTCGGCTCACCGAACAGGCCCACGATATAGCTGATGTTGTAGACATTCAGATCCATCAGGGCACCGCCCGCACACTCCGGGTCAAAGGAGACCGGCGTTTCCCCGGCACAGAAGGCATCGTAGCGGCTGGAATACTGGCTGAAATTGCACTGCACCAGCTTCACCCTGCCGATGCGGGGCAGCAGCTCCCGGATCTTGTTGTAGTTTTCGAGGTACTGGGTGGTCATGGCCTCAAACAGGAACACCTTTTTGCGGCGGGCCAGCGCCGCCAGCTCCTCGGTCTGGGCAGCGGTGCAGGCCATGGGCTTTTCCACAATGACATGCTTTCCCGCTTCCAGCGCCACCTTGGCATAGCGGTAATGCTGCAGGTTGGGCACGGCCAGATAGATCACATCCACCCACTGCAATAATTCAAAATAGTTCGTGGTGCGCTGGGGAATTCCGTACTGTTCGCACATCTCGTCGGCCACCGGCGCACTGCGCTGGGTGCTGCAGAGCGCCTGCACCGTAAAGGGGCAGTCCGGCCCTGCCAGCCAGGGCAGAAACTCCCGCACGATCATCCCCGTGCCCAGGATCCCTAGTTTCATTGTTCTCTCCATCCTGTTTCGTCGTCAGCCGTTTTTGTTCTCCTCCTCGCGGCGTTCCCGGCGCTGGGAGCGGGGGCGGCGGCCCCGGCGGAAATTGTTGTTCGGGTTCCGCCGCCTGCCCCCGGCGGCATAGTGCGGCTGAGGTGCATTCATCTGGTACAGCAGTGCCAGCCCCTTCAGCAGCAGCTCCGGGTCGTAGGTCAGCGGATGGCGGCAGAGCGGCGTGACATACTTTGCCAGCCCGCCCGTGACCACCAGGGTGGCCGGGCGGCCCAGCTCTTCCTCAATGCGCTGGGTGATGCCGTCCAGCAGAACTGCCGTGCCCAGCACAGAGCCCGAAAGCATACAGCTCTCAGTGTTCACACCAATGGCTGCTTTGGGGGAGCTCAGCCGCACCTGCGGCAGCTGGGCACAGCGCTCCCCCAGAGCCCGCAGGCCGGTGGAAAGCCCCGGGCAGATCACACCGCCCCGGAATACCCGGTTTTCATCCACAACATTAAATGTAGTGGCAGTGCCCAGATCCACGGTGATGACCGGCAGCGGGAAGTTCGCCGCAGCGTAAGCGGCATCCACCAGCCGGTCCTTGCCCACGGCATGGGGGTCAGGCACCCCCATGGTCAGGCCTGTGCGGATCTCCGGCGAAACGATGACCGGCTTTTTGCCGGTGTAATAGCGGGCGCACTCAGCCAGTGCCCCGGTGATCTGGGGCACTACGCTGGTCAGCACCGCGCCCTCGAACCGAATGGGCTTTTCCGGGTGGCGGCGGTGAGCAAACACCTTTTCCATTTCAATGCGGTATTCCGCGGCGGTACGGGTGCGCACCGTATCCATGTGGGCCACAAAGCATACACGTCCGTCCTTGATGCCGCCCAGGGCGACGGTGGTGTTGCCTATATCAATGGCTAAGATCATATTTTACCTTTCCTGCAAAACCTCTCAGGCGCTTTGCTCCGGCTCCCCTGCCAGAGGAGCCGGTTGGCTTGCCTCTCCCGGCAGGAGAGGCGGCAAAGACGCAGACCTTGACGGAGAGGTTTTATTCTAAGTCAAGCTATTTTACCGCATTTTTGCGCTGGATACAAGACCCAACCGAAAGATTTTGTTGTGCTGGCGGTGATTTTGGATTATACTAAAGAGGCAAACCCGCAAAACAGGAGGTTTTTTGGATGGATCTGCAGGGCAAATGCGTCCTTTTGGGCGTTACCGGCGGTATTGCCGCCTATAAAATGGCAAATGTGGCCAGCGCACTCAAAAAGCTGGGGGCGGACGTGGAGGTCATTATGACCGAGAACGCCACCCATTTCATCACCCCTCTCGTCTTTGAAACGCTGACCGGCCACAAGTGCATGGTGGACACCTTCGACCGCGACTTCAAGTTCGAGGTCACCCACATCTCACTGGCCAAAAAGGCAGATGTCGTTCTGGTGGCACCGGCCACGGCCAACGTCATTGCCAAAATGGCCCACGGCATTGCCGATGATATGCTCACCACCGTGGTGCTTGCGGCCAGGTGCCCCAAACTGGTCAGCCCGGCCATGAACACCGGGATGCTGGAAAACCCCATCACGCAGGACAACCTCAGAACGCTGGAGCACTACGGCTTCACGGTCATCCCCTCTGAGAGCGGGGTGCTGGCCTGCAAGGATGTGGGCAGCGGCCGCCTGCCCAAGGAGGATGTGCTCATCGAGTACATCCTGCACACCATCGCCCGGCCCAAGGATCTGGCCGGTGTCCGCATCGCTGTGACCGCCGGGCCCACGCAGGAGCCGCTGGACCCCGTGCGCTACCTGACCAACCACTCTACCGGCAAGATGGGCTATGCCATCGCCCGGGCCGCCGCCATGCGGGGAGCAGAGGTCACCCTCATCCACGGTCACACCGACCTGCCGCCGGTCCGCTTCACCACCGATGTCCCCATTACCACGGCGCAGGATATGTACGATGCCGTGACCAGCCGCTTTGAGGAGATGGACGTGCTGGTGATGGCTGCCGCCGTGGCAGACTACCGCCCCGTGACGGTGGCAAGCGACAAGATCAAGAAAAAGGACGGCGACCTCTCCATCCCTGTGGAGCGCACCGCCGACATTCTGGGTACCATCGGCCCGAAAAAGACCCACCAGTTCCTCTGCGGTTTTTCCATGGAGACCCGGGATATGGTGGAAAACTCCACGGCCAAGCTGACCCAGAAGAATCTGGACATGGTGGTGGCCAACAACCTGAAGGTCGCCGGAGCCGGTTTTGGGGTGGACACCAATGTGGTCACCTTCATCACCCCCGACGGCACCCGGGAGCTGCCCCTGATGAGCAAGGCCGATGTGGCCGATGCCATTCTGGATGAGATTTTGAAGCGCAGAGGTTTATAAAAACTTTTATCCCTCTCCGTCAACCCGGCGGAGAGGGTTGTTTTTGTAAGAAAAACGTTCACTTTACCCTGCTTTTACAAAAACATTTTTCAAAATCCGAGCAAATCACTTTCCAAAAGTGCAATTTTGATGTATTCTATTCCTATCCGCTGTTCAGGTCCACTGTCCGCGGAGGAACCACAAACGAAAGAGGGGTGCGCACAGATATGCTGAAATATCTGTCAAAACGCATCGGGCGTTCCATCCTGACGCTGTTCGTCATTGTAACGCTCGTATTCTGCCTGCTGCGGCTGATGCCGGTGGAAGGCTACTTTGCAAACTACGAAAAAATGACCGAGGCCCAGATCCAGGCGGGCCTGCAGTCCATGGGCCTGCTGGACCCGCTGCCGGTGCAGATCGGCCGCTTCTGGTGGAATGCCCTCCACGGCGACCTGGGCGTGAGCCATATTTATAAGGTAAATGCCTCGGTCACCGGCATCCTGGCCAAAAAGCTGCCCATCTCCATCCAGATGGGCGTGTTTGCCATGCTGCTGAGCCTGGTCATCGGCATTCCCATGGGCCTGCTGATGGGCCGGTTCAAGAACCGCTGGCCGGATAAGATCGGCACTGCCATCATCGTGCTCATTCAGGCCGTGCCTGCCGCCGTGTATTACCTTTATATTCAGATGTACGGCACCACCGCCCTGGGCGTGGGCCTGTTGTTTGATGCCTCCGACTGGCGGTACTGGGTGCTGCCGGTCTGCTCCATGAGCCTGGGCAACGTGGCATTCTACGCCATGTGGCTGCGCCGCTACATGGTGGACGAGAGCAACAAGGATTACGTCCGGCTGGCGCTGGCCAAGGGCGTGAGCGAGAGCAACATCGCCCTGCGCCACATCTTCCGCAACGCCATGGTGCCGCTGGTGCAGTATATTCCCTCTGCCTTCCTGAACACTGTGGTCGGCTCCATCTACATCGAGAGCCTGTATTCCATCCCCGGCATGGGCGGCCTGCTGGTCACCTGCGTCCAGCGCCACGACAACACCATGGTGCAGGGCATCGTGCTGCTGTACGCCTGCGTGGGCATCATCGGCCTGATCCTGGGCGATCTGCTCATGGTGCTCATCGATCCCCGCATCAGCTTTGGCAAGAAAGAAGGTGGCCGATAATGCTGTTCCACATGAAAGATCACAAGGCAGCTGTTCTGGAAAACGACCTGAACAAGCTGCAGAAGGACGGCCCCGCCGCTTGGGCCGACCTGCCCGAGGACGAGCTGTTCACCCCCGCCGGGTTCAGCGAGGAGCGCGCCGAGGCCACCTCCTACTCCAATTACAGCTATTGGGGCAGCACCTTCCGTGCTTTCTTCAAGAATAAGATCGCCGTGGCCCTGCTCATTGCACTGGTGTTCGTGGTGGGCTTTGCCTTTTTGCAGCCCTATCTGCCCGGTCAGGCAGATCCCAACCTCTGCCAGGTAGACTCAACCACCGGTATCCAGTTCCGCAATATCGCCCCCGGGGAAGAGGGCTTTATCTGGGGCTCCAATGCCATCGGCCAGGACCTGTGGGCCCGCATCTGGGCCGGTGCACGCACCAGTCTGACCATCGCCTTCTTCGTGGCCCTCATCGAGGCCGTGGTGGGCATCACGGTGGGCGTGCTCTGGGGCTATGTCCGCCAGCTCGATTTCTTCTTCACCGAGCTGTACAACATCTGCGATAACATCCCCTCCACCATCATCCTGATCCTGATCTCCTATGTCGCATCCCCCAGCATCCAGACCCTGATCCTGGGCATGTCCATCACGGGCTGGATCGCCATGGCGCGCTTTATCCGCAACCAGATTCTGATCATCCGCGACCGTGATTACAACGTGGCTTCCCGCTGCATCGGCACCCCCATCCGCCGCATCGTGCTGCGCAACCTGCTGCCCTATCTGGTATCGGTCATCATGCTGCGCATGGCCCTGACCATCCCCGCCGCCATCGGCAGCGAGGTGTTCATCACCTATATCGGCCTGGGCCTTTCTGTGGAAACGCCCTCTCTGGGCAACCTGATCAACGACGGCCGCAAGGTGATGATGCAGGCGGGCCTGCGGTACCAGCTGCTCTACCCCACCATCATCCTGAGCTTTGTCACCATTGCGTTCTACCTCATCGGCAACGCCTTCTCGGACGCTGCCGACCCGAAGAACCACCTGCAGTAAGGAGGGACAGAAGATGGAAAAAAATCAGCTCATCCTTTCTGTAAAGGACCTCAACATCAAATTCAACCTGCGCGGCAAGGTGCTGCATGCCATCCGCGGCATCGACCTGGACATCTACCACGGCGAAGTCCTTGCCATCGTGGGCGAATCCGGCTCCGGCAAGAGCGTGTTCACCAAGAGCTTCATGGGCCTGCTGGATGCCAACGGCTCCATCACCTCGGGCACCATTGATTATTACGGTGCCGATGACGGCAAGCCCATCCGCCTTTCCGACCTGAAAAAAGAGAAGGACTGGCTGAAGGTCCGGGGCCATGAGATCGCCATGATCATGCAGGACCCCATGACCAGCCTGAACCCCCTGAAGACCATCGGCGACCAGATCATGGAAGCCGTGGAGCTGCACCAGCATCTCAAGGGCAAGGCCGCCCGGGAAAAGACCCTTGAATACCTGCGGGACGTGGGCATTGCCGACCCCGAGGCGCGCTTTGCGCAGTATCCCCACGAGTTTTCGGGCGGTATGCGCCAGCGCGTCGTCATTGCCATTGCGGTGGCCTGCAACCCGCAGATCCTGATCTGCGACGAGCCCACCACCGCACTGGATGTGACCATTCAGGCCCAGATCCTGCAGCTGCTCAAGGAGATGCAGGTCAAGTACAACCTGACCATCGTCCTCATCACCCACGATCTGGGCGTGGTGGCCAACATCGCCGACCGGGTGGCCGTCATGTACGCAGGTGACATCGTGGAGATCGGCACCTCCGATGAGATCTACTACGACCCCCGCCACCCCTACACCTGGGCGCTGCTGTCCAGTATGCCCCAGATGGGCATCAAGGGCGAGGATCTGTTCAACATTCAGGGTACACCCCCGAACCTGTTCACCGAGATCCACGGCGATGCCTTTGCCCCCCGCAACCCCCAGGCGCTGAAGATCGACTTTGTCAAGCGCCCGCCCTACTTTACGGTCAGCCCCACCCACAAGGCCAAGACCTGGCTGCTGGACCCCCGGGCCCCCAAGGTGGAACCGCCTGCCACTGTCAAACTGTTGAAAGAGGAGGGGATGCAGGATGCCTGAAAATCGTGACATTCGCGTTTGCGAAGCAGCGAATACCCCAGTGGAGTGTTCGAGCGAAAGAACGGTCTTGCGCCAGCAAGATGGAGAGGCCTCGCCCCGGCAGGTCCTGCTTGAGGTCAAGGACCTCGAGGTGACCTACGGCTCCGGCCGCAAGGCCTTCAAGGCCGTGAACCGTGCCAACTTTGAAATTTACAAGGGTGAGACCTTTGGTCTGGTGGGCGAATCCGGCTCCGGCAAGACCACCATCGGCCGCGCCATCATGCGCATCCTGCCCACCTCGGGCGGCGAGGTTCTGTACAAGGGCCAGAAGATCAACGGCAAAATCTCCCGCCAGCTGGACCAGCAGGTCATCAAGGAGATCCAGATGATCTTCCAGGACCCGCAGTCCTCCCTGAACGAGCGTGCCAAGGTCAGCTACATCGTGGGCGAGGGCCTGCAGAATGTCCGGCCCGACCTGACCGCCGCCCAGCGGGAGGAGAAGGTCCGGCAGGCACTGCTGGATGTGGGCCTGCTGCCTGAATTCGCTTCCCGTTTCCCGCATGAGTTCTCCGGCGGCCAGCGCCAGCGCATCGGCATTGCCCGCGCCCTGATCGTGGAGCCTGAGTTCATCATTGCCGACGAGCCCATCTCGGCTCTGGATATGTCCATCCGCGCCCAGGTGCTCAACCTGCTGCGCCATCTGCAGAAAGAGCGCGGCATCACCTACCTGTTCATCGCCCACGACCTCTCGGTCATGCGGTACATTTCGGACCGCATCGCCGTCATCCACAAGGGCGATATCGTGGAGCTGGCCGATGCGGAAGAGCTGGTGACCCATGCCATCCACCCCTACACCCGCAGCCTGCTCTCCGCCATCCCCATGCCCAACCCCAGGCTGGAGCGGAAGAAAAAGCTGCTGGTCTACGACCCTGCCATGCACGATTACACGCAGGAGGCCCCCCAGTGGCGGGAGCTGCGCCCCAGCCACTGGGTGCTCTGCAGCGAGCAGGAGGCCAAAGACTGGCTGGCTGAAATGTAAACTTTCTCTTGCGTTTTTTGGCAAAGTTCGCCCTTTGTTTCTTGACATTTCCACCCTGCTCTACTACAATAGCTCTTGTACGTATTGTGTTGTTTTTAACAACCGGACGAAATTTAAGACCCTGTTGAATCCGGCTGCCCCGGCTGCGGGTGCAGTGACTGCTCAAAGGACAAAGGACAATTTATGACAACATCCAACACCCCGACCTATGCTTCCCAGGCACGCCCCTGGCTGAAATTCTACGATCAGAAGTACATTGACCAGACCATGCCCGCCTGCACGGCGTTTGAGCTCGTCTGCCGGCAGAACAAGAACCGGCTGGGCGAGACCGCACTGGAATACTATGGCCGCAAGTTCACCTACGCTGATTTTATCGTCAACGTCAAAAAGACGGCAGCAGCCCTGCGGGCCGCGGGCCTGAAAAAGGGCGATATCGCCACGGTGGTCAGCGTGATGACCCCGGAGATCATCTTTGCGTTCTATGCCGCCGACATGATCGGCGCGACTCTGAACCTGGTGGATCCCCGTTACAGTGTGGAGGGCATCCGTGAGTACATTGAAGAGGTGGATTCCCACCTGCTGATCTGCCTGAATGTGGTGTATGAGCGCTGCCATCAGGCTGCCAAGCGCACCCATGTGGAACATGTGGTGGTGCTCTCCCCGGCCGACTCCCTGCCGCTGCCTCTGGCGCTGGGTTACAAGGTCCAGAATCTCGACAAGAACAAGTATCACTCCAATGTCATCCACTGGAAGCAGTTCCTTGCTGCCGGGAAGGACGAGAGCATTGCTGCGGAGCCCTATGACCCGGAGCATGCCTGCGTGGTGGTGCACACCGGCGGCACCACCGGTTCCCCCAAGGGCGTGATGCTGACCGATAATAACTTCAACGGCATCGCCATGCAGTTCTCTGCCTGCGACACGCTGTTTTCCAAGGGCCAGTCCCTGCTGAACATCATGCCCCCCTTCATTGCCTACGGCTTTGCCTGCGGCGTACATCTGCCGCTGACGCTGGGCATCAAGGTGGTCATCGTCCCCAACCTCGACCCCAATAAGCTGGGCAGCCTGATCTGGAAGTACAAGCCCGAACACATGTTCGGCGTGCCCTCCCACTACCAGCAGCTGGCTGTTGACCCCAAGCTGCAGAACAAGGATCTCTCCTTCATCCGCAACTATGCCGCGGGCGGCGATGCCATCGCCCGGGGTGCCGAGCAGACGGTCAACGACTTCCTGGCCGCTCACAATGTGGAATTCCCCATCGCCAAGGGCTACGGCATGACCGAGGTCTCCTCCGCCGCCACCGCTGCTGCCGGCCGGAACAACAAGCCCGGCAGCGTGGGTCTGCCGCTGGTCAACACGCTGGTGTCCGTCTTTGAGCCGGGCACCGACACAGAGCTGCCCATCGGCCAGCGGGGTGAGCTGTGCATCTCCGGCCCCGGCGTTATGAAGGGTTACTACAACAAGCCTGCTGAGACCGCCGCCATCAAGCACACCCATGCGGATGGCCGGGTCTGGGTGCATACCGGTGACATCGGCTATCTGGACGAGGACGGCTTTGTCTATCTGGACAGCCGGATCAAGCGGCTCATCATCCGTCACGATGGCTTCAAGGTGTTCCCCTCCATGATCGAAAATGTGGTCAGCCAGCATCCCGCCGTGCATCAGTGCTCTGTGGTGGGCTGCGTTGACAAGGATCATGTGCAGGGCCGCCTGCCTTTTGTCTATCTGGTGCTTGACCCTGCGGTTCCCGCCGCCAAGCGCAAGCAGATCATCAAGGAGCTGCGCCAGCTCTGCATTGAAGAGCTGCCCGAATATGTCCAGCCTGTGGGGTACAAGATCATCCCCGAAATGCCCCTGACGCTGGCCGCTAAATTTGATTATCGCAAGCTGGAAGAAGAGATCACTCCCCGCGATTATTAAGCAGAATAATACACATTGGAAAGGATTCGTGACGACACCATGAAAAAGAAACTGATTGGCCTGGCCCTTTCGGCCGCCATGCTGTTCTCTGTCCTGAGCGTTCCGGCCTTTGCAGCCGTCCCGGAAGAGAGCGCAGACCCCGCTCTGACCACTGAACAGACCGCCGCAGAGGAGGAGAACTGTTTCTTCACCTCCAGCAGCACCGAAGAAGAGAAGGAGCCCAACTCCATCACCTATGTTGCCCTGGGCGACAGCATCTGCGCCGGCATCGGCCTGACTACCGTTCAATATGCACATAACTTGATGGGCGTGGACGTTTCCTTCAACTTCAAGGGTTACCCCGAGACCTGCTATGTGGGTCAGGTGGGCAAAAGCCTGAACCTCGACCGGGATCATGCCATCAATCTGGGCCTGCCCGGCGTGATGAGCAAGGATATGCTGGAGCTGGTCAAGACCGGCACCATGGCCGAGATGAACACCCTCTCCGGCTGCCAGTACAATTACCCCGAGTTTGTAGATTACATCAAAAGTGCCGATGTTATCTCCATCCAGCTGGGCTCCAATGATGCTTTTGTGCCCACCGTGGTCTCTTTTGGTGAGGCCACTAACTGGAAAAGTGAAGACCTGGCTTCCATCGTGCTCAGCGGCAACCTGCGCGGCAGCAGCAAGGAAACCGAGGACGCACTGAACGAGAGCCTGAAAAAGCTCAGCCTGACCCGCAGCGAGAAAGATGCCGTCTGGAACCTGTTCTTCTCCGGCATGAACAAGATCTGCGAGAACGCTTATCCCGAAAGCAGCAGCAACCTGCGCCAGATCGTGGCGACCGTCAAGGAGCTGAACCCTGATGCCCAGATCCTGATCATCGGTGCCACCAACCCCGTGCCCCTGCTGCCCAGCTGGAGCAACTACTTCAGCAAGCTGAACAACTACGAAAAGCAGCTGGCCGATGTTTACGGTGCCACCTACGTTTCCATCCCCTTTGCTCAGACTGAGCTGGATGGCCACCCCACCGTCTCCGGCCACAAGTACATCGCCGACAAGATCGTCAAGGCCATCGAGGCCCAGCAGTAAAATGAAAGAGGAACAACCCTCTCAGTCAAAGCCTGCGGCTCTGCCAGCTCCCCCGAAAGGGGGAGCTTTTTTGATGCCGTAAAGTACAGCACCAAACCTCTTCCCTCGGGAGAGGTGGCATTGCGAAGCAATGACGGAGAGGGTCGTCCCTCTCGATGAAAAAAATATTACTTTTCGTAGCTCTGAGACAGTTCGTTCTTGGGGTCACGGTCCATCAGGGAGCGTACCGCCTCGGCGGCGCTCATGCCCTTGTTCACAACAGCGTTCACGGTCTGAACGATGGGCATTTCCACCTGATACTTGGCGGCAAGCTCCAGCGCGGCAGGCAGGGCGTTCATGCCCTCAACCACCATACCGACCTCCTTCACGGCCTGCTCCGGGGTCTCACCCTTGCCGATGAGGATGCCAGCCCGGTTGTTGCGGCTGTGCATACTGGTGGCGGTCACGATCAGGTCACCAATACCGGCCAGACCGGCAAAGGTGTGGACATTGCAGCCCATGGCCACGCCCAGCCGGGCAAGCTCGGCAATGCCGCGGGTGATGAGGGCGGCACGGGCGTTGTCGCCATAGCCCAGGCCGGTGGAGATGCCCACGCCCAGCGCAATGACATTCTTCATGGCACCGCTGAGTTCCACGCCCTTGATGTCCTCGTTGGTGTACACACGCATGACGTTGTTGGTGAACACCGTCTGCACGAATCTGGCCGCTTCCATATCCTTGCTGGCCGAAACGATGGTGGTGGGCAGGTCGATCGCCACCTCCTCGGCGTGGGTGGGGCCGCTCAGGGCCACCAGACGCACCCCCTTGGGGCCGCCCTCTTTGCCCAGCTCATCGGCCAGGATCTCCGTCATGGTGAACAGGGTATCCTTTTCAATGCCCTTGGCAACGTCCACAATGATCTGACCGTCCGGCACAAAGGGCCGGGCCTTGGCTGCGGTAGAGCGCACGAACACCGACGGCACCGCGAACAGCAGGATCTCCTTGTCCGTGCACACCTCTTCCACGCTCTTGGTGAACTTCATCTCTGCCGGAATGGTCATGCCGGGCAGATTGGGGTGGACCCGGGTGGTGGAAAGGTTGTCGATCTCCTGTTCCAGCGCCGACCACACGGTCACGTCATTGCCGCTCACCGTCAGCATCCGCGCCAGAGCCATGCCCCAGGTGCCTGCACCCAGAATACCAATTTTATGCTTCATTGTGTTTTGTCCTCCGTATGCGCCGGGCTGCTTGTGTGCCCGGCCTGTTCCCCGCGCTTCCTGCACGGGGCCTGTCTGATTCCATTTTACACGAAACATCGTACCGCGTCAACTCCTTGCCAGTCTGCACAAAGTTAATCCGTGTTTTCTTTTGTTTTTGGCCAGAGTGAAGGATTTTCGCCAATGGATTGCACTTGTCCTCATTTCATGCTATAGTATTTTGGTAGGAATTGTAGGATATGCTCTTGACCTGAGCCATCGTTTAAGGTGTATCCTAAAGATATTCCACCGTTTTTTATCAATAAGGAAGAAAAACATGTTTGAAGCACTTCTTGCCAACCGCACGGTCAGCGTGCTGTGGGAAGCCCTGCCCCGCATCCTGACGGCAGGCCTGACCATGACCATTCCCCTGACCCTGATCTCCTTCAGCCTTGCCATGGTCATTGCAGTGGCTGTTGCGCTGGTGCAGTACGCCAATGTTCCGGTGCTGCGCCAGATCGCCCGGTTCTACATCTGGGTCATCCGGGGCACGCCGCTGCTGGTGCAGCTGTTCATCATCTTCTACGGCCTGCCCAGCCTGGGCATCATGCTGGATGCTTTTCCGGCAGCCGTCATCGCCTTTGCCTTCAACGAGGGTGCCTACTGCGCCGAGACCATGCGCGGCGCGCTGGAAAGCGTGCCCCAGGGCCAGCTGGAGGCCGGTTCCTGCGTGGGCATGACCTGGTGGCAGATCATGCGCCGCATCGTTCTGCCGCAGGCCCTGCGCACCGCTGTGCCCTCCCTGTCCAACTCCCTCATCAGCATGATCAAGGACACCTCTCTGGCCTCCAACATCACGGTGGCAGAGTTGTTCATGGCAGGCCAGCGTGTGGCAGCCCGCACCTACATTTTCCTGCCCATCTACTGCGAGGTGGCTGTGGTCTACCTGCTGTTCTGCACCATCATCACCAAGCTGCAGGCGCTGGTGGAGCGGCAGCTGAACGCACACGGTTTCCAGTGAGAAAGGGGTGGACGGTATGGCCATGTTAGAGATCAAAGACATCCACAAAGCATTTTACACCTACGATGACAAGCCCCGCTTCCACATCGGGCCTTTCCCGCGCGGCAATGCCCGCCGGGTGCGCAGCGCACTGCACGTCCTGAACGGCGTGGACCTGAGTGTGGAAAAGGGAGACGTTGTTGCCATTCTGGGCCCTTCCGGCTCTGGCAAGACCACCCTGCTGCGCTGCCTGAACTTTCTGGAGACCGCTGACAGCGGCACTCTGGTGTTCGACGGCGAATCCTTCGATCTTGGCAGGATCTCCCGGGCCGACATTGCCCGCCTGCGCAAAAAAACGGCCTTTGTGTTCCAGAACTACAACCTGTTCCGGAACAAGACCGCCCTGCAGAATGTGACCGAGGGCCTGATCGTTGCCCGCAGGATGCCCAAAGAGCAGGCGGATGAGATCGGCAGACGGATGCTGGAAAAGGTCGGCCTGGCCGACCGGGCCGACTACTATCCCCGCCAGCTTTCCGGCGGACAGCAGCAGCGCGTTGCCATTGCCCGCGCCCTTGCCACCGAGAACGGCAAGACCATGGCTGAAAAGGCCCACAAGCTGGGCGTTGAGCTCGTCGAGTACATCACGAAGGATGAAGCGCTCCAGCCGAGCGTGTTCACCGATGTCAAGGAAGGCGCCTACTATGTGGACGCTGTGAACTGGGCCGCGGATAAGAAGGTCACCTCCGGTAAGACCGAGACGACCTTCGCCCCCAACGACTCCTGCACCCGCGCGCAGGCCGTCACGTTCCTGTGGCGCGCCGCCGGCAGCCCCGAGCCGACCGCAAGCGAGATGACCTTCACCGACGTGAAGGCGGACAGCTACTACGATAAGGCCGTCCTGTGGGCCGTCGAGAACAAGATCACCTCCGGCGTGAGCGACACGCTGTTCGCGCCCGACGCGACCTGCTCGCGCAGCCAGATCGTGACGTTCCTGTACCGCATGCAGAACAGCACTGAGAGCAAGGCAGAGAATCCGTTCACCGATGTCAAGGCGGACGCCTACTACGCAAACGCCGTCCTGTGGGCCGTGGAAAACGGCGTGACCACCGGTGCGAGCGCGACGACTTTCGACCCCGCGGGCGACTGCACGCGCGGTCAGATCGTCACTTTCCTCTATCGCTGCCTGAGCAAGTAAGCGATAAAAGCAAACAGGAGAGCCCCCGAAGAAAACCTTCGGGGGCCCTTTTTTTGCGGAACGGGTGGGAGAAATATCAACAGAAGTTGATGTTGCGTTGAGAAAGAGTTCATCTGCTTGCGGTAAAAATATAAAATCTGATGTTGTAAGTTCCGGCGGGGATGCCCGCAGATGAGGTTTTTATCTTTCAGGAAGGAAGAAACGAACGATGCGAGTGAAGATTATTTCCGACAGCACGTGCGACCTGTCGCCCGCGCTGCTCGAGTGCTATGATATTGCCGTCACGCCGCTGTGCGTCATCAAGGACGGCAAGGACTTCCACGATGGTGTGGACATCACGCCCGACGACATTTTTGCCCACGTGGACGGCGGCGGAGACCTTTGCAGCACGTCGGCGGTCAGCCAGTACGAGTACGGCGAGATGTTCGCGCGCTACGCGAACAAGTATGACGCGGTGGTGCAGATCACCATCGGCGCGAATTTCTCCTGCTGCTATCAGAATGCCTGCGCCGCGGCGCAGGAGTACGAAAACGTCTTTGTGGTCGATTCGGAGAATCTGAGCACCGGCCAGGGCCTTCTGGTCGTCGCGGCGGCGAAGCTCGCCGAGCAGGGCCTTTCCGGCGCGGAGATCGCCGAGCGCGTGCGCGCGCTCGCGCCGAAGGTCGAGGCGAGCTTTTTGATCGAGCGCCTCGACTACATGCGAAAGGGCGGCCGCTGCTCGGCTGTGGCCGCGCTGGGCGCGAATCTTCTGCACCTGAAGCCCTGCATCGAGGTGCGAAACGGCAAGATGGCCGTGTGCAAGAAGTACCGCGGCTCGTTTGAAAAGTGCATCCGCCAGTATGTAAAAGAGCGCCTTGACGGGCGCGGGGACATCGCGCCGGAGCTCGCGTTCATCACCCACGCGGCGGCGGACGCGAACGTCGTGGCCGCGGCGAAGGAGGAAGCGGCACAGTACGGATCGTTTGAGACCGTCGAAGAGACGCAGGCGGGCTGCACCGTCTCGTGCCACTGCGGCCCGAACACGCTCGGCATCCTGTTTGTGAGAAAGTAAAGGAGAAACCACCGTATGGCTCGCCATACGGTGGTTCTTTTTCAGCATTTTGCGCTTTTTCGCCAAAAGATGACCGCGAGCGCGGTGCAGACCGCGATGGCGGCGGCATAGGGGATGACGAGCAGAAACGCGGTGCTCGCCGGTGCGCTGTAAGAAGCATAGCGGATGCCCCAGAGCATGTCGCAGTAGTTGAATGCGACGGTGGCGCACATTACATCGGAGAGCAGGATCGCCAGCGCGGCGAAGGTACAGGACAGAGCTTTCATGGAGAGACCTCCTTATTTGTGTTTGGTGCTTTTGAGCAGCAGCGCCGCGCCCGCGGCGATGGCCGCGACGCAGAGCAGCAGAAAAATGCCACTGCCGTCGATGCGGATCATCGACGATCCGCTGATCTGCGCGGGAACGGACGGGACAAGGATCGACAAAACGCCATAGACGATCAGCGCGGCCGCGCCGCCGAAGCAGAGAATGAGGCTCAAAAGCCGCATCGTCCGGTGCTCCTCCTGCGCTTCGGCGGGCGCGGCATTCGGCGCACCGTCTTTTAGAAGGTAGTCGAGCGAGACGCCGAAGTAATTGCTCAGCGCGAGGAGCTTGTCGCTCTCAGGCATCGCGCTGCCGCCCTCCCATTTGGAGATGGCCTGACGCGAGACGTTCAGCGCCTCTGCAAGCTGCTCCTGCGAAAGACCGCTCTTTTTGCGCAGTGTGTAGAGTTTTTCAGGTAGTGCCATGGTTCCTCCTTTCGCAAAAAGCATAGCGTTAGTGTGCGCAAAATGCCATGTATTGCAGTAGACAATTGCGCAACCGTGGGTAGCAATGAAGACTTTTTGCGGAAAACAGTCCTGTTTTTGCCCATTTTACCATGCGGAGGGGGAAAGCGCCAGCGGAGAGCAAAAAAATCGCCCGAACTGGAATTTGTTCGGGCAATTTTGGTTCAGTTCTGTTCCTCGGAGGGGGCGTTCTTCTTTTCAAGCTCCGCGCGCAGCATGCGGTTTTCAGCCTGCAGGGCGTCAAGCTTGTCGTTCAGCGGGGCGAGCTGCTTTTTGAGCTCGCGCGCGACGATGCCCTGATAGAATTTGTACCGGCTCGCTGTGCCGGCTGCGGCGCACACGACAGTCACGCCGCCGGCGATGAGGCCGGCCTTTTTCCAGTCG
>OGIV01000996.1_pt1 | contig 18458 bp, 14 predicted proteins | sample 1571861 | NCBI WGS metagenome assembly OGIV01 (sample SAMEA2582099, study PRJEB24529) | metagenome | biome: Human gut stool | place: China | collected 2011 | reverse complement strand
AATTGCAAGCGACTTATGACAAGTATATTGCCATGCGTGATGAGTTGGGACGTACAGAAAAACCTCAAACCTTGATGGATATGGCGACTATTTTTGGCCGTTATGAGCGTGCTAATGGTCGTTTGGATGACATGGAAGTGTCTGATGAAATCAATGCCTGCTCAGTTGAAATTGAAGTGGATGTCAATGGTGTCAAAGAACCATGGCTTCTTATGTTCAAGAATGAAACACACAACCACCCAACGGAGATTGAACCATTTGGTGGTGCGGCAACTTGCCTTGGTGGTGCTATCCGTGACCCACTTTCTGGTCGTTCTTATGTATATCAAGCTATGCGCATCACTGGTAGCGGAGACCCTCGCACACCACTAGCTGATACACTAGAAGGCAAGCTACCACAAAAGAAAATTACTGTTGAAGCCGCACGTGGCTATTCCTCCTATGGTAACCAAATCGGCCTTGCTACTGGCGAAGTTAAAGAATACTATCATCCAGGTTATGTGGCAAAACGCATGGAAATCGGTGCTGTTATCGGTGCTGCTCCGCGCAATCAAGTGCGACGTGAAGTACCAACACCAGGTGATATCATCGTACTACTCGGTGGTAAAACAGGTCGTGATGGCTGCGGTGGGGCTACAGGTTCTTCTAAGGAACATACATTAGAATCCCTCGCTACATGTGGTGCAGAGGTTCAAAAAGGGAATGCCCTTACAGAACGTAAAATTCAACGCTTATTCCGTCGCCCTGAGGTAACAACACTCATCAAACGTTGTAATGACTTTGGTGCTGGTGGTGTCTCCGTAGCCATCGGCGAACTAACAGATGGCGTTACCATCAACCTTGACTTAGTACCTAAAAAATACGACGGTCTCGATGGTACAGAACTGGCTATTTCCGAATCCCAAGAACGTATGGCTTGTGTCATTGCACCAGCCGATGTGGATGCATTTATGAAATATTGCGATGAAGAAAATCTTGAATGCACAATTGTTGCCGATGTAACCGATACAAATCGCCTCATCATGACATGGCGCGGAGAAACAATTGTCGATATCAGTCGTGATTTCTTAAATACAAATGGGGCTAGTCAACAACAAGAAGCTGTAGTGACAGCTCCTACTGAAAAATCTTATTTCCGCCGTGGTTCTGCAAGTGCCGACAATTTCAAAGATCAATGGCTCGAAGCAATATCTACATTAAACACTGCTTCTCAACAAGGCCTTGTTGAACGCTTTGATAGCACAGTTGGGGCCAATACAGTGCTCATGCCATTTGGTGGTAAATATCAAAAAACACCTACCCAAGGTATGGTGGCAAAATTACCAGTTCTTCACGGTGAAACAACAACTGCTAGTATCATGACACATGGCTTTGTACCTGAATTGTCCGCTTGGAGTCCATACCATGGCGCACAATATGCCGTGCTTTTATCCGTTGCAAAACTTGTGGCACTCGGTGGTCGTCGTCAAGATGCATACCTTACTTTACAAGAATACTTTGAACGTTTACACTCCAAAGAATCTTGGGGTAAACCGGTAGCAGCACTTCTAGGTGCTTACAAAGCGCAAAAAGAACTTGAAATCGGTGCCATTGGCGGCAAAGATTCTATGAGTGGTACATTTATGGATTTAACAGTGCCTCCTACCCTCGTATCCTTCGCAGCGGTAACAGCTCCTGTTAAACATATTGTAAGCCAAGATTTAAAAGGACCTGACCATCGTCTCGTATACTTTGATGTACCTCGTACGTACAACGATACACCTGACTGGGATCACTTCAAAGAAAATTGTGATATCTTACAAGAGGAAATTGAAAAAGGTCGCGTATACTCTGCCTATGTAGTAGACCAAGGTGGCATCCCTGAAGCAGTTTCCAAAATGGCTCTCGGCAATAAAATTGGCGTTAAGTTCGACAAATATGCAGAACGAGCTATTTTCCAACCAGCTATTGGTTCTTTCATCGTAGAAGTAGATATTACAGCGGTTAACCATTTACTTGAATTGTCCGACGTTCGCGTTATTGCAGTTACCCAAGACAAACCTGTCATCGAATGGAACGGCCAATCTGTAACACTTGATGAAATCGAAAAAGCATACGAAAAACCATTATCCGATATATTCCCATTGGAAGCAAAATCCGGTACTGGTGAAGCGGTAGCTTACATTCACGATCAACACGCAAAACCTCGCAGTACATCCTTAGGTGCCAAACCAAAGGTACTTATCCCTGTATTCCCTGGCACTAACTGTGAATTCGATTCCGCTCGTGCTTTTGAACGAGCTGGTGCTATTGCAGACATCGTACTAATTCGCAATCAAACGCCAGAACAATTAAAAGAATCTATCGACGTAATCAAAGCTAAATTAGCAGAGTCTCAAATTCTTATGTTCCCAGGTGGTTTCAGTGCTGGTGACGAACCTGATGGTTCCGGTAAGTTCATGGCTACCCTCTTCCGCAACCCATACCTTGCAGAAGGCTTAGAAAATCTCTTGTACAAACAAGATGGTCTAGTTCTTGGTATCTGTAATGGTTTCCAAGCTCTTATCAAATTAGGCTTGTTGCCTGGGGGCCACATTGAAACGTTGACTGCAGATCATCCTACATTAACGTACAATACAATTGGTCGTCACTTGTCTCGCATGGTCAATACAAAGGTAATTTCCACTAAATCCCCTTGGATGTGTGATGCTAAAGCTGGTGAAATTTATACTGTACCTATTTCTCATGGGGAAGGTCGTTTTATTGCATCCCCTCAACAAGTGTTAGAGTTCAATAAAACTGGTCAAATCGCTACGCAATATGTAGACTTTGACGGCATCGCATCCATGGATAGCCGCTTCAATCCAAACCAATCCGTCGCTGCCATCGAAGGTATTTATAGCCCAGATGGTCGCGTATTCGGTAAAATGGCTCATTCCGAACGCTGTGGTGCAGGTATTAGTAAAAATATTCCTGGCCAATTAGAAATGCCAATCTTTACATCTGGTGTAAAATACTTTAAATAATTAATGATTATTCTTTCCTGTGAAAGCCTACTCCTTTGGGTAGGCTTTTCAATATTGATTTTTTTCGAAAATATTAGTATTATAAGTTGATGATATATTTACGAACATGAGAATTCGTGTAAACCTATACATAACAAATGTGAGTTAAGAAAGGATTTTATTATGCATTGTGCTCAGAAAATGACCCATAATATCTACTGGATTGGTAGTAATGACTGGACTACAGAACGTTTTGAAAACTTATTCCCTATTCCAAATGGTGTTAGCTATAACAGCTATTTCATCGATGATGAAAAAACTTGTGTTGTTGACTCTGTAGATGCGGAAATTCGCGAAGAATACTTTGATAACTTGACTCATCTATTAAATGGTCGCGACCTTGATTACATCATCGTAAATCATATGGAACCAGACCATTGCCAAACATTATTGGAAACATTGGAACGCTATCCAAACTGTAAAATGGTTGGTAATGCTACAACATTCCGCATGTTCGAGCAATTCTACAATTCTCCAAAACCTGACCAATACTACACTGTAAAAGAAGGCGACGAAATTTGCCTTGGTAAACATACACTTGTTTCCTACACTATGCCTATGGTTCACTGGCCAGAAGTAACTTGTACATATGAAAAATCTACTGGTACATTATTCTCTGCAGATGCTTTCGGTACATTCGGTACAGTTAACGGTAACATCTTTGCAGACCAAACTGATTACGTTGCTACCTACGAAGATGAAGCTCGTCGTTACTACACAAATATAGTTGGTAAATACGGTCCTCAAGTACAAAATGCGATTCGTAAAGTTTCTGGTCTTGAAATCAAACGCATTGCTCCACTACATGGTCCTATCTGGCGTACACCTGAAACTATCGATTATATCTTGCGCAAATACTTGCACTGGTCCAGCTACACAGCTTGTAAAAAAGGTGTTGTTATTGCCTTCGGTTCTATGTATGGTAACACTCGTGCTATTGCACAACAATTGGCTAAGCAATTGTCCAAACGCGGCGTCACAGATATCAAAATCTACGATGTTTCCAAAACTAATGCTTCCTACATCATCGCTGATGCTTGGAAATACACTAACTTGGTAACAATTGCACCTACATACAATTTGAACCTATACCTTACTATGGAAAACTTCATTCATGAATTGAAAGCACTTAACTTCCAAAACCATAAGGTATCCATCATTGGTAACCACTCTTGGGCATCTGCTGCAATGAAAACAATGGTTGCTCACTTTGAAAACGACTTCAAAGACATTGAAATCGTATCCGAACCACTTGATATCAAATCCTCTTTAAAACCAGAAGATCTTCCAAAAATCGAAAAAATGGCAGACGATATCAAAGCATCCATCGATGCAGCTGAAATTAAAGAAGTATTATAATTGAATAGAAAAAGCTAGAGGCTCGTAGACAAGAAAATCTATGAGCCTCTAGCTTTTTTTCTATTTAATTATTTTATAATTTTCCCATTGGTGAAATCGATACCCTACGCCCCATACGGTATCTATATATTGTTCACCATTATATTTCTTATCCACCTTTATACGCAATCGATTCACGTGAACCATAACCGTAGATGTTTCACCAAAAGAATCTGCCTCCCACAGCCTTTCATAAATCTCTTCTTTAGTAAATACACGGCTTGGATGTGTAGCTAAAAGGACTAGAATCTCGTATTCTCTTGGTGTTAATGGTACAACCTCATCATGAAGTAGTACCATACGGGATGCCAAATTAATTTCAAGGTGCCCTGCTGTAATCTTAGGTTCTTCAACTTTCACAGGAGATGCAGTAGAGGCTAGTATTCTTTCAAAACGTTGAATGTGAGATTTTACACGTGCTACAAGTTCTACAGGGCTAAAAGGTTTGGTTAAATAATCATCTGCTCCTATTCCTAACCCTCTAATTTTATCAATATCTTCACGTTTAGCACTAACCATTAGAATCGGTACTTCCTTCTTCATACGGATATCTTTACATATGGAGAATCCATCCTTTTTAGGAAGCATTATATCTAGGATAATACAGCTATAATCATTTTGTATGGCTTTTTCTACCCCCGTCACGCCATCAGTGGCAATCTCGACTTCAAACCCTTCAATCTCTAAATAATCCCTTTCCAACTCGGAAATTCCTTTATCATCTTCTATGATCAAGATTTTTTTCATGCTTCCTCCAACTCTGTCATAATTGGAAATTCCATAATAATCGATAGACCGGAACCATTCAAACCCTTTTCGGCCCAAATTTCTCCATCCATATCCATTACAATTTGTTTTACAATGGCAAGACCTATCCCATTCCCGTTAGCCACTTCACTACGGGCCTCATCGGTGCGGAAAAATATGTCAAATAGTTGATTTAATGATGCTTCTGGTACACCTATTCCATTATCGGTAATGGTAAGGCGAACCCTATGATTCTGATAGACAGTGCTAACATTAATCTTAAGTGGATCTGTACTCCTATATTTCCAACTATTGGAAAATATATTATCCAGTATTCGTACAAATTGTTTTACATCAGTTCTAACAAGTTGGTCAGATTCACCATAAGACTCTACCAGTATAATCCCTTTATCTTCAAAATCTCCTTTATGTCTTTCTATATATTCAGAAATAACTTGATTCAAACTAACTGGTCTATAATCATACACAATCTGCCCAAGCTCAAGCTTTGAAAAATCAGACAGCATAGATACTAATTTCTCAATATTACCAGCCATAATATATATCATTTGTACATAATGAGTTTGCTTTTCTGGAGTTCGTGCAACACCATCTAAAATACCACTTGCATAGCCCTTAACAGATGTAAGCGGTGTTGCAATATCATGGCAAATGCCTGCAATCATTTGCCTCCGTTTCTCTTCATACTCTTCACGCAATTGCTTTTCTCTGGCTAAGGATCTTTGCATATTATTAAAAGCCTCACAAGTTTCTCCTAACTCATCATGATAGGTCACTTTAATAAGACTAGGTGTAACCCCTTTCTTAATATCTATAGCAGCCCTTTGAAGATATTGTAAAGGTAATAAAATTTGCTTAGACAAGCGATTGGCAATATAAATACCACCAAATACAGCCGATGCCACTACTAAAGCAAGAGCTAGGCCAAATAGAAACTCTACCAGTACCTTCTCATCTGTTTCATGTCCCATCGATTTTGCCATAAAGGGGATGTGTCCCGCTCCAATGACTAACATACCGTCATCATAACGATTAACATATGTCAATCGATCACCATCCCATTCATAGTATCTACTATCATTATCTGTAATCAATCCTATTTTCTTGAAAGTAGACACTATATGCTCACCATCACTGTCAGGTGTCATATATAGTACCGTATCATCTTTCATAATAACAACATCAACGCCTTGCGCTTCTATAACAGATGTATTATTACGTAAGCTAAACACAGTCGTGTCTTTAGATAATAACTTTTTATTTATTTGTTCTAGTTCGAATTGAAGGATTTGAGATTGTATCGTACTAGGTGCTAACATCATCCAAGAGCGCTGCTCTATAGGGTTAGAAAACCGCAACAAACTCCAAATACCACCAACCAGTAGGAATAGTGTAATAAGTGGTATCACTAGCATTAATAAATTACTGAGCAATAATTTATATTGTACCTTTAGGTTTTGAAACCATGTATTCATAAAAACCTCCTTTAATAGCTCCATTATAAGCATAAAAATAACATTATCCTATATCATCTGTACACCTTTCTAATATTGTTATAAGGTCGTAAGATTTTCGTAAGATTTCTCCGATATGATGTATGCATTAAGAAAACCATACTCAACATTAGGAGGAATTATGAACTACGAATTGTTTCAAGTCATTAATAATCTAGCAGGTATAAGCCCAATTTTAGATCAATTCATGATTTATATAGTAAAATTTAGTGCACCAATCATGGCTATACTAGTAGCGACCCTATTAGGGCTTGGCCTTTATACAAAAGATAAAGAGCTTACTATGAATAGCATACATACAATCTTACTATTAGGAATTACGCTTGCTATACATCAAGTAATCGGTTTTTTCTATGTAGAGCCACGACCATTCGTATCTCATACAGTTAATCTCTTGCTAGTACACAGTGCAGATCCAAGTTTTCCAAGTACACATGCTATGGGAATGAGCGCTATAGCTCTATCTCTATTTGCTGTATATAAAAGATTAGGCTCCATTTTAATTGCCCTAACACTTCTTACAGGATTTGCCAAAATATTTGTAGGGCATCATTATCCTATAGATATTATCGGTGGTTTTATTATTACCTATGTGTTATTTCTTTTATATAATAAGTTACTCAAACAAAGAATTACACCATATATCAGTAATTTAAAACATATGCAAAGACACCTTAGCACTATATTTAAACGATCCAGCGTTCTCATTATAGAGTCTCAACGCCCCTTAACTAAGCGTTTCACAAAATAATTTATTTTTCAGACTAATAAGGACTAATAAATATGCCACAAATTTGTAGTAGATGGATCCATGCTAAATACTTTCATATAACAATAATCCTAATAATCTCAGGAATACTATATCTTCTAGGAAATGCGGGCCTTGCCATTACGGATCCTGTAGAGTCCAATTATGCTTTAACAGCAAAGGAAATGTTATTAAATCAAAACTATTTTTCTCCTCAGATTTTTAACCACTATTGGTATGATAAACCTATCTTTTATTATGTAGAGCTTATCATAAGTTACAAACTATTCGGCATTTCTAATTTTGGAGCACGCTTTTTCTCCGCCTTATTAGGAGTAATGAATATTGGATTACTCTATAGCTTTGTACATCAGATACGAGGAAAAAAGACGGCTGTTATCGCCGCTATTCTATATGCTACCTGTGCGGAATTCTGGATTATCTCCAAAGCTGTCATTACCGATATGACGCTAGTATTATTCATCAATATTACCTTGATGAGTTTTTATATTGGGTACCGAAAGCATATGTTACATCAAAAATATGCTACGTACTATTATATAGCTTATATAGGGGCCGCTCTAGCAGTATTAACAAAAGGTCCTATTGGATTTTTATTGCCAGGACTCATCATCCTCATATATTTAGCTGTATCACATAATCTCAAGGAATTATTATATCTAAAAATACCACTAGGCTTATTACTACTTACTTTCATAGGTGGGAGTTGGTATATCTATATGTATACAATGCATGGTAGTGATTTCATCAATGTATTTTTGGGAGTCCATAACTGGTTACGTGCTACTGTGTCAGAACATCCCCAATTCAATGTATGGTATTACTACATTATTGTAACACTCATCGCCCTATTCCCATGGTCTTTTATTATATCCTATAAGCTTTATACACAAAGAAAGCGCTTACATAAACACAATCATATAACCCCCTTCACCATCTTTTTAGGTATATGGGCCTTAACTGTACTTATATTTTTTACTTGTATGGCTACTAAGTATACAACATATACCTTCCCAGCTCTTGCACCTATGACAATACTTATAGCGATACTATGTAAACCACATTATCGTTTCATTCGGAAAGCAGCAATATTAACTGTAATGTTATATGGTATATTAACCTATACAGTAGCGATGCCACTAATGAATCATGCATCGTCTGTTATTACCAGTCAATACATCCTCAATACTATTTCCGATAATGCAATGATTATCAGTGCGCGTCATGATTATCGTGTATCAACTACGTACTATAGCAATCACACAATTTATAAATTGGAAGCAACCCGAGACGATTCTATAAATCCTATGAGTTTATCATGGGATGCAAAAAAAATCATGCCCTTAGCTTATGCTAACGAATTACCTTCCAATACCGCCATCTATTTATTAACAGATTCTGATCAGTTTCCTAATAGTCTAAATAAATCAGAATGGACATGTATTGAAAGCAATGCAGAGGTAGATATCTATAAACACAATAAATAGCTATCGAAAATACTATACTCCATCAAAAATTTTCTTGACATCTAAACTCCTATCTAATATACTATACAAGTACCTGTTACACAACAGAATACATGGAGAGGTGTCCGAGCGGCTGAAGGAGCATGATTGGAAATCATGTGTGCGGTTATCCCGTACCCAGGGTTCAAATCCCTGTCTCTCCGCCATAGTAAAAGCAGTGCTTATGCACTGTTTTTTTATTATATAAAACCAAGAGGTGATACGAATGTATCACCTCTTTTTATATCTCTTATATCAAACTTTAAAGTATTACATTTTACTACTACCAAACGACTAAAGAGAAAAGGCTATCGACTTAACATCGATAGCCTTTTATGTTTATATCATTAGTTTATATCACTATTTATGAATTTTTTTGGCTATGTCACCAATGATTTCAGGTGTTGTTCTACAGCAACCACCTATTATCTCTGCCCCAGCATTACGCCATACGTCAACATAATCTACGAATGATGCAGGGTCGCCATACCAAGTCTTAGTTTCACTATCATAGCTTTCACCAAGATTTGGATATACAGCAATTGGTTTATCCGTAACAGTACGAATATCCTTGATCAAGGACTCTACATACTCTGGCTTGGTACAATTGATGCCAATACCAGTTATAGGTCTAACCTTGTCAATCATTTCTGCACATTTAATGATGGTTTCACCACTAGAAACATGGTGTCCATCTTTACAAGAAAAGGCAATCCACCCAGGGATTCCTCGCGATGTATATGGGTCAGACATGGCGCGAGCAATAGCAATAGCTTCGTCATAAGACGGAATAGTTTCAAAAGATAATATATCAGGGTTTTCTTCACAGAATAATGCTAGCCGAGGAATATGGAAAACCTCAAGATATTCAGTTTGTACATCAGGATATCCACGGTACTCAGAACCATCCGCCAAAAATGCACCATATGGCCCTACAGAAGCCGCCACTAATGGTTTAGGCAATGCGCCTTCAGAAAAATATCTAACCCCATCTGGAGTCTCTTCACCAAGTGTAATCCCTCGCAATGTAAGTGCTCCAGTCGCCTTAGCCTCTAAAAACTCATTGCGAGCTTGTACAGCTAAACGAACGGATAATTTAACGAGCTCTATGGCCTCTTCCGTACCATAACCTAATCCTTTAAAGCCAGCTACTGTTGCTTGATATCCAGAACTTTGAATGATGTCTGCCCCAGCCGCCAAGTACGAGATATGTATTTTTTTGATGATATCCGGTTGGTCCATAAGAATCTTAGCAGACCATAATTTATGCTGAAGATTGCAGCCGTAACGCTCTAACTCTGATCCTAAGCCACCATCTAAAACGAGGGCGCCCTTCTCTTTAATTATATCTAAAAATGCACGTCGTTTAGCCATCATATCACCCATTCTATACTACCTCATATCATTTGAGGTTTACTAAACGTATTATAACAAATAATACGCTTAGGTTCTATCTACAAACTATTTTAAATCCTCTGCAGGTGGCTCTTTACCAAACCATTTTTTATAAATCTCTGCATATTTGCCATTGGCTTTAATCTTAGCCAAACCATCGTTAACTTTATTAAGAAGCTCTGTATTGCCTTTCTTCACAGCAATACCAAGTGGTGCCGCATCATAGTCCTCTCCAGTGACCTTTGCGATACCTTTGCCCTTACTATTAACATAATATTCGTTGACCGGTGTATCGTTAATAACTACATCTACACCTCTATTTTGTAATTCTAAGAATGCATCTACGATGAGATTAAATTGGCGCACATCGGCATTAGGAATCTTACTAGCAATTTCCGCACCAGTAGAACCAATGGATACACCGATACGCTTTCCTTCTAAGTCCTTAAAACTATTAATATTCGTGTTATCGATATTTACAACAAGGCCATTACCTGCAATATAGTATGGTTTACTAAAGTCTACAGACTTAGCACGATCCTCGGAAATAGTCATATCCGAAATAGCAATATCGATGGTATTACTTTGTAGTGCTGGTAAAAGTGCATCAAAGTTCAAGTTTTGAACATCTGCTTCAACGCCCTCTTCCTGTGCAATGGCATTAATAATATCAATATCAAAACCTGCTAATTTTCCACTGTCTTTATCTTTAAAACCAAATGGTGCATAGGTTGCATCAGTACCAACGCGCCATGCTTTTTGAGTGCTACCTGTATTACCACAGCCTGCTATAAATAAACTACTAGCGATTGTAAAAGCCCCTAAAAGAACTGCTATTTTCTTAAATTTCATAATTAATCTTACTCTAACGTTACAATAATCTGTAAAGCTTTCTTTCTATATACGAATAAATCTATCTATACCTACAGTATGAGTATAATAAAAATAATACCTCTAAAGGTATTATAGTATTATGATAACATTCGATATAGTTAGGGTCAATTAATCCGACTATATCAATAGGTATTACACAAGCATAGCTTTAGGTTATATCAAACATACTATATAGCTAGAAACAAAAAATAATCATAATTACAAAAAGACCGCCTCCACCAAGCTAAACCTAACTTGATGAAGGCGGCCATCTCCAAGAAGGAGAATTCCTAAAAGTTCTCCTCCACCGTCATGTTCGGAAACAGTGCATAATTCTGGAATAAATAACCGACATGTCTGTCCTGCACGCACAGATTGATCTTTTTACCGGAATCAAACAATACCCTGCCATTCAAAACAATTTTCCCACGATCCGGTGTCTCAATGCCGGCAATGCATTTTAACGTCATGCTCTTGCCACAGCCGGACGCACCGAGGATTCCGGTGATTCCCTGTTTTCCTTCAGTATCAAAAGAAACAGACAGCACCTTGTCATTTAGTTTTTTTTCGATCTCCACCTGTAAACTCATCTTTTTTCTCTCCACGCAGATTCATTCCTGCCACGATGAGCAGGGAAAAAGCAACAATGATCAACACGTATTTTCCTGCGGTATCCATATCCCCGGCTGCCACCTCAGAATAAATGGCGAGTGGCAGCGTCCTTGTTTTTCCTGCAATATTCCCGGCGATCATCGCAGTCGCTCCGAATTCACCGAGCCCTCTTGTGAATGCGAGCACGCCGCCGGAGAGGATTCCCGGTCTTGCCTGCGGCAGGACAATTTTCCAGAAAATGGTGCGCTCACTCATGCCAAGTGTTCTGCCCGCATAGATCAGATTTGCATCGACCTGCTCGATCGCACCTCTCGCCGAGCGGTACATCAGTGGAAACGAGATTACGACAGCCGCCAGAACGGTTGCCTGCCAGCTGAACACGATTTTATAATGAAATACTTTTTCTAAAAAGATACCGGCCGGTCTTTTTGCTCCAAACAGATATAACAAAAAAAAGCCCGCTACGGTCGGAGGCAGTACGAGCGGCAGTGTCAGCAATCCATCCAGCCATGCTTTTGCTTTTGGGGAACGGACAGACACAACGCCCCGTGCTGCCCAAAGCCCCAGAAAAAATGTGATGATGATCGATACGACCGATGTTTTTAACGAGATCCATACCGGAGAAAGATCCATTTTTTATGCCTCCTGAACTACTATCCTGTCTTATTGCTGTGAATTGACAGTGAATCCTGCTACCTTGAATACGTCAAGCGCTTCATCGGACTGTAAAAACTCCATGAATACATCTGCTGCGTCTTTGTTCTTTGTCTCTTTTAACTCTGCCACCGGATAAATGACTCTGGAAACACTTTCCTCCGGTGCTTCTGCCACAACCGAAACCTTGTCAGTCATGGAAGCTGCGTCTGTTGCGTAAACGATCCCGGCGTCTGCACTTCCCTCAGCCACCCAGTTTAATACCTCTGTCACGTTGGTTCCAAGACTTAATTTACCTTCCGCACTGCTCCAGAGATCCAGATTCTCCAATGCCTCTTTGCCGTACTGTCCTGCCGGAACACTCTCCGGATCACCGATTGCGATCATATCTGCATTCACGATGTCCTCAAAAGAAGTGTAGCCGCTCTCATTTCCCGCCGGAACGATCAGAACGATTTTATTTTCCAGAAGATCCACAGATGCATCCTCTGCGATATAGCCCTCCTCCTGCAATGCCTCCATCTGTTTTAACGCTGCGGAAAAGAAGATGTCCACATCTGCGCCAGCCTCGATCTGTGACTGTAATTTTCCGGAACTGTCATAAGTTCCCTCGATCGACACTTCCGGGTACTGTGTCTCAAATATTGGGATCAGATGCTCTGTAAAAGTTTTTTCCAGACTTGCAGCTGCCGCCAGTGTGATCGTTCCCTGGATGTCTGCATTCTGTGCTGCACCAGATGTTTCTGTTGTCACTGTTTCCTCTGTGCTTTCATTCTGTGCCGGAGCATCTGTGTTTGTATCTGCTCCTTTATTGCTGCCACAGGCTGCAAGTCCTGCGGTCATAGCAGTCAGTAATAGAACTGCTGTCCATTTTTTCATCATTTTTCCTCATTTTGCTTCTGATTATTTTTATACAAAACTGCAAATTGTTTGCAAATTTATGGTTCTTTTATTTTCCTGCACAATTTCCGGTATTTCCCTTTAAAATATCAATTCCATGCGTCAGTGCACCAATCGCATATTCCAGACACTCTCTTACCGCCTTCGGGCTTCCCGGAAGGTTGACGATCAACGCCTCTTTCCGGATTCCCGACACGCCCCTGGAGAGCATTGCCCTCGGCGTGATCTGCAGGGAATAATAGCGCATGGCTTCCGAGATTCCCGGTGTTTCGCGCTCAACTGCACGCATGGTTGCCTCCGGCGTATTGTCTCTTTTGGAAAAACCTGTTCCACCTGTCGTTAAGATCAGGTCCGCTTTATCTTCATCCGAAAGTTCACACAACAGTGCTGTCAGCGTGTCTCCATCATCCGGGATGATTTTTTTTAAAACTACCTCATAGCCCTCTTTTCCCACAATTTCTTCGGCTGCCGCTCCGCTCGCATCCTCCCGCTCTCCCTTAGAGGCGGTATCGCTTAACGTGATGACTGCCGCCCGGTACTGCACATGAAATTCATCCCCGACACTGATTTTTCCGCCGTGAAGCACTTTCGCAAACACGCCGTTCGTCGGCATGATGCACTCGCCCATCTTCTGAAAAATTTCACAGCCGTGATGACATTCTTTTCCGATCTGCGTTAATTCCAGCACCACATCTTTGCACGTAAACCTTGTCCCGACCGGGAACTTGGTAAAATCATAGCCGCTCACGACGAGATTTTCTCCGAAAGCCCCATCTGTAACCTCTGCACCACGCGCCTTAAATGCGGCGATTGTTTCCTCTGATAATAAGGAAATCTGCCTGTGCCAGTTTCCTGCATGGGCATCTCCCTCAATTCCCCAGTTCTCCACAAATACTGCGGATTCTATATTTTTCTTCTGTGTGCCACGCTTTTCACTGATGCACACAGCCCTTACTTTTCCCATTTAAAAACCCAGCCTTTCCCACAACCTGCAAAGATTGTGTCTCTGTACTAGCCTCCAATTTCAGACATTCCTCTGTGATCTGTCTGCTCCGGCTCATTGATTTCCCCAAAATGATGGCACTTCGGTTTTTGTGTGATAGTCATTTCGATCTGCGCTTTTAACTCCGCATCCGAAACGCCGTCTCTTAACAGCGTGCGCAGATCCATTCCTGTCTCATATTGCAGACATGGTTTTAAAAAACCATCCGCCGTCATGCGGACACGATTGCATCCACTGCAGAATTTATGTGAAATTGCACTGATAAATCCAATTTTTCCTTCAAATCCATCAATTTTCCTATAATATGCCGGTCCGCTTCCAAGTTTTTCCACGCACGGTCTGATCGTCCCATAAGTTTCACTGAGTATGTGCTTCACCTCTGCCTCTTTTAATGTATGTTTTTCTTTTCCCTGACCGATTGGCATCAGTTCGATAAAACGGACATTTACGCCGTCTTTTGCAAGTTCTGCCAGCGCAAGCAGCTCCTCTCTGGTCTGGTGCATCAGCACACAGTTCACTTTTACAGAGATTCCCGCCTGTTTTTGCGCTTTTCGCATGCCCCACAACACAGCTTCCAGATTGCTGTCAGAAGGATTCTTTCCCGTATTACAGTCTCCTGTGAGGGAATTGTAATGTTCCGGGTTTAATGTATCCAGACTGATATTCACACCATCGAGTCCCGCTTTTACAAGACCATCCAGCTGTTGTTCCAAAAGGATCCCGTTCGTCGTCAGTGTCACTTTTCCCATGCCGCATTCCTTTTTTAGCCGGAAAATAAGTTCTTCAATATGTTCCCTCACCAGAGGCTCACCCCCGGTCAGCTTAACATTTTTGATCCCGAGACTGCGGTAAATTCCAGCAAGTTTTACGATCTCGTCATAAGTCAGAAGTTCTTCCTGTCTCAGATACGTCTTACGCGTCTGCGGCATACAATAAATACAGCGCAGATTACAGCGGTCTGTGACCGAAATGCGGATATAGTCGATATTGCGGCTGTATTGATCTAACATTGTTCTCTTTCCTTACTTCGCTCAAAAAGTCCGGATTTTCCACCGTCTTTTTTCTCTAAATGAACGTCAAAAATTTCCATTGCGCGGTCCATTGCCTTGCACATGTCATAAATCGTCAGAAGCGCCACATTCACGCCCATCAGTGCCTCCATCTCCACTCCGGTCTTCCCGGAAACTTTGACCGTGCACAGTGCCTTTATAATGTTTTCCGTTTCCTTTACCTCAAAATCAACGGTACATTTATTCAGGCAGAGCGGATGACACATCGGGATCAGATTTGACGTCTGTTTTGTTCCCATAATGCCTGCCACACGCGCTACGGTCAGCACGTCGCCTTTTTTTGCCGTGTGGTTGACGATCGCAGACATCACTGCGTCATTCACACGGATCTTGCCGCTCGCCACCGCAATGCGCTCTGTGATCTCTTTTTCGGAGACATCCACCATCACGGCATTGCCATTCTCATCAAAATGATTCCATTCCATACCTCTTTAAACCTTTCCAAAAGAACAGTCCGGGAATCTGCACTCTGCACATCCGAGGCATAAGCCCCCATGTCCCAGCACATAAAAATCTTCCGCTTTCACCGGGATCCCGGCTGCGATCCTCGGCAGCATAATGTCAAAAATGGTGCTCTTTGCGTACATCACGCAGCCCGGCAGTCCCATGACCGGCGTTCCGTCCTCAAAATATCCGAGCAGAAACATAGCTCCCGGCAGCACCGGCGCACCGTAGGTGACAATCTGCGCTCCCGAACGTTTAATTGCTCCCGGCGTGCGGTCGTCCGGATCAACGCTCATGCCTCCGGTACATAAGATCATATCCACACCTTTTGCTTTGTACTCTGCTATTTTTTCCGTGATAAGCGCCTCGTCATCCCCCGGATAACAATGCTCTACCGTCTCAATGCCATAGGCTTTCAGCTTCTCAATGACCACATCGGAAAAGGTGTCCCGGATCAGTCCTTTTGCCACTTCACCGCCCGTCGTGATGAGCGCCGCCGACTTTAATTTATAAGGAAGCACATTGACAAGCGGCTCTTTGCCCGCACACCGTTTTGCTGCTTCCATTTTTTCTTTTTCAATGATCAGTGGGATGATTCTGGTTGCCGCAAGCTTCGCCCCCTTTTTCACCGGAGTGTAGGAATGCCTCGTTGCGATCATCATCTGTTCAAGTGAATTGACTGCCAGAAGTTTTTCCACATTGATTGTTAAAATTCCGTCAATGTCCGAGGTCAGCTCGATTTTCCCCTCTTTCGGCTGGGAGGCATGCATATGTTCTCCCTGACAGATCTCACGCAGGATCTCTGCCGCCTCATCCTCATGAAGCATGTTTTCGTTTTTCTCCCACACATAGAGATTTTCTTTTCCCATGGATAATAACACCGGGATATCCTCTTCTGTCACGATATGCCCCTTGCGGAATCTCGCATCTTTCGTGACACCCTTTATGATCTGCGTCATGTCATGACATAAAACATGACCGACGGCTTCCTCTGTTTTGATTAATTTCATTGTTTTTCCTCTTATTTTGTCTTGGCGTTCGGGTAAATGCGCGTCATCTTTGCGTCATCATAATGCTCATCCATGTACACCTGCCAGTTCTGCGTCGCTTCCACCTGTCTGCCTCTCTCATCATAGCGTATTAGCGCCATGCAGGACACCACAACATTGCAGCACATAAATACGATCAGCATCCATGTCACTGTCTTACCGATCACGACAGGAATTTTTTCTATCCATCCTGAAATTTTCGGATACAGAATCTTAAACCACACAACGGCTGCGATTCCCCAGAAAAAGCAGTACAACAGGTTAATCCTTCCGCCGAGGTTAAACGGCATCCAGCTGTAATCCCAGAATACTTTTCCAAATACCAGCTCCGTGAACACACTGCACAGATACTCGTAAGCACCGCCTAAAAAAGTGCCTGTCCAGAACAGAAATCCATCACTTCTGTCCTTATATTTATATAACATTGCTGTCACCATTGCAATCGCAAGTCCCCACACGATACTGAATGGTCCCCACACCACACTGCTGCGGCTCATCCATACCCCTGCTGTGATGCGGCAGAAAATCGTCTCCGTGATATCTCCCAGGAATGCTCCCACAAAAAATAACATCACGATTTTATAAAAATCACAGCCCTTGGCAAAAACGGTTTTATCCTTTGTGACCTTTTCCACAAAGCTTGCCTTCGGGTAGGCTTTTGTCATTCGTTTTTCAATCGATCCTGCAATCTTATTGCCAAGCCTGATGCGGAAACGATCGATTTTGTTATTTGCTTCCAGCCACTTCTCCGGGTGTCTGCTCTTTCCTGTCACAAGCAGATAGGAGGCGAGTACATCCACCACAAGCACACCGATCAGCACCAGCAGAACAATATGTACCAAAAGCTGTGGCAGTATTGCAAGCAATCGGAATACCCACCGGTTGGCATACTTCACCACAACATAACCCAATGCACCTTTTATCAGTGAAACCGGGAGACAGATGTAACCGTCTAAGTTCCATTTACTCTTACTATAATCCCACCAGCGTTTATGATAAAACCTCTCAATTAACTTTCCAGCGACGAACTCTGTAACTGCTGCATACAGGGATGCAAATAAAAAGAGCCATAGCCCGGTCAGTTCCTGCAAGCCCACAGACATTGCAACAGCTCCCACACCGTACAGGATACATAACGGGCCATTTACCAGCCCACGGTTGGAAAATTTCCGGTGCATAAATGTTGCCGCGGCTGTCTCTAACACCCAGCCCGCAAAAGAATATATAAAAAATAGCCACAATAAATCATATCCGGTAAACTGTATCATTCGTATGTCCTCTTCCTGTTTTTTCTTCTATATAAACATAGATATTTTTCTCGAATACACTCTTAGATTATATAGAAGCCGCCACTTTTCTTCAAGTAAATTTAAAAAGCCTTTGCAGAAAATTCTTTCCACAAAGGCTTTTCAATCACTTAAATCAAGAAAAAAATAGAGCGGGTGATGGGAATCGAACCC
>OGIV01000991.1_pt1 | contig 18489 bp, 9 predicted proteins | sample 1571861 | NCBI WGS metagenome assembly OGIV01 (sample SAMEA2582099, study PRJEB24529) | metagenome | biome: Human gut stool | place: China | collected 2011 | reverse complement strand
AAAATCGTCTCCTTCCTCGAAACCGCCGACCGTTTCCACGGTGCCTACCCGCACTGGTGTTATCGCAATACGGACAAGGTGAAACCCTTCGGGCAGAAAGACAATGGCGGCGACCTCGTAGAAACCGCTTTCATCATGCAGGCTCTCCTTGCCGTACACCAATACTATGCAGGCGGCAATCCGCAAGAGAAAGCCCTCGCCGCCCGTATCGACAAGCTATGGCGGGATGTAGACTGGAACTTCTACCGCCAGAACGGCCAGAACGTGCTCTATTGGCACTGGAGTCCGGAATATGGTTGGGAAATGAACTTTCCGGTACACGGCTACAATGAATGCCTGATTATGTATATCCTTGCCGCTGCTTCTCCTACTCATGGAGTGCCGGCTGCGGTATATCATGAAGGATGGGCACAGAATGGCGCGATTGTTTCTCCACACCGGGTAGAGGGTATCGAACTGCATCTCCGCTATCAGGGTGGAGAAGTCGGTCCGTTGTTCTGGGCGCAGTATTCCTTCCTCGGACTCGATCCGGTGGGTTTGAAAGACGAATATTGCCCGAGCTACTTCAACGAGATGCGAAATCTTACACTGGTAAACCGTGAATATTGCATCCGCAACCCCAAACATTATAAAGGTTACGGGGCTGACTGCTGGGGGCTGACCGCCAGTTATTCCGTGGATGGATATGCTGCCCACGGCCCGTTGGAACGTGATGACCGGGGAGTGATCTCTCCCACCGCCGCCCTCTCTTCCATCGTCTATACACCGGACCAGTCACTGCAAGTGATGCGTCATCTGTATCAAATGGGAGATAAGGTATTCGGTCCTTACGGATTCTATGATGCCTTCAGCGAAACCGCGGACTGGTATCCGAAGCGATATCTGGCCATCGACCAAGGGCCGATAGCCGTAATGATAGAAAACTACCGGACCGGACTTCTATGGAAACTTTTCATGAGTCATCCCGACGTGCAGAACGGATTGAAAAAACTTGGATTTAACGTAAAGAAATAAATGATAAAATCAATATTTATCACCTTTTGTACTGTCCTCCTCTGCTGCAAGAGTGTTGCAGCAGAGGTACAAACGCCACAGGATTCTGTACGCTTCAGCGAATATCTTCCTGTCCGCCACACGGATCCGGTTACATGGGTAACCCGATACCAAGGAGAAATAGACCGGTACCAAACAGAAAACCGGACATTGAGAGATACTTCTTGCGACGTTCTCTTTTTAGGCAGTTCTTCCATCAACTTGTGGGATAACATTTACCGGGACATGGCCCCACTGAAGATTCTCCGCCGTTCATACGGTGGTGCCGCCTTACGAGACATGCTTTATAATTACGACGTGATTGCCCGGGGATATCACCCGCGCAGTATCGTGGTTTATGTAGAAAATGATCTTGCAGGTACCCCCGAGGATCTGACTGTCGGAGAAACATTCGACTTTTTTCGTTTACTGACCAACCGGCTGCAACGGGACTATCCGGATATTCCGATATTCATTCTCTCCTATAAGCCTTCGCTCGCACGCAAGGAGATGATTCCGAAGCATGAAATCATTAATACTTTGCTTAAAGAGTATGCTTCGAAGACGGACGGACTCACTTATGTCGACGTAGCCTCTTGCTTGTACGGTGCAAACGGAGAACTGCGAAAAGATATCTTTAAACCGGACGGCCTGCACATGAATCAGAATGGCTACGATCTCTGGACCGCTATCCTGAAACCGAAAATACAGGAAAGCATCCGATAAACCTACGATTTCCCCCACAAGCCTCCCTATCTGTTGAATGGTAGGGAGGTTTATTTCTGTTTATATACTTTTTTCATAGAGTTGGTATACTAAATCTATCTGTTATTTATATATTTGCGTTTATAAATACGGAATAACTATGAATAAACACAAATTAGCCTTTTCTTTTATCGGCATTTTCATCGTTCAATTATCATACGCCGGATATTTTAAACACATAGGTAGAGAAGAAGGCCTTTCGCAATCGTCTGTTATGGCTATCTATCAAGATAAACTGGGTAGAATGTGGTTTGGTACACGTGAAGGGGTCAACATCTACAATAGTGATAGGATGACGGTTTATAAAGCATGGATCCAGAACGGGAATCAACCGGATCAGAAAGTTCTGATAGGGAATGAGGTGAGCGCCATTACTGGAAGTCAAAACGGAGATGTGTTTTTAATTGTTGATCGTGCTTTATTGAAATACGATATTCGTAAAGAGACTTTCGAACGTCTGCGTCAAGGCTCTGTCTATGCTCTAACATCTCATGCCGGTGAGATATGGTGTGCCGGGCACGACTCTATTTTCCGATACAATCCCCAAAACAATCAATTAGATTTTCAGCAAAAAACAGGTATACCATCCATCAACTATCTGATGACAGATGGCAACAGATTTTATATCGGTGCCAAAGAAGGCCTATATACGACAGAAAATAAAGGAGCGGTTCAATGCCTGATCCCCAAAGTAGATGTTTACCGTATTTTCCAAAGTTCCAGTCAGGAACTTTGGGTAGGTTGCCGTACACAAGGGCTATACCATATCAACCGAAACGGACAAATTAGCCGTATTCCTTATGACCCCTCATCCCCCAAAGGCATTTCCAGTGAACAAATACGTGAATTTGTTGAAGATCAGCAAGGGAACATCTGGTTCGGAACCTTCGACGGTTTACAAAAATATGATCCACACACCCAAACCTACAGCCTCATCAAGCAAGAACAACGCCCGGGAGGACTCAGCCATTCTTCTATATTTTCGCTCTATCAAGATGTACAAGGCACTATCTGGATAGGTAGTTATTATGGAGGAGTCAACTACTTCAACCCGGATAACAACACATTCAATTACTACACTTATAATCCCGATCGCAGTGACTGTCTCAACTACCCGTTCGCCGGGGCCATGACCGAGGACAAAGATCATCACCTATGGATATGCACCGATGGTGGCGGATTGGCATGTTTAGACCGCCAAGCGGGGCATTTCAGGACTTACACTGCCGGAGGACCCAACTCTCTGCCCCACAACAATCTGAAGAGTATTTGTTACGACCCTAAAAGAGACTGTTTATATATAGGTACGCATATGGGAGGTCTTTCCCGGCTCGACCGCAAAACAGGACGTTTTTACAACTACCTCAATTACTCCACGAAAGGCAAAAAAGAGCCCAATGATGTTATTTTCCAAGTATCTTTCTATAACGACCAGCTAATCGTTTCCGCACGCAACGGAGTTTTCTCCATGAATCCCGATACGAATGAATTCCGCTTGCTTTATGACGGATATTACTATCAAACTTTCACCATTGACCCCAAAGGCTTTCTCTGGTTGTCGGCAGGTACTAACTTATATAGTATAAACCTGAAACACCCCGAAGAAGTTAAATCATTCAGCCTGCCTGCATCCATTGGACAGTTCGGCATCAGCAAGATTTTGAAAGGTAACAATCAATATCTTTATATCGCCACTTTAGGTTCAGGACTTTTTTGCTATAACGAACAAACTCAGACCTGCATCAACTATACTCCCGAACAGAACCAACTACTTAGCAATTATTGCTATAATCTTCTACAGACTTCGACAGATAACATACTTATCACAAGTGATCGGGGTATCACTCTATTTAATCCAACCACCGAATCATTCCGTTCCATTGAACTGGATAACGGACTGTCCCTCTCATCCATCATTAATGGTTGTGGTGTATGGATGTGTAGTGACCATACAATATTTATCGGAGGTACAGGAGGGCTTAGTTCTTTTCTGGAAAAAGACCTGAACAAAGAATATCCCAAACCTAAACTCTATTTTTCAAGTTTATCCGTCAACAACGCACGGATAAGTCCGGATGACAAAAGTCGTATACTGACAGAAGGGCTCCCTTTTGTCCGGGAAGTAAATCTAAATGCCGCTCAAAATAACCTGACTATTGAGTTTGCTTCTTCCAACTATGTGGATATACTGAATAATACTTGGTATGAGTATCAGTTAGAAGGTTTTGACAAGCAATGGTCACTCACCTCACAAACAAGCCTGAAATACACCAACCTTGATCCTGGAGACTACGTGCTACACGTACGCCAAAAAGGCAACTCGCTGAAAATGCGCAAAGCACAAGAAATCTTATTACAGATACATATCAGCACTCCCTGGTATCTTACTTGGTGGGCATGGCTCAGTTACATCACCATCAGCATTTCAGTGACCTACTTTATATGGCGCGAAAAAAGTTCCAGAAGAACTTTGGCGATATTACGGCAAAATCCCTCTTCTCTCACCTATCATCAGATTCTTTTTAATCCGGCTATTTAAATAGACCATGAGTCCATATTGATTAAATAGTTTCTTTACGAGCATAAATTTACTTTCAGATGTTATTAACTTAGGTCATTTAAGATTTTCCTGTTTAGCTCCTTTGCGATATTCCATCGGAGTAACGTTATATTGGTTTTTAAAACAACGACTGAAATAGCGCGGAGAACCGAAACCTAACCTATCGGATATTTCTGCTACCTGCAAATAAGGTTCGTTCTTCAACATCAGTGATGCTTTTTTCAATCGGTGATTTAGAATAAATTCATTGGGTGTCATTCCTGTCAATGCTTTGAATTTTGTGTGCAATAACGTCCGTCCCATTCCAAGTTCCTGACATAATATACCAATATCAAAATCCTCATTATCAAGATACTTATCTACCACTTTGATTACTCTATCCAAGAAACTTTTATCTATCGGATTAGCAGCCAACAGATCGACTTCCGAAATCTGATCTTTAGCAAAACGGCTTTGCATCAACAAGCGGTTACGGATCAAATTATTGCAACGGGTTATTAAGATTTTTGCATTGAATGGCTTGGTGATATAGTCGTCTGCCCCACGACGTAGTCCTTCAATATTTTGGTCTACAGTGTCAAGTGCAGTCAACAATACAATCGGAATGTGACACAGGTTTATGTTATTCTTTATTTTCAGGCACATCTCCGTTCCTGTCATTACCGGCATCATAACATCACTCACTATCAAATCGGGAACTTCTGCAAAAGCCTGTTTTAATCCCTCCTCGCCATTAGCTGCCGTCACCACCTGATAAAGTGATGAAAATATTTCTTTGAGTACATGCAGAAGTTCCACATTATCTTCTACCAACAGAACTTTCCGTTTCCCTTCCCGCCCATCTATCAAGGGAGTTTCGAACATAGAATCATCCTTTTCCATAAAGTTCTCATCCGGTATGGTACTCTCTTGTATCATAGGCTCTTTTTCTGGAGATTCCAGAAAAACGACTTCAGTATCCTTTTCAAAACAAGCACGAGTTTTAGGTAACTTCACAATAAAACAGCTTCCTTCATTTAACTCACTTTCTACCTCAATTGTACCATGATGTAGCTGAATAATACTTTTCGTTAATGCGAGTCCGATACCAGTGCCAACATGAATCGCTTTATTCCGATTGTCCGCCTGATAAAAACGGTCGAATATCCGCTCCTGTTCTTCTTTACTAATGCCATTTCCGGAATCTTTAACCGCAATAATTACCTGATCCGGCGTAGTAGAGGTCAATATATTTATTTTTCCTTTATCCGGAACATGTTTAAAAGCATTCGAAAGCAAATTAAACAGAACCTTTCTCATTTGCCAGTCATCTATCCAAATAAATACATCCTGCTCCAGTAGCTTCAGATGATAAGAAATAGACTTCTGAGAGGCATAAGCTGAGAAAGACAGATAGACCTCTTCCAAAAATGTATTCAGACTTTGTTCCGATAGTTTTAATTGGATATAGTTTTGATCGAATTTCCGGAAGTCAAGTAATTCTGAGATTAGGAGTTTCATTTGTTGGGCATGCTTCCTTATCCTGAAAATACTGTTGTGCAAAGATGGAGGTATTGTATTCTTCTGTAACATAAGTTCTACCTGACTTATAATGAGAGTTAAAGGAGTACGGAACTCATGGCTCACGTTGGTAAAGAATCGTAATTTAGCTTGATTCATTTCTTCAATATGTTCCTTTTCAATACGTTCTTTCTCCAGCGACATCGCCAAAGTTCTTCTGGAACTTCTACTGAGTTAAGAACAATTAGTGCCTATACTGCGAACAAAAATAGCATAGAGAGGTCTGCTTCACGACATAGTCCGATTCTTTCATTTGTTTTTTGTAAAGTTTAATAGTATACGGATCATGAAAAAGAACAAATTATGCCCAAGATTCCTATTCAATTTAGCATTTTATCACAAAATTTTGTACATAAAACCATATGGAAAACACGGATTAGGGCAGCTTCCAAATAGGCTCTGAATAATTAGTGCCCCTATTGAGAATAAAAGTATCACATCGGATCAGATCAGTTACCGTAGTTTTGCGATGTATTTAACACTTTTATTAACTCAATCTAAAGTATTATGAGAAAAAGCAAATTACATTTGCTACCCTTATCTTCTAAAAGGGTACTTGTAAGTACATCGTTAATAATGCTTTTAAGCGGTAGTGCCTGGGCTGTTTCTTCACAAGAGACAGTTGAAAACGGAGATGCGATCACAGCAGTCCCCCAACAGCACAGAACGATTAAAGGTATTGTAAAAGATGCAAATGGAGAACCGATTATCGGAGCTAACGTCATTGTAAAAGGTAATAAAACTATTGGCGTCATCACAAACCTGAACGGAGAGTTTAGTCTCGAAGTACCGTCCAACGCAACACTACAAATCTCTTACATCGGCTATCTCAATAAAGAAGTCAAAGTAAGTGGCAACCAGGTGTCTTTCAACATCCAACTGGAAGAAGACAGCAAAACACTCGACGAGGTAGTAGTGGTAGGGTATGGCACACAGAAGAAAGCAAATTTAACAGGTGCCGTATCTTCCGTTGATTTTGAAGAACAAACTAAATCACGCCCCATTACCACAGTATCTTCGGCATTAGCCGGTCTAAGTCCAGGACTTCAAGCCAGCTCAGGCTCGGCAATGCCGGGAGAGGATAACACAACCCTACGGGTACGCGGTAACGGTACAATGAATAATGCCTCACCTTTGATTATCATCGATGGCATGGAAGGTTCATTGAATGCCATTAACCCTCAGGATATAGAAAATATCTCTATTCTAAAAGATGCAGCTTCTTGTGCTATTTATGGTGCCCGTGCTGCCAACGGAGTCATCTTAGTCACAACAAAAAGCGGCGATCGCGACAAGATACAGGTAAACTATAGTGGACGCGTCTCTTTCAACAGCCCGACACGCATGATAGAAACTATGAGCAACTATGCGGATTATATGGAATTAATGAACGAATCTTGCGAAAATGTTGGCTCCGGAACTCTTTTTGACCAAAAGTATATCGATTTGTGGAGAGAGAAATCAAAAGATCCCAATGGAGTAAACGAAAACGGTGTTCCTAATTACATCGCATACCCAAATACCAACTGGCTGAAAGAGCTATACTCAGGAGGTATGATACACGAACATAATCTTTCAGTTTCAGGAGGATCCAACAAAATTCGTTTCTTATTGTCAGCCCGTTATCAGGATAATGAAGGTATTGTAGACAATACAGCCAACAAAACCTACTCTGTACGTGCCAATATTGAAGCCAACCCAACTCAATGGTTGACTTTAGGTACGCGCACTTATGCCTCACAAATGGACCGTGAGGTGGGTGACTTTAGCAATGCCAATACTTTCCTCCGACAATCTACAGCCGGTACTTATCCTGAATGGAACGGAAGTTTCGGCTACCCGGAATGTCCGGACGAACGTGCAACAGCCAATAACCCACTATATAAACTGGCACGGAATGATGGCTTCAAACGCTACAACCGTTTCAACACGACCCTGTTTAGTAAGGTCAAGTTCTTTAAAGATCTAAGTTGGGATTTCAACTTCAATTACAACCGTTACATCTACGAAACCCGCCAATGGGGAGTACCCGCTTATCAGACACGTTTCAGTGACGGGGTAATTGTCGATGGTATCACTCCTCCTTCTCAATTAAGCACAAGTTTCGGTTATGAATCCAATTATTCTTATACATTGGAAAACCTGTTAAACTACCATCACACATTTGCTCAGAAACACGATGTATCCGCATTGTTAGGTTATCAGGAATTCTACAAGAATTACTATACTGTAGATGCCGCAAAGAAAGGCTTGATCGACGAATCACTGAACCAGTTTGATGAAGCAACCGAAATGACAAGTACCAAAGGTGCAACCCAGGATTATGCCACACGTTCTGTATTCGGACGCGTGAACTATGCATATAATTCCCGGTATTTATTTGAGGCGAATTTCCGTTATGACGGATCCTCACGCTTCCATAAAGATCATCGTTGGGGATTCTTCCCTTCCTTATCAGGTGCATGGCGCATCTCAGAAGAAAGCTTCATGGAAAATACCCGTGCCTGGCTGGATAACCTGAAAATCCGTGCATCTTGGGGTAAATTAGGTAACTCTGAAATTGGTAACTACGAATACATGTCGGTATACAGTACCACCAACGCAGTATTTGGAAATGCCTTAAATTCTGCACTGTATATGGGTGCCATCGCCAATAGCTTACTGCAATGGGAATCTACCACCTCTGTCAACTTTGGTGTTGATGTTAATTTATTAAAGGACCGTCTGAGCATAAGTGCCGACCTGTATCAGAAGAAAACCGACGGTATCTTATACCGCCCAACTATTCCTTATGTATTCGGAACAATGACTGCCCCCCGTCAGAACCTCGCCAAAGTGAGCAATAAGGGAGTTGAGTTATCACTGGGATGGCGTGATAACATAGGAGGGGTAAGCTACTCCATTAACGGCAACTTCTCATACAACAAAAGCAATATAGATGCCTATAACGGATCTTATGAAAGAACATGGGTAGAAGATCCGAGTAACAAACTGACCGGAGGTAAATGGGAAGATAATATCGGTAAAGTGTCCAGTGGTGGCACAACCCCCATTGTTGAAGGCCGCATGATGAATGAATACTATTTACGGAACGTTTATCATGGCAATGGCTCTTACTACAATGCGGATGGCAGCGTAAATCCTCAAGGAGGACCTAAGACCGGTATGATCCGTACAGAAAAAGATATGACATGGGTAAAAGACATGATCGCAGCCGGATATGAATTTCAACCAGGCAAGACGGTTGCCAAAAACAAGATCTGGTATGGTGATTACATCTATGCCGACTCCAATAATAATGGAGTATATGGTGACGATAACGACTATACTTTCCAAAAAACATCCAATAAGCCCAAATACAATTTCGGTTTTCAGGCCTCTGCCGCATGGAAAGGATTCGACCTCTCTATGGTATGGGCGGGAGCTGCCGGATTCAGCATATACTGGGGAGCAACCACTGGCTATAATGCCGCATCTACAGAATGGGGTAGCACCATCGCACAACGGATTGCCGAAAACCATTATTTCTACAATCCCGAAAATCCGGATGATCCACGTACCAACATCAATGCGAAATATCCGCGTATGGCTTATATAGACGGCTATGTACAAAATCGTCATGGAAATACAACTTTATGGCTATACAAAGGTGATTATATCAAATTGAAGAACCTGTCTTTAGGTTATACTCTACCGAAAAACTGGGTTTCAAAAATCGCTATGCAGAATGCACGTGTTTACGTTTCAGCTGAAAATCTGCTGACAATTACCGGATTTGAAGGCCAAGACCCGGAATCTGCTACCGGTATGGGCTATTCTCCGTTTAGAACAATTGCAATAGGTGCCAATATAACATTCTAAATAAATCTTGAAATCTTATGAAACTATTAAATAAATTATTCATATTAACAGCCACAGCAATTGCTATAAGCAGTTGCCAGGGAGATTTACTGGATACAAAGCCATATGATAAAGCATCATCGGGCAGTATGTGGAGTAATGAAAACTTTTGTACTATGGGAGTAGCCTCTATCTACGCCACCCTGCGCGAAGGGTATGTGGCAAAAGAGGCTTATCTAATGGAGGCATTCAGCGTGGGTGCAACCTGCCGCGACAACGATTATCCACTGCTGGCCGGTACAGCTTCTATCGGTTCCGGAATATTCTCAGACTATTGGAAACAACATTATGCTGGTATCTATCGTGCCAATGATGCCATTGTACATCTACCCGACGCACCGATAAGTGAAAGCGTAAAAGGCAAATTATTATCCGAAGCAAAAGTATTGCGTGCGTTTTATTATTACAAACTGAATGCAGTCTTCAGGGGTGTTCCTTATTATAATACGCCTATGGAACTTGATCAAGCAGACAAACCACGTGAAAGCGAAGAGAATATATGGAATTTCTGCATACAAGATTTAACCGACGCAATAAACGATCCGAATTTCCCCGACCGTATCGCTGCCGGTAAAGCAGAATGGGGTCATGTCACCAAATCAGTGGCTTATGCATTGCGTGGCAAAATCTATCTGTGGACCAAAGAATGGAGTAAAGCGGAAGCAGATTTCCGTAAAGTGGGTGAATTGGGACATTCATTATTTCAAGATGGTTACAAGCAACTCTTCAAGGAAGCTAATGAACAGAGTGATGAAGCTATCTTCTCTTTGCAGTGTATCGATAACAATGGCAGCACTTACGGAAATTCCATGAGCTTCCGCTATGGCGGCCGTACTACATTTGGTTCTTGCTGGAACACCATGTTGGCCAGTGTGGATTTTGTAGAAACCTACGAGAATATAGACGGCAGTAAATTTAACTGGGATGAATACATTCCGGGGTTCTCAAGCTTAGATATTAAAGACCGTGAAGTATTCTTCCTGCGTAATACTGATCCGGCAACAGTAAAAGCACAGTATCGCGAAATCGGCTTTGACGGTACGGAAGAGGCATTGGACGATATGGTAAAAAAAATAAAAGCAAAAGTAGACGGACGTCTGGAAAAGCTGAGTGACAAGGCAAAAGCATTCTATCTGCCGGCAGGAAACGAGGCCCGTATTAAAGCTGCTTATGACAGCCGAGATCCTCGTTTAGCCCAGACTGTCATCACTCCATATGCTACATATGATGGTTCCGGAAACAGCGTAGACCACACCTTCACTTCACGCTGGCCCTATTATGGTGCCGACACCGATTATCCTTATGACTTACGCACTGACACCCAGAGCCATTTATACTATTTGTTCCGCAAATTTGTTGCCGAAGGTTCAAGTGAAATGACCAATCGCGAACAATCTCCGATTGACCTGCCAATTATCCGCTACGCAACTGTCGTCATAGGATTGGCTGAAGCATTGAATGAGCAGGGTAAAACCGACGAGGCCATCGAATGGTTGAATAAAGTACGCCAACGTGCCGGTGTTGCACTGTTGAACAGCAATACTGCCACTATGGTCCAGGGACAGGAAGATATGCGCATTCGCATCCAGAATGAATTCCGCTGGGAAACAGCGGGTGAAGGGGTTGACTTTTACGAAGAACTCCGTTGGAAAACATGGAAAGAAAGTAAGTTTAATAATGCTGATGGTACAGCCGGGATGAAAGATGTATGGGGTACTGTCACCTATCCTTATACATGGGGAGGAGACCAATATTATGTATGGCCAATCCCAAAACATGAAACTGATATGAATAAATCACTGACTCAGAACTCGGGCTGGAATTAAACAAATACGTTTAAGCTACTGATTCTTATAAACCAAAGGGGTGTGTCAAAACTCTTTTCGCCACAGATTACACGGATTATCACAGATTATCAACATAGATAATCAATGACTTAAAATTCACTCTGTGTTACTCAGTGTCTTCTGTGATGAGTTTCGACACACGCCCTCTATTCCATCTGAAAAGAAAGTTCTAAATAAACTCTCTTATCGACTTTTCCTCTTTTGAGGATTGACTCCCTCAAATATCCAACTAAAATAGAAAATTTATATAGCATTAAGAACCATTTAGTAAGATGAAATAGCAATAAATTTTGTTACTTTGCCTACGTTAAAATCTTAATTTTATTACGATGAAGAAATTATTAATATTCACTCTCTTGCTATGCTGTACTGTAAGAGCCCTCAGCTATACAGAACGGAACTATCTTCAAAAACAAGCCAGCGTAAGCAGTTTGCAGGAAGTGCTTATATTAAATCAACAATGGGTCACTTATCCTGCTTATACCGACCGAACCGGATGGGACACTTTTTTAGGCTCTTTCAAGAATGAATGTATCCTTCGCGGAGAGAAGCAGCTGAATTATCAATGGCAGGTTGTGAAAGCTACTGATTATATGGAATTTGAACGCAGCGGCAACCGTAGCGTTATGGAAACTCCCTTCGCCAACAATAACAATGCCATAGCCGACCTGCTACTCGCTGAACTCGCAGAAGGGAAAGGACGATTTATCGATCAGCTGATCAACGGTGTATATCATTCCTGCGAGATGACTTCCTGGGCATTAGCCGCCCATTTGAATGCACAACAGTCTCACCGCTCACTACCCGATTTTAAAGAAAACATCATAGACCTGACAGCAGGTGACCTGGGCTCTTTACTCGCATGGACCTATTATTACATGCATCAAGAATTTGACAAACTCAATCCTGCCATATCCGAACGTTTACGGCATACGCTCCAACAGCGTATACTGGATCCTTACATGAATAACGATCACTTCTGGTGGATGGCAGTGGACTATAAACCGGGAATGATGGTCAACAACTGGAATCCTTGGTGTAACAGCAACGCCTTAATGTGTTTTATGCTGCTTGAAAATGATAAAGAAATGTTAGCGAAGGCAGTATACCGCAGTATGGTTTCGGTAGATAAATTCATCAACTATACCCATACCGACGGTGCATGTGAGGAAGGTCCCTCCTACTGGGGACATGCCGCAGGAAAAATGTTTGATTATCTGGAATTACTGTCAGCCGTTACCGGAGGAACTGTCTCCATCTTCGATAATCCCATGATAAAGAATATGGGCGAATATATATCACGTTCATACGTGGGCAAAGGATGGGTGGTTAATTTCGCTGATGCCTCGGCGAAAAGCAGTGGAGACGCTCCCTTGATATTCCGGTATGGCAAGGCTGTAAACAGTAACGAAATGAAAGGATTCGCTGCTATGATTAACACCAATAAGCTTCCTTCCGGACGCGATATATACCGTACGCTTGCTGCTATAAAAATTGCGAACGAACTAAAAGAAACTCAAGCGGCACATCTCACTCCCCCATTCTCCTGGTATCCGGAAACCGAATTCTGCTATATAACTGACAATAAAGGAAACTTCCTGGCCGCTAAAGGAGGATATAACGACGAAAGCCATAATCATAATGACGCAGGTACCTTCTCATTCTGGATAGACCAAACTCCTTTTCTTATTGATGCCGGAGTAGGGACTTATACACGCCAGACATTCAGCAAGGATCGCTACGCCATTTGGACCATGCAGAGCAATTATCACAATCTCCCCCTGATTAATGGCGTCCCCCAGAAATACGGAGCAACATATAAAGCAACACAAGTACAAGCTGACAAAAGGAAAAACACATTCACAGCCAATATAGCGACAGCCTATCCGGCCGAAGCAGAAGTGGAATCATGGATACGTTCCTATTCACTTCAGAAAGGACAATTACGGATTTCAGATTCTTTCCGTCTGAAGACAGCCAAACAGCCCAATCAAATCAATTTCATGACATGGGGGCAGGTGTGTACGGAAATATCGGGAAAAATTCAATTGGAAGTAAAAGGAAAGAAAGCCGTCATAGAATATGATAAACAACTGTTCGATGTGAAAACAGAAATAATCCCATTAACAGATCCCCGGCTATCCAATGTATGGGGTAAATCGATTTGTCGCATTACACTCACAGCAACAAACATTCATAAAACAGGAAATTATTCTTTTACCATAAAAAAACAATAAAACATGAACTTAAAACCCTTATTGGGAGCAGCCTGCGCAATGATATGTGTGGCTTGCTCAAGCCACAAACCCACAGTACCGTCTTTTATAACAGAAAATGTAGAATTTGCCAAAGCACAACTCGGTTTGGCCATCGACACCATCGAGGCCAGCGGAAAATGTCTCAATCCTGTAACTCTCAATAGAGATGGATCTGTATATTACTGCGGATATGCCGATTGGCGCAGTGGATTTTTTCCCGGTAGCATCTGGTATCTGTACGAACTGACAGGTGACACCAGCTACCTCCCACTGGCCAGAAAATATACTGAAGCCATCCGCCCGGCCGAGCACCTGACTTGGCATCACGATATAGGATTCATCATTAATTGCAGTTTTGGTAACGGCCTGAGGCTCGCTCCCGATACAGCTGCATATAAAGACGTAATGGTACAGGCAGCCAAATCACTTTGTACGCGTTTCCGCCCCAATGCCGGAGTCATTCAAAGCTGGGATGTAAAGGGTAATAGCTGGCAAAGTGAAAGAGGCTGGGAATGTCCGGTTATCATTGACAACATGATGAATCTGGAACTGATGTTCGAAGCGACGCGTCTGTCCGGCGACTCTTCTTTCTATAAGATTGCGGTGTCGCATGCCGATCGTACCATGGAGGAACATTTTCGCCCGGATGGAAGTTGTTACCATGTGATTGACTACAGTATCAAGGATGGTAAAGTGCGCCATCGCCAGACGGCACAAGGATATGCCGACGAATCTATCTGGAGTCGCGGGCAGGCATGGGCTATCTACGGTTATGCGGTATGCTATCGTGAAACCAAGGACCGTAAATATCTGGATCAGGCCTTGAAAACTTTCAATATGATGAAGAACCTGGAGAATATGCCGGAAGATCTGATTCCTTACTGGGATATGTCGGCTCCGAATATCCCGAACGAACCACGCGATGTATCGACGGCTTCCTGTATCGCTTCCGCGCTTTATGAGATCAGTACGATGGATGTTCCGGATGCAGCCGGCTATAAAATGTATGCCGACAGTATCATGGTTTCACTTTCTTCTCCGGCCTATCGGGCTGCATTGGGCACGAATGGAAACTTCCTGCTGATGCATTCTGTTGGCAGCATTCCTCACAATTCGGAAATAGACGTTCCATTGAACTATGCCGATTACTATTATCTGGAAGCATTAAAACGTAAACGGGATATCGAGAAAGGTCTTTAATTAATGAGTATGCATTATGCTTAAATATCTATTTCCCTTATCATTTTTCTTTTTTATATAATATTCATAACTTTGCTTATCCGCGCGTATCGGGACCGGCAAGGAGAGTTTCCGTCCGATAAACCCTATTATTTGCTGATCGATATGTTGTTGGGTGGAGCTTGTATTGGCGAAGTCGATTCTCTGGCTTTTCCGGTGGAGATGAAAGTGGGGCGGGTACGATATTATAGGAAGGATTGATATATTTAATTTAAGATAGCATGAAAACAGGAAAGTTGATTTTAGCATTGGTATTTCTGATGTTGTTTGCCGATGCTTCGATGGCTGCCAAGTGGAAAGCCAAACATGTAGTTTTGATCGGTCTGGACGGCTGGGGCGCTTATAGTGTGAACAAGGCCGAAATGCCGAATGTGAAGAAGTTGATGGAAGAAGGATCTTATACGTTGAAAAAACGCTCTGTACTTCCGTCTTCCAGTGCCGTAAACTGGGCTTCCATGTATATGGGGGCGGGACCGGAACTTCATGGTTACACGGAATGGGGATCGCAAACTCCGGAACTGCCTTCCCGTGTAGTGAATAAGCACGGTATTTTCCCGACTGTGTTCAGCTTGCTTCGCGAGTCTGATCCGAAAGCTGAAATCGGCTGTATCTGTGAATGGGCGGGAATCCGTTACGTTGTCGATACGTTAGCTTTGAGTTATGATAAAAATATTACGGAAAAGCCGCAGAATTCGGCCACTGCCAAATGTGCGGTTGAATATATCAAGCGTGCACGTCCGGCATTGGTCAATATCGTTTTCGACGAACCCGATCATGTCGGTCATGCTGAAGGTCATGACACACCTGCCTACTATGAAAAGCTGAAAGAGCTCGACGGCTATATCGGCCAAATCATTCAGGCGGTTAAGGATGCAGGTATGTTGGATGAGACTATCTTTATCGTCACAGCCGATCATGGTGGTATCAAGAAAGGGCATGGCGGCAAGACCATGGAAGAAATGGAGACTGCCTTTATTATTGCCGGCAAGGGAATCAAGAAAGGATATGAATTCCAGGAAAGCATGATGCAGTTCGACTGTGCTTCGACAATCGCTTATATCTTCGGGTTGAAACAGCCGCAGGTTTGGATCGGACGTCCGATGATCCAGGTGTTTAAATGACCGTTTTCTTTCTGTATTCAGCCGGGGTAATTTCAAACTGGGCTTTGAAACAGCGGGTGAAATAACGTGGAGAACCGAAGCCCAGCCGGTCGGAGATGTCGGCGATCTGTAGATCGGGGTTTTCCGTCAACATGGTTGCGGCCCGCTTCAGTTTGCAGTTGAGGACAAAGTCATTTGGTGTCATACCTGTCAGTGCCTTGAATTTGGCATACAATGAACTTCGACTGAGTCCCAACTCGCGGGCCATCATATTCATGTCGAAGTCGATATTATCAAGATTCTTTTCAATGATCGAGTTGACCGTATCCAAGAACTTTTGGTCTATCGGGTTGCTTGCCAGCGATTGTGCATCGAAATCTTTCTGCTGGCTGAATTTCTTTTGCAAGATAATACGATTACGGACCAGGTTATTGCAACGCGCCAGTAATACCTTTGCATTGAATGGTTTGTTTATATAGTCGTCGGCGCCTCGTTGTAAGCCTTCGATATTTTGCTCGGCGGAAGTGAGTGCCGTAAGCAGTACGACCGGGATGTGGCATACATCAAAATCATTTTTGATCTTCAAGCACATCTCTGTTCCGGACATTTCCGGCATCATGACATCGCTAACGATGATGTCCGGTCGTTCTGCGCGTGCCTTTTCCAATCCTTCTTTACCGTTTCGTGCCAGCAGGACGCGGTAGGTCGGTGAGAACAGGGAGTTGAGTATCTGGAGTAATTCTTCGTTGTCTTCGACCAGTAGGATCGTATGAGGGGAATCGTCTCCTTCGATCAATAGCTCTTTTTGTTCCGTATCGGAAAACTCTTCCATGTGATCGGAAAAGGCGACCGTGTCGGGAATCAGGCTTTCCGTTTGCTTTTTTTGCTGCTTTTGTGCCAGTTCTTCCTCGGTAAAATGCGTGTAGCCTTTCTGGAGATGGACAATGAAAATACTACCGTAGCCCGGTGTACTTTCCACTTGTATCGTTCCGTGGTGCAACTCGATTATGCTTTTGGTCAATGAAAGTCCGATCCCCGTGCTGGGAGTCTTGGTGATATTCGAGATACCGTTTTCAGCCTGATAGAATCGGTCGAATATTTTGTCTATATCTTCTTTGCTGATACCGATACCGTTGTCGATAACTTTAATGGTAACTTCATTTTCTTTGTTTTCCAAAATCATTTCAATGGCTGCATTCGGTTTGGTATACCAGCTTTAAAAGTACTTTTATGCTCATAATTCGGTTTGGTGTACGTGAAAGCATTTGATAGCAGGTTATAGGAGACTTTTTGCATTTGCTTCGGGTCGAAATAACACAAAACATTCTCTTGCGGAGCCGTGAAATTGTATGTGATGGAACGGCTGGACGCATATTCATAAAAAGACAGGTAAATCTCTTTCAGGAACGGGACGATGTCTTGCTCGTATACTTTCAGCTTCATATGTCCCTGTTCCAGTTTACGGAAATCCAATAACTCACTGATCAAGTTCCGCATATGATAAGTGTTTTTATATACTTTCAGCAGTTTGTTGTATACGGAAGGTGACAATGAACTGCTTTGTAATAAGAGTTCTATCTGGGAGATAATCAGCGTCAACGGTGTCCTGAACTCATGCGAGATGTTGGAGAAGAACTGTAGTTTTGCCTGATTCAACTCTTCGATCGCTTCTTTTTCCTTCCGTTCCATTTCCAGTGAAGTTTGCAACATGTATTGTGATTTCTTGAAACGGTAAATGCTGTACAGTATACTAATGATCAAGATGAAGTAGAGGAAATAAGCTAAGTTGGATGCATACCAGGGGGAATGGATATGAATGTCCATCTTGATGGTACGCGGTTGTTCCTGATTCGGGTCGTATTGTATTTCCCGGACGATGAGCGTGTACTTTCCGGGGTTCAAGTTCGTATAGAAAATATTGTTGTCTTTGCTGGGTATCCATTTCTTGTCGAAACCTTCCAACATGTATTCGTAAGACGCCTTTTTCAGCGTATTGACATAGTTGTTCGATGTAAAAGTGAAAATCAGATTATTTTGATTATAGGCCAGCTCTATTTCTCGAGTGAAAGGTAGGGCGGTGGCCAGCACCTTGTTGTGGTCGCCGGGAGAAACTTGTTCGTTGTTAATGAACAGGTCGGAAAAATATAGTTGGTAGTCTTTGGCGGAGTTGAACAACTGCTGTTCAAAGAATGTCGCCATGCCATTGCTGCTGCCGACGAATATTTCTC
>OGIV01000989.1_pt1 | contig 18511 bp, 19 predicted proteins | sample 1571861 | NCBI WGS metagenome assembly OGIV01 (sample SAMEA2582099, study PRJEB24529) | metagenome | biome: Human gut stool | place: China | collected 2011 | reverse complement strand
TGTAGTCCGCCTTGCACTTGTCCCAGTAGTATCTCTTGAATATGTGTTCCCACTCAGCGTCAGTAATGCGCTTCAAGTCCTCAATCGTCTTGTTCTGTCCATACACACTGCGGTAAGTGGTCAATGTCACGCCCTTGTTCGTAGGCCCTCCCTTGTCGGCCTTATTATTAACATAGCCGCCCTCGCGCTCCAGCACAAATGCAGCTAATTCTTTCCAACTTTCCATCTATATTATATTGTGTTATATCCATTTGAGTGCTGTCGTGCCATACGAACCAATCTCCCACTCGTACCAAGCATAAGCAACAGCACTTCCAATCTTCTTCATCTTTCCAAAATCTCCATTCTTTGCACAGACAACTCTTCCGCTGAATTGGTAGATTGTCTTTGGCGGGAAACGGTCAAAAAGCATTTCTTTCCTTCTCCGGCCTTCAAGAAATGTCGTCTTAAGGAACATGAAAATCTTGTCGCCGGGCTTAAGAATGTCTATTGCGTGCAGCACAAACTCCGTGGCATATTTATAGGGTGGATTGGTAACTATACATTTTATCTTGTCAGAAGGCTTCTCATCAGCCTTCAAAAAGTCCACCCCGCTTACACCATATCCACGGTCCACCAAGTCCGAACTATACACATCATATCCTTCTTCTTCAAGCCTTCTACTCAGATGCCCTTCACCACAAGCACATTCCCATATACAATCTGGCAACAAATTATTCTCAACAAGATAATCTACCGCCATCGGGTCTGTCGCATAATAGTCGTTCACCTCGCGTTCCTCCTGCCCATGACCTCTCCCGCCAAGACACTTGAACACAGAATTGTAACCACCTATCCAATCATTCATACTCGCATTTCTTTTCTTTCCGTTCACTGCACACCTTTGTGATACCAGCTGTCGCAAACAAACTTGCCACACTGCCCACAAATGCGCTCAGTCCCACTAAATCCGTATGTATAGTGCCAGTGCTCACAACCTCCCATGCCAGCACAAACGCCGCGCAAAGAAGCAACACACTGCCAACAATCGTCACCATCACAAGGAAAAACGCCTTGCTGCTATGCCCACTGTCCACACGTATCAATTCCGTGATATATCTCGTCAATCTCATAGTCCTATTGTTCTGGGTGATTACTACTTGCACACACAAGTTGAGGCGGCTGGCGGTTGGGGCAGCCAAACACCGTACACTTCTGGCTCTCCGCATACTGCTGCTTCACCATCAGTTCTGCCATCTCCTTTTTAAGTCGCGCAAGTTCATCGCGTTGCTCATTAAGCTGCACATATAGCGCATCAATCTTCTCATTCAGTTCCTCTTCGTGCTTCACCTTCTCTTCATACAACTTCTGCCATTGTGCGGCATATTGTGTGATGTTGTCTGCCTCGGCTTTACCGGCCCTGGCAGAAGCCTCACGTTTCTTCGCATCATAGAACAAGAATACACCGAGCACCGGTATCGCCACACCTGTCACAATAGAACTGATAGTCTGTATCAGGTCTGTCATAATCCAAGTTTCTGTTTTATCTTTTCAAGCAGCACCTTGTCTGCTGTTGATGGCAAGTAGGGCACTGCACTTACATTCAATGGGTACAATGTATAACCAGCACTACCCCTAAAGGCAGATGTATAACCCTTGAGTGTCAAGAAGTACAGAGTAATATCACTGTTAAACGCATCTTTAGGCTCCACACCGGCAATAGTCTTAAAGTCATACTTCACGAGCGTGCCGTTGCTGCTGTCGCTGCTCACCACGCGACGGCCGAACCATAGCATATCCTTTTGCGCAAGCACACCATAGGCACCCTTGGTATAGTATAGGTTTATCACATCACCTTTATTGTAGGTAGTGGCTTGGGCGTTATTAAAGTCTGCCAAACTCACCTCCTCGCCCACCACGTCGGAATGCGTCTCAATGACGGCCTTGCCAGTCAATGTCTTATAACTGCCGTCCTTCTGCTGCGCAATGCCGCCGTTCAGCGTGTCCACCTTCACCTTGTCTTCTGCGCTCATAAAGCCTGGTGCCGATTGGGTAGCCAATGGTTTGCCGTGCTCCAGGTTATATATGCGCAAGGCCTGGTCTGTAATGCTCTCACCAAAGGACTCTATTGCACCATCTATGCCGTCCAGCCTGGTCGTGTTCGCATTGATTTTCTGAATGTTGTTCGCTATGTCCTCACGGTTCTTGGTGATGCGGCTGTCCACCGTAGAGTCATACTCCGGCAACCTCGTCCACGAGGTGCATGATGTAGCCTGACTAAAGTCGCTGTTCATCGTCACATCACGGTAGTATAGCGTAGCACCGAGCCTCAGCCACTGACGCACATTCGTATTGTTCGTACGCACCTGTCGCACCAACGCTGTCCAATTATTATTGCCCGATATGGTATAGTGCAGTATTGGTTTCGTAAAGCAATTTACCGACAGCTGCTTTGCAGCATTTTCGCCTCCCGAAGAAAGTGAATAACTGCCAAGGTAATGTACAGCATCATTGGCTATCACCTCACCATTCATCACTATATGGCCATCTTTCGTTACATACAGCATCTGACCGTTCTCCGACTGCATGGCCTCTTCCAATGTCGAGCCTACATCAAGCCGCCATGGCAATCCTTCCATCTCGTTCCAATCTTTCTTTGCCATAGTCTATATTAAAATAATGCCGCACCATGACACACCGGCCATAGTGCGGCTTCGTTATATAATAAGATAAAATGCCTTAGGCCAAGATCAACTGACTTTCAAGGTCTTGGATGCGGGCGCGAAGGGATTTCGATTTAAGCGCCGAATATTTTGCACCTGAAAGTTTGATAACTATATTTACACCTTCCAGATCCATCTCTATGGCTTTATACGTTTGTTTTTGAGTAGAACCTATTTGTCCCGACCAATCATAGGCTTTAGCGTTGCATACCTCAGCTATACCTACCTCAGAAAGTTCAGTAAAGGCAAGATAATGATGATACTGACCATAAATCTTCACACCAGATTGAATAGCGTTAAACAACTTGTTAAAACTGCGGTCACCAGTTAAATATGCGGCAATAGTATCTGATGATGTGTTCACATCAAAACCAAACACATCTGCAATTTCTTCAACCTTTCCTCCAGGCACATAATTTGAAATCGGCAGCACAATCGCCTTATCAGCCTTCTTCGCAAGTCCGGTCTCTAAATCAGGTTTCGTCGCATAGCCGTTAATGATACCACCCAAGGGGTCAAGCAATCTTTGTGAGCCTTTACCTGCTGCAAAATCCTCTCTCACAGCCACATTGGTACCAGCCTCGTAAGTGCCATCATTTTCACCACTTCCGCTAAGTACAAATTTTACGCGAACGCTGAACACATCGCCTTTCTTGCAATCTTTTGCAAGAATTTCATTGATACTGTTTACCGAACCCTGGAACTTGTAAGCACCCGCCACATTGTTCTTTACATAAGTCTCAATATCGCTGCCAAGTGAAGTCTTCACCTTCGAAGCCTTCACAGTGCTATCAGCGTTCAAGTTTTCTTCAAGGAATTTCTTCTCAACGTCCGTAACACCAGCGCGCTCACCATTCAGGTAAAGTTCCTTCGTCTTACAGATGTCAACGCGGTTGGTAGCAGTATCTGCCTTCGCTTCTTGCACCGTCTTGTTCGCCGAGAAACCAATCATCGTTCCTTCGGCAATTTCTTTCAATTCTGCCATCTCTGTTAATAGTTTAATTGTTTATAAAAATTAGGTTCTGTCTAAGCCATAGTAAGGAGGTCCTTCAACTCTTCAACATCGTTTTCAAGCTTCAACAAACGGGAACCGCCACCATAGTACACCTCAACCGAACTCAATGGAACGTAATTACGCAACACCACGCGGTTGTCCTTATACGTCAAGTCCAGCTCCCTAAAGTTCTTGCCAGTAATAGTATGCACCACACTATACCTGCCGTCCACATATCCTTCACCAACATAGAGAGTCTTACCATTGGTTATCGCGTCAACTATCTCGTCAAATAGCGGCTTATCCATTATCTTCTCCACCTCATTGCGAGACATATCAGCAGTCAAACCGAACACCGACTCATCTATCTTGTAGCTGAACAACTCACGTCTGAGCTCGGCCTTCACTGCATCAAGGTCCGGAAACTCCAAACCATTCATCACAATATGCCCGTCAGTAGTAAAGCACAACACCTCGGCAGGCATATCATCCGACATGGCCTGTCTTAATGTCGAACCCACGTCAACGCGGAACTTATGGCCCTCTATGTCTTTCCAATCTTTCTTCATTGCTCTTCTTGTTGTAATGGTTGTTGCGGCTGTTGCACATAATCAGGTGCCGCATCACTGATATGCGCCAGTTCATGTGCCACACGCAGCAAATTGGCAGCTTGCTCGCCAGCACCAAAGGCCAAAGCAGTCAGATAGGCCGTGGCATACACAATCGCACTGTACAAGTGCACGGGCAACTCAATCGACGCACCATCGCTTGACAAACTTGCATACGGCATATAAGTCATTAAAGCATTGTCCGACTTCGTAGAGTACGCCTCCAAGTCATACCCGCCCGTCACATTCGACGGCACAACAGCCACCACCGGACGCTCCTTGTTGCCACGCACACCCTCTATTCTGCTGCGCTGCATGGCATACAAAGCACTGTCGGGACTGATGGCCTCCGTCACAGCCATGCTCCAATCACCCATTCTGAAACTCACCAGGCGCATAAAACTTCTGTCAAGCCTCACCACTGCATACTGCATGGTGTCCGTGTCATACACCTTATTCAGTTTCACCTTGCCCTTCAAGTCCGCCAACACACCACCGTCAAGCATATCCATTGGCGCATCGCGCACTATCATATTGGCAGCATCTACCACCTTGGCGCGCACTATGTCTTGCAGCATCAACGTGTCAGTATCAGCAAATTCCAGCAACTCCTTATCCTCCGTGTTGTTGTCTATGGCTATACGCACGTCCTTCACCATGTCATCTATCAAGTAACTGTTCATTGCTCATTAGGTGTTTGTGGCCCTCCATACTGTTGGGCCTCATCATTGTCTTCGCCTTTCATCGCACCATACAGCTTGTTCACCGCATTCATGTCAGCACCATTCTGCGCCTGCTGCATCAGCTCTGGCGGCACACCTTCCGGTGTCTGTCCCTGCTGCATCTGTTGCTGCTGGCTCTTAATGCTCTGCAACAACTGGTCCGCAAACGTAAAGTCGCCCACCTCAAGCAACTGCTGCAAGGTAATCTGCCCCGACTGCCAGAACTGCACAAGATAGTCATTCGCAATCTGTCTGTACACGGGGGTGGCCGTGCTCTCCACTATGCTCAAGTCAAATTCGGTATCACGAATTTTTTCCGGGTCATACTCAATCTGCGTAGCCTGGCGGCCGGCTATGTTAAAGGTACGCTTCTGGTCATAAAACTGCTGAATGTTCTTCACGTCCTTGTATGCGGCATCTACCACAAATTGCGAAAACGAATCCAGCAAGTCAAGCAACGAAGTCGTTGCATTCTGCGCCTGCTGCGCATACAACGTGCCACTCGTGCCAGTAGTACCCTGACGTCCTTGTAGCGCACCATGCACACCGCTTATATCCTCAAAGAACTTCAACTGCAAGTTAAGCAACTCGCTAATACCTATGTTTGTCGAATTGTTTGCCACCTGTGTCGGGGCAGGCACACCAGGCTTCGCATGATACAACACCACACCATTAAATCGGGTCCACGCATCGGCAAAATCCTCCGGACTCTGGTCGCCAAGGCATTCGTCCGGAACCAACAGCACACCCTTCGCACTCGCACGCATTATCCAGTCATACATCGTCACAAGGCGGTTCGCATAACGCTGCTGGTCTATCACATCACTCACAAACGAATGTATCTCACCGTCAATGAACGGATATGCCTTGAACACATAGGGGTGACTTTTGTGCGCATAAGGCGTTTCACCCTCAGCAAGTATGTCACCAAACGGGGTAAGGTAGTAGTAGTACCAATAACTGTCCACGAACCACTCTGCCTTAACCAACGGAATGTCCTCCTTAGCCATGCCCAACGACAACCCTTGTTCCAAACGTTGCTGGTTCACATCGTCTACAAGAGCCTTCTTGTCATTCACGTCTATCTTGAACACGTCACCATTGTTGTAATCGTGACATCGGTAGCGGGGCTTCGTCTCCTTGCGCCACACCTCTATCACCCTGCAAAGCGACTCGTCGGTGTTCAACAAAAAATCTATGTCCTTCCTACGCGTCGACACACCAAAACTTGCACGCGCACTCACAAAACCACGCATATTGTTGGCCGCACGATATATGTTGGCAAGACGTTCATAGTCCGACGGCGCCTGAGCAAACTGTCCAAGCAGGTCGCCAAACGATATGTCATGTATCTCGCCACAACACGTCACGTCCCAACCTCGGAAGTCGCGCATGTTCGTATCAACGAAAAAACGGTTAGGGTTCACATAGTCCGTCCAGCAGTCCAACTTGTCATTGCGCCAGCCATACCATTTGCGGTGAACAACAAACGCACCCACCATATATTCCTCCATCGTGCGCGCATACAACTCATTCATGCGGTTGAGCTGCATATTATATTGCAGCACAGTGCTCATCGTCTCACCAAGCTTCTGCTCATCGCGGTCACGCGCATTGCACACCGGCTCCTTCGACTGCGAGCGGTACACACCTATCACGTTGCGCACCAGGCGGCGTATCAAGTTGTTCTTCAACGGCACATTGCCCTGCTTCTGGATATATTCCCCCTCAGTCATGCGACACCCGTCCACAGTGATTGTGTCGTCCCACTGGTCGCCATAGGTGTAGCGTTTGTTGCGCTCACGCTCACGACGGAAATCGTCCATGTTGCTCCAATATGTCTGAGCCATGGCAAGCACGTCATAGGCACGCTGCGAATTGTGCAACTTGTCACGCTTTACAGAGTCCATGCCGTCAGCCTCCTCCGGCTTAACCTTGGATAGTGAGTGCAATTCCATATTCAGTCCCTCTAATCTGCTATTTTAATGTTTACATTATGTGCCTTGCCTGCCGACACAATAGCATCGCGTGTACGCAACTTCGACTTCGGAGTACCAAAACTGTCTGCCACATACGATGCGGCATCACCCATCGAGGGGAACACCTTCTCCACATATTCGGCACCATCATCATGACTCTCAGCACACACCTCCAAATCCTTTGCCTCTTCAATCTCGTTCGAGTAAAGCAACTTGATATGCCCCGACTTAAAGTAGTCAGAGTTCTCTATAATGCGCTGGCACACTTCATTCGACGTCGCATATTTTGCAGGTGTCTGCCCGTATGCCGTCGCACCACCGCCCGTAAACAGCGGGCAGAACTTCGCACGGCCAACACGTATGATGGGCTGCCAGTCCATAAGGCCATAAACACCATAAGTTTTCATCTCTCTCATCATTCAGAGTTTATACGAAGGTGCCACCTATTGCTTTGGTAGCACCTTCATGTTAGTAACATCGTTAGTCAAACACAATCTCACCAGCATACTCTTCCCATGCCGTGCCGTTGTGTCGCCACATCGTGCCGGCCTTGGCACTCTGGCTCAATGCAGGGCAATCGTTCAGCAAGTAGTATACCACATTGCCTGCCGACGACACATCGGGAGCTGTATCCTTGTCCCACTGGATATATACCACAGAGTCATGATTGGCACCATCGCCCTCACCGTTTATAAACATGTGGCAAGCACCCTTCAGAGCAAGGCCGTCCCACACAATCATACCCTTGCGTGTAGCCTCTTCACCTTCCACCTTGTCGCTGAACTCATGGTCACTCGTACGCTTGTAGTGCACAAGACGGTTCTCACCAATCAGCGCACCACTGTTGCTCCAACCAAGTTTGTCAAGAGTAGGCTCACGCTTTATTTCGATGTCACCAAACACGGTATGGAAGTTTGTCACCACCCAACCCACAGGGTTCGTCTTGGTAGTAATCTGAATTTCGGGGTGCTTTGAATAGTCTATACACTGAATCTGTTCAAGCAAATTCTTGCCGGCAAGCAAAATACCGGTCTTGGGCACATCTTCACCAGTGAAGAACATCTTCGCCAGGGCTATAATCTTCTCCACAGTCCACTTGCCAGTGTGCTGCAATTCACGCTTGAACTGCCAGCGAATACCTTCAGTCGTGTAAACTGTCTGCGCACCAAGCTTCGGCACATTAACCGAAAACTTGCTCTTTCTGCCCGCCCAAAGTGTGCGGTTGCAACGGGTCTTGAAGTTGGTAATTGCCTGCTCTGCAATCAAGGCTTGCGAGAATGGGATATGCTTTCGCTGACTCTCAAAGTAGTCTGACACAATTTGGTTCATGCCTCGCTTCTGCAAGTACACCGTAGTTGGTTGAGGCACAATCAAGTCGGGGGCAACTTCCTTCTGGGTCTCATAAAGCGCATTCGACAAAATCACAATCTCAGAGTTTGCAGGAATGGCGGGCACCGTGCAGAACTGGTCTGTCTTCAACTTCTTCTTGCCATTAGTGGCACGCACAATCGGGTTACCATTGCTTGCACGGCCGGTCACAAACAGCATGATGTCCTTGCCAGGGGTTTCGGTCTGACCATCTTCGGTATAGCCATTCACACCCTTCACAAGCAAAGTGCCATATTCCTGAGGCATGTTCTGGTCTTCCGAGGCAAGAGGCAGTTCAAAGGCATTCTTCGTGTCGTCCTTCTCCACTGCACTCGCTGTCACCACCGAACTGCGAGGCTCGTCTATCATGTAATGCTCCACCTCCGGAGATTCCACATTCACAGTCTTGGCCTTCAGCATCAGCTGCATCAACGGGGTATCGTCACCCTTAAAGGCAAAAAGTTCAGCGTCAAGGTCTTGTTCTATAAAGTTGCCTGCACCCACACCGCCAGTAGCATCTGCTGCTGCCGACACGGTAGTGGCCTGTCCCGACACCTGTGTTTTCAAACACACGCTGCCGGGCTGCGGGGTTACGTTAGGCGTAGTTACTTGTACGTTCTCTGCCATAGTTCTCTAAATTATTAAAAGGTTTATTTCTCTGTTCTGCTTTTTACAAAAAGACTTCCACCATGCAGCCCGCCAGTAGCCTCAGCCACAGCCGACACCGTTGTAGCAATGCCAGGCACCTGACTTCTCAGTCCCACACTGCCACGCCCTACTCTAACAACATCTTTAGGAAATTGTATGGTTTCTTCGTCTTCAATATTTTTCATCTCTATATAAGTCTGCATGCCTTAGGCTTGCGATGCCAGGGCAAAAATACTTTGGTCTGCAGTACGGCGCGGAGCACGTCCGTTCTTACCATTAAGGTGGGCCGTCCCGTCACCCTGTTGCTGCTTTCTAAGCTTCTCCTCTATCTTCGCATTGCGGCCCTTTATCTCACCCTCTTGCTGAGCTGTCGCCACAGCCTTGTCATAGTTGCTGCCATTCATCAGCAACTTCAGTGTTTCGGGGTCAAACTTGCCCATCACAGCATCATCTACTATCTTGAACAACTGCTGCCATGCCGCATCTACCTGCTCGTCACTCCAGCCATTCTGCTCCTGCGCCTCCTGCATCATCTGCAACGACTGGTTCAAGTTCTCCTTATACTCTTCTTCAAGAGCCTTGTTACGGTTCATGCGCTCTATATACGCCTTGTTCGCCTCCGCCATCTCTTCCTGACGTTCGGGGTCGTCCACAGCAGCCACAATGTCACTGCCATAATTACGCACAAGTGCAATCACGGGGTCCGAACCCTCCTTCCAGTCTATGAGGAAATTTGCCGAGCGCGGGTCACTCGCAAACATGTCCGACAACGCCTGCTCACTCTTCTTGTAACCGGCTATCTTGTTGTCATAATCATCATAATCTGCATTCACCTGGTCCGCAAAAGCCTCATCGTCATCAAAATTCTTGTCGGGGTACTTCTTCGACAAGCGTTCGCGCAACATGTCACGCTTCGACTTCTTCGGCTCCTCATTCACAGCACCCGTTTCCACAGGCATCTGCACCTTATCTTGTTCTGCCATCTCTTTTAAGTTTATATTACTATAAGCAAATTTCGTTCATTTTACACGCGATGATGCTTTATTTCCAACCACACATAACAGCTATCACACATTTCTTATGCTAAATCACTGATTTTCCGTAACTTTGCATCATCTCATACTAAAGGCTGAACATTTACGCCCCATGCGCAACTACTATCCAGTAGGCGCATGGGGCTTTTCTTTTTTATACCGCACCACATGAAACACATCGGGTCTACATCTTACTACAAGCAACAACGCGAACGCGAGCTCATGACCGCCTTCCGCCAACTGCTGCACGAGTGCAGCCACGTCAACATGGAAAAACTATTCAAACAAGTAGTCATGAACCCTTGCTCACGCTTTTGGGTCAGCGAGGAAAGGGCCACCATCGTCATAGGCCGCATGATGCGCGGACTGCCCGTCATCGTCACACACTGCAAACGCGAAATGTACAACGAAATCTTCACACGCTGCAAAGCACTCAAATCCCAGTCACCATCTCTCAGCATGAGCCAAATTGTATGCAGAGTAGTTTCGGCACCAGCACCAAAGTTCTACCTCTCCGCATCACAAGCCAAAGCCATCATCAACAACCTCCGGCGTAAAAACAAAGCCACCATTCAAGTCAGATAACAGCCTCCGTTATCCGGTCCACATGGCTGCGCGGCTCAATCCTCTTAAGGCGGCGCGGCACAACCCTTGGCAGCGGCATAACCTTAAAGTTATAGGCTATATACAAACCTATCGCCCGCGTCATCAACAAGTCATCATGCTTGCCGGCTATCGCACCATAAGCACCATTCTGCTTCTGCTCATACGTCAAGTACTCATCAAGGCAGCGGCCGTCACGTTCCGTATACAAGTGCTCACGCACCATCTTCACAAGGTTCGATATAATCATCGGCTTCGTCTTCACATTAGTGTGGAACCCATACAGCTTCGGAGCACCCTCACGTATCTCGTCCTCACTCTGCTCGCGCGCATACAAGTTGTCATACACGTCTTTCACCTTGTACAATATAAATTGCGACTGGTCACCATCTACCATGCGGTCCTTGTCCTTTGTCTCCAGCGTGTTGCTCTCTATCACAAGCAGCGCATCATCATACCACTTCGCAATCTGAGCCGCCTTCCACGCCAGCAAGTCCATGTCTATGTGCCCATACCACTGAGCCACCACCTCCGGCCTGTCACCACTCATCAAATACATGCGGTCTATCACACATATCACCGACCAGTCTGCCTTCGCCGACCGCCCACCAATATCCACCACCACAAGGTAACGGTCACGCACCTTCTCCGCATCATCTATGTCGGGCTTCTCCCACACGCACAGCAGCCCCGTCCGGTCCTCCTTAAACCTTATATGCTGCATCGCCTCCTTGCCCTCGTCGCCATCAGCATAAATGTCACCCACATACCGAGGCTCACGGCAGGCAGGGCGGAAAGCCTCCACAAGCATCTTGTCAAACACCTTGCAACCCGAATACACAAACGCCTCATTGTCATCTGTCGGGTACTCGCTCGCCATGTCACCATGGTCCGTATACTTCTTGCGCTCCTCCACATACCACGCTATCGCCTCCAGCGTCGCACCACACTCCCACAAGTACCACAAGTAGCGGCCGGCCTCCGCACGGTTCGTCGGCGTATAAGCATTATGCTTGTTTCTTACAAGCGCCAGGGCAAACAACCGCCTCGCCTCATCACTCTCAAACTCACGCCTGTATATCTCAATCTGATACCATGCCACAAACAACGACCTGAACTGCGAAGTGCTCTCCTCACCACGCCTTATGTGCGCATCACTCTCCTTAGCCGCATTATACTCCCGCTCAAAAAAGTTGCCCGTACCATTCGCCGTACTCTCATACACTATCATCGTCAGCGGCTTCAGCGTAATACCAGCACAAGCCGAGCGCACAACCTTCTCCGGACTCTTGTTTTCCGTCGGATTCCACAGCCCCACCTCCGTACAATGCACCAAACTGTAAGCACCACCACGCGCCGACTCCGGCTTCTCATACGAACCAATCTTTATCTTGCAGTTACGCTGCGGTATACGCCTTATGTTGCCACTGTTCCCCACACCCTCTATCTTCGCCTCATTAGGGTCATAGCTCTCGCCAATCTCATGAAGCAACTCCACAGGGTACTCGTCAATCATCTTGTCAAACATGTCACGCACCTCATACGATGCGTCCTTCACATGCCCCACAATCAGCGAGTTCAAACCAGTCTTATGCACCAACTGCAACCACGCCATATATATCTGCGTAGCAGTCGAACCACCCCACTGGCGAGCCTTCAGCAATATCAGTCGGATTGGCTCACCATTCATACGCATCTCCTCAAAACGCGTCACCAGCAAACGCTGAGGCCTGTTCAAGCTAAAGTGTATGTCATCACCACCAGTCTTGTTGCTAATCAGCACATACATCACAGCCCAAAACGGAAAGTCATACATACACCTCACACGCACAAACTTGCGCACTATATACTGATACACCTCCTCCGTATAAGCCTGCTCCTCACCAAGCCCCTCATAAAATGCAGCCACACTGCCAGCCTCAACCAGGCGCTTAACCAACGGCACATCAAGCATACCCTCAGGCAGCCACTGCACGCGTATCGGAAAGTCCGACACCTCCACACGCACACGCGCAAGTATGCTCCCCTCACCCGTCACAGGGTTGAAGGGAGCAAACACCTCAGCATTGCGCCGCTCATTCTCTCGCAATATGTCCGCAACCTCACTCACACCTTATCTCATCTTGTTCGTCATTCTTGGCACATACTCCACCGTCGCACCATGCAGCACCTCGTCCTGCTTGAACTCCGGCAAAAACAATATCTCCCTAAAGTACTTATAACCCGTACCCCTCATGCCACGCATATAGATGCTGTCACTCGAATGCACCGGAACCCACCTATACAAGTCGTTGCTCGCATACAAGCACTGCTTCACATCATTCTTGTTGCAGAACACACCACGCTGAATAACACCCTGCAAACTCTTGTGCACATCCGGTTCACCCAACTTGAATGGACGAGTGATAAGGTAAGCCCTCTGCGTTTCAACAACATTGTCTGATGAATAGTCGTAGACGGCATATTCTTTTTTTGTATACTCTTTTATGATAGGGTCACTCTCGCTTTCTCGCTTGATATCGGCTTCTTCGAAATCCTCCATAAAATTCGGAAAAACTTCTTTGTCCGTCTCTTGATGGTCTGTTTCCTGCTTCGTTTCAGACTTTCCCGTCATAATATCTTTAGTAACCGTTTCTATCGTTGTATCAAAAATGATTTTATCGTTCGTCACCACAGCTTTTTCGTCATGCGTTTTTGTAGTTTCTTTTCCTCCAACTTCAGTTATTATCTCTCCATTTGAACTGTCTTTTATGGTTCTTGTCGTTTTTACTGTAAGAATAGTAGTTATCGTTGTTCTTGCTTCATTCTCAGATATTTTCTTTGCTTTCTTTACATACACGTTTTTTTTTTCTGTTTTTTCCGTTACAATTTTACGACTTGATACTTTCGCCATGCAGCATTGATTATCTATGTACAAATTATTACTGAAGCCGTGATTGAAAATACTCCAAAATCCCGATTGAGAATCCATAATATACGAATAGTTGTACTGCGGATTATACACAATCAGACGTTCGTGTGAGTAGTCGTAAGCAAAACGTGCTCCGCCATTCATATAGGTGCTTAAATCTTTATAGTCTGGAATTTCACCGAACGACATCGTGTCGCCACTTAAATAAGATTCCACAAACTGCTTCTGATGCTCCTTCTCGCATTTATCATACGCATAGTCTTGCGTTTTGTCCAATTTCAGCAACAATTTACTTTCGCCTGAATTATCGAATAACACGACCCCTCTTTTCGAGCAAAAAACTACAGACCTTCCCATATTAGCAACAGAGTGCTTATTATTAAGAATATCATAAGAGTAAGGCACAACAGACTGCATCGTTCCATCATTGCCTATATTGACAGCGTATGTTGCATCTTTAGCAAAGACGAACACGGGATATTGTCCGAATTGCCCTCTTGAAGTCTCCATCGTCACAGCTCTTATTGCTATTACATCACTAATTGCAACAACGTTCTTATTGCTGAAAGAGAAAGGATTGTTAGCCTCACTACAATTCAACGTATCATCAACCGTACTTGCTGGCGGTGTTGATTCTTCTGGTAGTTCTTGAACTAAACCATCAGGACTCAACGATTCAAATAGTTTTTGTTTCGCTAATACGTACACATTCGCATCTAACGTCTCAGCAAAATCAAATATGTACTCACTATACCAAGAAGAATCGTTTTTTTTGAATACGACATAGGATATAGGTTTAGACGATTTAGCATACATTATATGCGTATTGCCATTCAGCTTATTTCCTATTTTCTTCCAATACGCATTATCACCAACCTTATATTTCAAATATTGAATGCAGTCATCTTTTTTCAATTTTATATTGTAATTATAAAAGGTAGTCTCAGAAGACATCAATCTATCATTCTCGCGACAATAGCTCGTATTACTGTTTTTTATAACATCTAACCCGCAATAGGAATTACAAATCGTGTATTTATTATTCTTGTTCGTTCTTGACTCAAGCAACCTATTGTTGTACGAATAAATATTGCTTATAGTGTAATCTGCTTCTATTGTTGTAGACGTTTCCAAGATTTCCTTTTCCTTATAATCCACATAAATGCCTTCTTCACTATTCTTCATTCTCCTAAAGACGCTATAATACGCTATTTTTTCAAACGGTATAGAAAATAGTTTATGATATGTTGTTGCGTTCTTCACACCTTCATACATATTTTTCCGTCTGAAATACAACTTATTGATAACAGGCACTCTGTCATCTGACAAATCGCAGTCTAATTCGTCATAGCAAGTATAGATTGGTTCCGTCATAAAAATATCAATAGAATCTATAATGTCCGAGAAACCGTTATAAAAATCAGCAGATTCTACTCTCAGCCATAAATCATACAAAGTATACTCTATCCATAAAGACTTTATTTTGTTTTCGTTGTCCAATGAAAAAATAATACCCGTAGTATCATTTAACAGCAAAGTTGGTATCGGTTCTGACACGTTAACGTATGAACCATCATATAGTTTTATGGCATATTTCAACAAATGTGGGTAAAATAGATAGTCCTTCTTGTTATATTGTGTCCTCTTCTTATTCAATTCTCCCACAAGTAATTCTTCTAATTTCCCCCATGCTTCTTGTTTCTTAAGATACGTCTCCTTATGATAGTCCTTTCCTAAAGATGGCGTATACGCACTCAATTTAGGCATAGTATACCCAGATGAGGTATTGACACCATGCAACATATTACGATAGTTGCTCTCGTAGAATACATCTTCTCTACCATAAAGATTTGAGCCTTCTTCCCAATCCTCACCAAAGCCTATGGTAGAAAGTCCAATTTGTGCTTGAGCAGCTTTGAATGATAATTCAATTTTAGGAATTTCGTCACCTATATACTTAAACGTATTATCCGACATATATCTAATGTATTTCTTCTTCCCATTATCCAACAGGACGATAACATTACCTATATTACATATATCGGTCACACTCGTTATTGTCGTAATGCTCGTATCATTATAATACAAACTTCCATCTTTAATATACAATATTTTCTCGCCATCGCTCGCGTGGAATACATATATAGGCTCTCCATCAATCGTAGTATTCTCCTTCGGCACCCTCACAGCATGATACCCACCATCTCTATACTCAGCATTCACTGCAAGCTTCATCTCGCCATCACCGCACGCATAGTCCGATGGTTGCGAAGTCATACCCTTATACTCTATTCTCTGTTCCATTTCTCACTACTCATCTTTTGACTCATACTCCATAGCCATCGCCGACAACTTCTCCGACAACGACTCCGACACCTCCGCCGACGCCTGCACATCAACCTTCTGGCTCTGCTGCTTCGGCACAACATACTGGGCAAGCTTCTCCATCACCAAAATACGGTCCTTAGCGTCAAGAGCAAGCAAATCCTTGTCAAACAAACCACTCTCAAAGTAATCACCCACACCAGCCGAAATACAACCATATATCAACTGCTTGTAAGGCTTAGGCTTGTTTGGCGTACCCTTCACCCTGCCACCAGTCTTATAACCTCTCGCCATAACACCACACACAATTAAAACGGACGCAATGGACGCGTCAGCACGCCCATGCGCCAATGCAACTTACGTTTCACCTCATCAAGCGCACCCTGAGCCTTCACAGCCCACTTCTCAGCCGCAGCAGGGCACGTTATCCCAAGCCAGTCTGCCAACACCATAGCCACCATATACTCATGTATCAACTGCTCAAGCAACCTCGCAGTAGTCCCAGAAAACCTCTCCGGAACCCTCAGCACTATAACATACGACGCACACTCACCAAACAAATCATCAAGCTCCACACCATCATCACACTCCACCTTAGTAAACGGATAAAGAGCCTCAACACACTCCGAATGCGCAAGGTCAAGCACACGCGTCACCCTGTCCACATTACCCTGCTCAGCTATATCCATCACCTGGTGCCGGTCATGCGCATTATCAGTCTGCATCACATCACCCTCCACATACGCCACATTCGCAATGTCATACAACAACGCCTCACGGTCAAACAACAACGTCACACGTCTGCTCCCACCATCTCTCACCGAGCCACAACAACACTTGCCATACCCAGCCACCTTGTCTGCCGGACCTACCACCCAGCCATAAGGCCCATAAACCATCTTCGCAGCATTCTCACTACTCATAACGCACATCATCTTTAGTCTTAGGTTCTGTTCGTGCCGGCTCATGCACACGAGTCGGACGTATACGCTTGTTCAACGCCGCACGCAGCATCAGCAAGTCAGCCTTCGCCCGCTCCAGCCACTGAGCAGCACCACCAGCCGCCGCACTCACCATCAGCCATTCAGCCATCGCACAATCCACCATATAAGCGTGCATCGCAGCAGCCACACCCTGGCGCACACCCAGGTTAAAGTTCATCGGCACACGCAGCAGCACCACAAGCGTATTATCCTCCGTCTCATCACTCACAGGCCTTGAAGGCGCACCACCATAACCTATCACAATGCCCTGCACAATTTTCTTCCGCACCTCCGGCAGCAGCAAATTGTCAGCCATCGCACACCCCTCCACTATGTACTCACCAAGCTCCGTACGCAACACCCCATAAGCATTGCCAAAAGCACGCAACACCAAGTCCTTGCCAGCGTCCGACAACTCCTCCACCTTCGACGCCTGCTCCTCCGACGCAGCATCACCACCACGCATACTCTCACCCGTATGCCAAGCCTTCTGCTGCACATCATACATCAGCTCACTCAAATACAACCTAACCTCCAAAGTCTGTCTCCTCGGCATAATTCAAAACCTCCTATTCATTTTCAAGTTGATGAGTTGAAGAGTTGAAAAGTTAAGAAGCTACCTCTGCTTGTCCAACTCTCAAAAGCGACCGCTTAACTCCTAAACTTTTCAACTTATCAACTTATAAAACTATCTTCCCTCCTCACTCATAACTCACACCATCTCCCTCATCACTCACCGTCGGCACAACACGCACCGGAGCAACACGCTTCGACAGCATCTGACGCGCAGCAGCCAAACTACCCTGGGCCATCTGCACATACGCCCCAGCCTCCTGCTTGTTCGTCAGCATAAACCAATACCCAACAGCAGTATACAACATACAATTCGCAAGCTCCTCACACACCGCATCATTAAGCAGCGTGTCATAGTTCGACGGCATGTCCAACGCCAGCACCATCACACCCGTGTCCTCATTCTCCAGCACACGCGCCCCATATCTGCCAAGCCCCATCACCACATCAGCCTTCGCCCTGTCAACAAACTCCGACAGCAAACGCTCATCAGCCTCAGTAGTCGCCACACGCACATACGCACCATCATCACCCTGCACCATCTTGGCGCCAGTGTAACCCGCCATCTCATGCACCTTCCCAAGCACATCAGCACGCAATATGTTCAACCTTATATCCATAATCTTCCTGCAGACGCATATAATCCACGTCCAACGCAAAGTTAACCACCATACCCACACAACGCGCTTTATTCCCAACCGAACAACATAAATATCATCTACTTCTTTCTACTTATAGACACCCCGTCAAACACCCAAAAATATGTTTTACAGCATATTTCGCAAAAATAATTTCGATTTTCCTTGGATTTTCAAGAAAAAGACCGTATCTTTGCAACGTAAATAAGAAACAAAGTAGCAAACAACTTAAACCAAAAGATATTATGCTCACAACAGACTTAAAAGCGAAAGAGGCTCTCTACGAGGTAGTAGAACCTTCTTATTTTCAGAATGCCGAGTCTCTATCGGCAGAAGATGAACAAGGTGCCATTTACGATTTCTTAAAAGAGCCTTAAATCCGCAACTCCATTCCCGAAGTGCTACCTACATAAAGAGAAATGG
>OGIV01000987.1_pt1 | contig 18519 bp, 11 predicted proteins | sample 1571861 | NCBI WGS metagenome assembly OGIV01 (sample SAMEA2582099, study PRJEB24529) | metagenome | biome: Human gut stool | place: China | collected 2011 | reverse complement strand
AATGCTCACAAAATCCGTAAAATCCGTCATCTCCGTGGTGCTAAAGCACGTTGCATTAGTGACAGAATCCGTGCTATCGGTGCGATCCGTGAGCATTTTAGCGGCTCAGCTTCGCTTCGCCACTTTCAACTGCAAACTTAGTTATAATATCAGAGTGGTTTTACCGATCAACAATAATATAAAATTAGGGCTGAATTCCTCGGTTGGAATTCAGCCCTTAAAGTTTTTTGAAAGATGTTCGGTAACTATGAACAAAGGTGCACATATTACCGGACAGCAATAATTTTATTCAAGGTAAGTGTAGCCATACAAGCCAGAGCGGTAGTTGGAGATGAACTCCTTGCCCTCCTCGGTGGTTATTTTTCCCTCCTTGACGGCCTTGCTGACCCATGTTTCGAGACGGCGCACAAGGCGCTTGGGGTCGTATTGTACATACTCGAGCACATCGGCCACGGTTTCACCATCAATGGTCTTGTCGATGCTGTAACCATCTTCGTCAACGGTGACGTGCACGGCGTTGGTGTCGCCAAAGAGGTTGTGCATGTTGCCCAAAATCTCTTGGTAGGCTCCTACAAGGAACACGCCAATGTAGTAGTGCTCGCCCTCGCGGAAGGCATGCAACGGCAAGTAGGACGTTTGTTGGTTGTAGTTGACGTAGGCCGATATTTTGCCGTCAGAGTCGCAGGTGATGTCCTGTAGTGTGGCTGACACGGTGGGACGCTCGTTAAGGCGCTCAATGGGCATGATGGGGAACAGTTGGTCGATACCCCACGAGTCGGGCAGTGACTGGAAGAGCGAAAAGTTGCAGAAGTATTTGTCGGCCATCATCTTGTCGAGTGTGCGCAGCTCGTCGGGCACATGCTTTTGGTGGTGGGCCAGTTCGCTGATTTCGCGTGTGATGCTCCAGTACAGACTTTCGATCTGTGCACGCGTTTTGAGGTCGATGATGCCGTGGCGGAAGAGGTCGAGCGCCTCGTCGCGAATGTCCTGCGCATCGTGCCAGTCCTCAAGCATGGAGCGGGGCGAGAGTTTGTCCCATATCTCGGTAAGGTCGTGTACAAGCTGGTGGTCCTGTTCGGTGGGGTGGAAATCCTCGCTCATGTGGGGCATGCTCACGCTCTCCATTACGTCGACAATGAGCACAGAGTGGTGTGCGGTGAGCGAGCGTCCGCCCTCGGTGATGAGGTTGGGGTGGGGTATGTTGTTTTTGTTGGCCGCATCGACAAATGTGTAGACGCAGTCGTTGACATACTCCTGAATGGAATAGTTAACCGAACTTTCGGAGTTGCTTGAGCGTGTGCCATCGTAGTCGACGCCAAGTCCGCCGCCACAGTCAACAAACTCGATGTTGAAGCCCATAGCGTGCAGCTGCACATAGAATTGGGCAGCCTCGCGCAGCGCTGTGGAGATGCGGCGTATTTTGGTTATTTGTGAGCCGATGTGGAAGTGTATGAGCTTGAGGCAGTCGTGCATGCCCATTTCGTCGAGCATGCGCAAGGCGTCGAGCAGTTCGGAAGAGTTGAGGCCGAACTTTGAGGCGTCGCCACCGCTCTCTTGCCACTTGCCGGTGCCGCTGGCTGCTAACTTGATGCGTATGCCGAGGTTGGGGCGCACGCCAAGTTTTTCGGCTGTGCGGGCAATGGTGATGAGTTCGGGCAGCTTTTCAACTACCAGAAACACGCGTTTGCCCATTTTCTGACCGAGCAGGGCCAGTTCGATAAAGTTTTGGTCTTTGTGGCCGTTGCAGATGATAAGGCTGTCGGAGTCCATGTTGGTGGCGAGCACAGCGTGCAACTCGGGTTTGGAGCCGGCTTCAAGACCAAGATTATATTTCTTGCCGTGGCTGATAATTTCTTCGACCACGGGGCGCATCTGGTTGACCTTGATGGGGTAGATTATAAAGTGTTCGGCTTTGTAGTCATACTCTTTGGCTGCCTGGTTGAAACAGTCAGAGGTCTTTTCGATACGGTTATCCAATATGTCGGGGAAACGCAGAAGTACGGGGGCTGTGATGTCGCGTGAGTTGAGTTCGTCAACTATCTCTTTGAGGTCGACGCGTACATCGTTTTTGCGTGGTGACACGTAGGCGTGGCCTTTTTCGTTGATACCGAAGTAGTTGACTCCCCAACCTTTGATGTTGTAGAGCTCCTCAGAATCTTCAATTCTCCATTTACGCATAGCGGGCAAGGTGATATTATATTAAGTAGGGATTTTAATATGTTGCGCAGGTGTTGTTTTTACACTGTGTTCTGATAGGTGCACCTGCTTGTAGGTTTATTATTGTAGTGGGTTCGTGTGTCAGCGGGGGTCGTCAGCCAATGGCATTGGCAATGTCCTGTGTAACGAACTTGATTTTGTCGAATGAGTCGAGCACGTTGACATCGACAATGTGGCGTGCCTTGCTGTAGAACGGTTCGCGTTGTGCCAACTGTTCTGTGACGAACTGTTGCAGTTGTTCGGGTGTTTTGTCCTTGAGCAGCGGACGCTCGCCCCGACTCATTGACAAGTGTTGCAAGATGGTTTCGGGCGAGGCTTTGAGGTAGAATACTTCGCCCACTTGGTTCATGTAGTCGATGTTGTCGAAGAAGCAGGGTGTGCCCCCGCCGCACGAAAGCACGACATTTTCGAACTCTGCCACTTCGTGCAGCATGCGGCGCTCGAGGTCGCGGAAGTGTGCTTCGCCCTTTTCGGCAAATATTTGGCTTACCTTGGTGTGGTAGCGCTCCTCGATGTACCAGTCAAGGTCGTAGAAGGTGCGGTTCATCAGTTTGGCAAGGTCGCGTCCGATGGTGGTTTTCCCCACGCACATGTAGCCTACTAAAATGATGCTTTTGTTCATGACAGTTGCTTATTTTTTAGTGGCTCGTGAACGTGTGCGTGTGGCAGGCTTTTTACTTTCAGATGCAATGATTTGCTTGCACTCGTCGAGGGAGAGTTCGGCGGCGCGGTCGGCATCTTTTTTGGGTATTTTGTAGTTTTTGCCTTGGTAGCTGATGTAGGGGCCCCAACGGCCGGCGCGCACTTCGAGTTCGGGCTCTTCGGCAAATTGTTTGAGGTGGCTTTTAGCCTCCTTGTCGCGTTTGTCCTTTATAAGCTCGATGGCACGGTCGAGTGTGATGTCCATGGGGTCCTCGCCCTTTGGAATGGACACAAACAGTTTGCCAATTTGCACGTAGGGGCCGAAGCGTCCTACGTTGGCTTTGACAGTCTGCTCTTCAAACTCACCCAAGGTGCGTGGCAACTTGAACAGGTCGAGTGCCTCGTCGAGTGTGATGGTTTCGATGCTTTGGCCTTTGTTGAGGTTGGCAAAGCGTGGCTTCTCGTCGTCGCTTGGTGTGCCAATTTGCACTACGGGACCAAAACGTCCGATCTTTACGCTCACGGGTTTGCCCGTTTGCGGGTCGGTACCGAGTTCGCGTTCGCCCACACGGTGCTCAGTCTTTTCGTTGAGTGTGCGTTCAACCTGCGGGTCAAAATCCTTGTAGAAGTCACTGATCATTTGTGTCCAGTTCTCCTTGCCTTCTGCCACCTCGTCGAATTGTTTTTCAACGTTGGCGGTGAAGTTGTAGTCCATGATTTCGGGGAAGTATTCCATCAGGAAGTCATTGACTACGAGCCCTGTGTCGGTGGGCACCAGTTTGCCGCGGTTGCTGCCCACGTTTTCGGTGAGCGTTTGTTCGGTTATGTTGTTGCCGACCAGTGTGAGTTGGCAGTAGTTGCGTGGTTGTCCCTCGTTGTCGCCCTTGACCACATATTCGCGGTTTTGAATGGTAGATATGGTGGGGGCGTAGGTTGACGGGCGGCCGATGCCTAACTCTTCGAGTTTGTGCACGAGCGAAGCCTCGGTGTAGCGCGGTGGTTGTTGTGTAAAGCGCTGTTGGGCTACAATCTCTTGGTTTTGCAGGTTCTGTCCCTCGCTCATGGGGGGCAGCAGACGTGACTCGTCGGCGGCATTGGCATTGTCGTCATCGCCTTGGCTCTCACGATAGACGCGCAGGAAACCGTCGAACTTTACAACTTCGCCAGTGGCCTGGAAGTAGTAGCCGTTGTGGCTGGCCGTGGCACTTGTAACGCTGATGTTGACCGTGGTGCGCTCAAGTTGGGCGTTGGCCATTTGGCAAGCGATGGTACGTTTCCAAATCAGTTCGTACAGGCGTTGCTCGCGGCTGTCGCCGGTGATGGTCTGTCGTGCCATGTCGGTGGGGCGTATGGCTTCGTGTGCCTCCTGTGCCCCTTTGGCATGGGTGTGGTAGGTGCGGCGTTGGTGGTAGTTGGCCCCCATGATGTTGGTAATGACCGGTGCGCAACTGTTGAGGCAGAGGTCGGAGAGGTTCATAGAGTCGGTACGCATGTAGGTGATGAGTCCTGACTCGTAAAGGCTCTGTGCCACGCGCATGGTCACGGCAACGGGGAAACCGAGTTTGCGTGCGGCCTCTTGTTGCAGTGTGGACGTGGTAAATGGGGGTGCCGGTGTGCGCTGGGTGGGGCGCTTGCTGATGCTGTCGATGGTGTAGTCGGCCTGCTTGCATGACTCGAGGAAAGCCTCGGCCTGCTCCTTGCTGCTGAACCGTTTGTTGAGTTCGGCACGCAATGGGGTGGTGTGTCCTTTGTCATCGGGAACATCAAAAAGTGCTGTGACGCGGTAGCTCTCTTCGGGCTTGAACTGTTGTATTTCGCGTTCGCGCTCAACGATGAGTCGCACGGCCACACTTTGTACACGGCCTGCCGAGAGGCTTGGGCGCACTTTGCGCCACAATACGGGTGACAGTTTGAAGCCCACCAGGCGATCGAGCACACGGCGAGCTTGTTGCGCATCGACCAGATTGAGGTCGATGTGTCGCGGATGCTCGATGGCTGCGAGAATGGCCGGCTTTGTGATTTCGTGAAAGACGATGCGCTTGGTTTCTTTGGGGTCGAGGCCGAGCACTTCGGCCAGGTGCCATGATATGGCTTCCCCCTCGCGGTCCTCATCGGACGCGAGCCACACAGCCTCCGATTTTTTGGCTTGTGCACGCAAGTCGCTCACTACTTTCTTTTTGTCGGCGGGTATTTCGTATTGCGGTTCGAAGGTGTCGAGGTCAACGCCAAAGTTTTTCTTTTTCAGGTCGCGGATATGTCCGTAACTTGACATGACTTTATAGTCTGCTCCAAGAAACTTTTCGATGGTTTTGGCCTTGGCAGGAGACTCGACTATTACCAAATTTTTTTGCATAGTTTTCTGTTTTATGGTGCAAAAGTAGTGCAAGGTGAGCGAAGTGCAAAACAAAAAAGTCTTTTTTTGTTTTCACTTCCGAACCGCCGCCTACTTTGACGGTGAAAAGTAGTGCAAGGTGAGCGAAGTGCAAAACAAAAAAGTCTTTTTTTTGTTTTCAGTTCCGAACCGCCGCCTACTTTGACGGTAAAAAGTAGTGCAAGGTGAGCGAAGTGCAAAACAAAAATATGGAATATAGCTACGGTCTCAAGCACCAAACGCTACCACTAAACGCTACCTCTAATGGGGGCGACGCGTCTCGCGTCGGGAAAATATGCTGCTATTATTTAGCAGAGTTCGTATGCCTTTCCTTTCTCTGTCCGACGCGAGACGCGTCGCCCCCATTAGTGCTTGCGTTTGGTGCTTGCGCTTGTTCGTTAACGGTGTTTTACCGGACAGTTCCCTTTGCCAGAATGGCAAACAAGTTGAGATAATAACAAAGATGATATTTGAACTTTGTTATATAGAAGCATACATGAAATACGGTAGCAATCACGTTGTCTATGACAGGTTATAATGCTTTTGCCCTTTCAGGGCGCGACTGCTCCTACACGTGATACCCAGGGTGTCGCTTCGCTTGCCCTGGGCTGAGTGCTCCATTGGCCTTTCAGGCCGCCCTTGCAAAAATCATAGTGCCCATTTCTATGTTCGTGGTAGAGAGGCTATGTTAGAACCAATGCACAGCCTCGTTACTAATTGTAGCGTAGTAGACGTGTGTGTGCAAGTGCGGGCTGAAAGCCCAATGGAGCACTCAGCCCAGGGCAAGCGTAGCGACACCCTGGGTCTCCCCATGTTGGAGCAGTCGCGCCCTGAAAGGGCAAAAGCATTACAATGTGCTTTAGACTTTTACCGGGCAGCAATAGTTAACTATAGTGCTCTCTCATTCTCTCTTTCAAAGGCATCGAGCGCCTTGAGTGTCTCGGTATAGCCGGCACGGATAATGCGCTCGGCATTGTCGAAGTCGAATACGCCAAAGCGGTTCATGGGTATGTTTATCGCAATGTCGGGCGGTGTGAGTTTTTGCATGAGCACCGTGTTGCGTTGAATTTGCAATGCCATGGCGGTGGACAGCAGTGTCATGTAATTGCTGGTGGTGCTGTCGGGCACAAAAGCCGATATGAAGCGTTGGAGCGACAACAAACTGCTGCGCTCGCGCTCGCGTTTGCGGGCCAAGTCGCGCACCTCCTCAATGTCCTCGCTGGCGGGTGCGCTCACATTGACCGACACGAGCAGGTCGCCCTCGGTGCGCACGGCGCGGTTGAGCGGCAGCGGATTGACTATGCCTCCGTCGACAAGCACATGGTGAGCCACCTTGATGGGCTTGAACACCGACGGCATGGAGATGCTCGAACGTATGGCGCGGTGCAGACTGCCCTTGCTGAACACGACTTCGCGCTGTGTGACGAGGTCGGAGGCTATGGCCCGGAAGGGTGTGGGGAGTTGCTCTATTTTGGTGTCGGGCACCATTTCTTTCAAGGCCCGCATCACCTTGTCGCCCTTAACAAGGTAGCTCTTGCTCAGTGAGAAATCGAGCAATGACAGTACTTCGCGGCGTGTGAGCTGGCAAAACCATGTTGTGGCGGTGTCGAGTTGGCCGGCACAATATAGTCCGCCAATGAGTGCCCCCATTGAGGCTCCCGCCACGGAACTAATGGTGTAACCACGCTCGTGCAGCGCCTTGATGGCACCAATGTGAGCATAGCCGCGTGCGCCGCCGCTCGACAGTACAAGGGCCACCTTGCGGGGTGAGGGGGCAGCAGCGGGGGGATATGATGGTGTGAGTTCGTTCATTTTCGAGTTGTTGAAGTGTCAAAGTCGTAGTTGGTGGGTATGCACAGTTGCATACGTGTGCCATGATGGGGTGGTGGCACATTGACAATGCTGAAGGTGGCCGCGTGGCGGTTGCGTTGGTTCAGAATTTCGAGTGTGCGTGCTATGAGCCGCAGTCCTGTGCCGGTGTCGCGGCCGGTGCGTTTGACTTTGCCCGGATTGTAGCCCTGGCCGTTGTCGGTGACGCACAGATGCAGCATGTTGTCGTGCAGTTCGATGGCAATGTGAATGGCGCACTCATCTGTCAGTGTGGGGAAAGCGTGCTTCAGCGCATTCTCAACAGGTATTTGCAGCGACATGGACGGCACCAGCCATTGGCTGTGCTCGAGTTGGGGCGTCACTTGCCAGGTAACGTGCGGCAGGGGCCCCTTGCTGTAATGGTGCAGCTCTACATAGTGGCGCACAAGGGCTATTTCGTCGCACAGGGGCACGGCCACCTTGCCCGATGTGAGCAGGTTGCCACGCAGCACGTCGATAAGCAGTTCGACTGGTTTGACCAGTTCGGGGTAGCGCTGCAACTTGGGCAGTACCGTGCCCAGCACATTGAATATGTAGTGGGGCGACACGCGGTTGCGCACTATGTCCATGCGCAGTTCGGTGATGTGTTGCATTTGCCGTTTTATGCGCTCCTGTGTGCGGCGGCGGTAGGTTACAATAATCAGTGTGGCCACCAGAGCCAGCATAATCAGTGCACCGATAATGAGCAGTATGAAGTTTTGTTGCCGCGCGGTTTTGGCCGAATAGTCGGCCAGGGCCACTTGTTGGTGCAGCAGTGTGGTGTCGCGTTGGTAGCGTTCGCCCATTTCGGTCACATTGTTGCGCGTTTGCTGGCTGTTGAGTGTGTCGGCATAGCGGTTGGCCTGCTGCAAATAGTGGTAGGCGCGCTGCCACATGCCGTAGCGGGCAGCATAGCGTTGCAGACGGCGGTAGTGCAGCATGAGGTAGCGTGGCGAGCCTGTGGCAAGGGCCGAATCGTTGATGGCCTGCAGTTGGGTGGCCGCCTTCGATATGTTGCCTTCGGCCAGACTGAGGTCGGCCAGCAGACTCTTGATGTAGAATATCTCTTTTGGCTGCATGCGTTGCATTGCGGCTCCTTGGCAGCGGTTGAGGTGAAGCCTTGCTTGTGGCAGTTTGTCTTGCATCAGGTACACTTCGCCCATGTTGGCATCGCAGTTAATCAGCAACACTTTGTCGTTGAATTTTTCCGCCAACTGTCTGGCCTTGGCAAAACTCTTGAGTGCCTGGTTGTACTGCTCTTCGTAATAGTAGCAATTACCTAACGAGAAGTGGTAGAAGAATTGCGTTTGCAATGACTCCCTGTCGATGTGCTGTGCAGCCTGTGCAAAGAAGTTGTGCGCCTCGGTATAGTTTTCGAGTTCCATGTACACCTGGCCAAGTCCTGAACATATTGATGCACGGCTTCGGGTGTCGTGGAGCGAGTCGCACAGGAAGAGTGCGTAGCGGTAGTAATGTGCGGCACGGGGCATCTTGCCCGACTGCATGTAGATGTCGGCCAAATTGATGGTGACGGCAATGAGTTCGCGCCCCTTTGGCGGGTGGTTGAGCAGTGTGAAGGCCCTCTCGTAGCATATTCTGCCCTCGTGTTGCTTGCCGCCTATTATGGCATTCACCCCTCGGTGGTTCCAAAGCAGTCCCTCAATGTAGTGGCTGCCGGTGTGGGTATGGCACCAATGCTGGACGCGGGCATAGTGGTGTGCCGCACGCAGGGTGTCGCCGAGCAGCTGGTGGGAGGTGCCTCTGAACACCTCGGCCTTGTACCACGACGCACTGTCCGTCAGTGTGCCTTGCAGTGCGGCCAGCGTGCTGTCGGCTTTGGCGGGTGCTGAAAACATCAAGTCGGTGCAGGCGGCTATGATGCTGTCGGCCCTTTCGGCCTCGTCGTTGTGCTCTGTACCATGGCAAGCTGCTATCAAACTGCATGACAATAGTGTGCAGACTGACAGCATGATGTGGTGGGTGATGTGCTGTATTAGTTGTAAGGTGTGTTTGTTCACTGTAAAGAAAAGTTCGTGTGTTCTTTTTTAGGAAAGGTGTTTGTAAAGCGTTGGCGGAATTTCCGGTTAACGGGTTGACAGGTTAACGGGTTAACAGGTAAGTTAGCGAAGCTTTTTAAGTTTCTTACCATTCATACTTTAACATGATAAGTAGTGCAAAGCATACTTACTTGTTAACCTGTCAACCTGTTAACCCGTTAACCGGAAATCCCGCCAACGCGTAAAGTCTGGAACTTAATAACTTGGCAAACTTGCCCGTTAACTTGTCAACCTGTAAACTTGTCAACTTGTCAACTTGTTTACTGTCATATTACTCGTTGACCAAGGGCAATGTGGCGTAGTCGCGGCTGTAACGCAGCATTTGCTGGTCGTAAGGCTCGGTGTAGTCGAGTGTCACATTGGTAATGTTGCCATGGGCATCGCGCTCGGCGTGATAAACGGGGTTGATAAAGCCCTTGTAGGGTGAGAGGTGGAGCTTGTCGTAGCGTGTCAGCACCTCTTTGTGCAACACGGGGTCTACCTTCACGCCATAGTCCTCAACCAGACGGCGTGCGCCTTCGTAGTCGCCCTCGCTCTTGATGCGCTGAATTTCGGCGAGCAACTTGCCAAACAGTTCACGCAGGGCGGGATAGTCGTTTATCTTGACGTACGTTTTGCCATGCTGCTTTACCAGTTCAACTACCTTGTGGGCTTTGCCTTGCTCGTAGGCCCAGTGGGCTATGAGGGCGCGGTTGCGCATGTGCGCCTCCTCAATGTTGTTGCCTGGCTTGATGCGCACGAGCTGCGTCATGAGGCCGTTCATCATGTAGGTGTAGTATTGGCTCTTGTATGCCTCGAGGTTGGGTGTCAAGCCGAGATCCACCAACTTTTGGTCGGCCACATAGTACAGACCGAACAAGTCGGCACGTGCCTCCTCGATGGTTGAGCCGTAGGCCTTGAGCGAGTCGGGGTCGGTGCCGGGCAACAGGCGTCCGCTGCCATGGCCAAGGCATTCGTGCAGGTCGGTGTGCAGGTCGTCGCAAGCATCACCATATTGGTTGATAAGCTGGCGGGTGGCCTCGTCGATGACAAACTCCTTGTCCATGCCGCTGCCGTGTGCAGCCTTGTTGTAGGCATCGGTCAGATTGCCTATGGTTACGCTCTTTGAGCCAAATTCGCGTCGCACCCAGTCGGAGTTGGGCAGGTTGATGCCGATGGCTGTTGAGGGGTAGAGGTCGCCACCCAATATGGCAGCGGTTATGACCTTGGCCGAGATGCCCTTGACCTTGTCCTTCTTGAACTCGGGGGCTACGGGCGAGTGGTCTTCAAACCATTGGGCGTTGGCCGAGAGCTTTTCGGTGCGCTCGGTGGCGGCAAGGTCCTTGAAATTGACAATGGCCTCCCACGATGCTTTCATGCCGAGGGGGTCGCCGTACGACTCAGTAAAGTAGTTGGTAAAGTCGACAAGGCTTTCGGTGTCCTTGAGCCAATGTATAGAGTAGTCGTCGAAGGTGCGGAGGTCGCCCGTGCGGTAGGTTTCGACCAACAGGTCGATAACCTTTTGCTGTGCGGGGGTGTCGGCAAAGGGACGTGCCTTGAGCAGATTGTCGACTATGCGTTCAATGGCCGCTGTGTACATGCCGCCCACACGCCACACGCGCTCGGTGAGCATACCGTATTCGTTGCGCTCCAACCGGCTGTTCATGCCCATCATCACGGGACGCGGGTCGGCAGTGGGCTTGCGCTGCGCATAGAACTCTTCGGCCTCGGCCTGTGTGATGCCCGGTGCATAGTAGTTGCAGGCCGATGTCTTGATGAGGTCGTCGCCGTCCTTTTGGTTGACGCGCATGGGCATGACGGTGGGGTCGAACATGACGGGGAAGAGTTCGGCGCACATTTGGTCAATGGTCTGTCCCATTAGCGGCAGCTTGTCGGCCGGCACCTGGTTGATGGCGGTGCGCAGGGCCTTGTCGGTAAATTCGGGCTGGAACTTCTCACAACCATAGTGGTGGTGTATGCCCGACGAGAACCACACCCTCTTGAGGTATACTGAGAGTGCCTGGTAGAATGCGTCCTTATGGTTGCCCTTGTAGTTGGTGTAGACGGCCTCGAGCAGGGCGCGTATGCGCAGGTTGTAACGCCCGTTTTGGTCGAACAGAATGTCGCGTCCATCGAGCGCGGCCTCTTGCAGGTAGTAGATGAATGTCTTTTCTTTGAGCGTGAGTTTGTCAAAGCCCTCTACCTTGTAGCGGAGCATTTGTATGTCGGCAAACTTTTCGTCGGTATACTTAAAACTATCGGCTGTTTGCGCTTGTGCGCCAAGGGCCGATGTGGCAGCTATCATCATGGTGGCTATTGTATGTTTCATAAAAATGACGTTCTAATCGAGTTGGTGCTCTAAATTAGTGGATATCCGTTTCTTGGCTGACGGGTTGACTGGTAGACGGGTTGACAGGTAAGTTTGCTATACATTATTGTGTCAAAGGCAACCTTACCCGTTAACTTGTCAACCCGTTACTCCGTCAACCAAGAAATCTTCCAGTTGGTACAGTTTACGTACGCTTACTTCAGCCAATCTTTGGCCTCGGCATAATTGATGACAATGTGAATGGTGCCTGCTGCATAGCAGTTTTTGACATAGGGGGGATAGGTGAACACAATGCCGCACTCGGTGAGGGCGGGACGTGGATACCACTTGCCTTTGTACTGCTGCATCTGTCCGCTGCGCACCGAATAGTCGTTGGCATTGGGGGCGGGCAGCACCTCGGCCACCGAAGGCCATGCCTCCTCGTCGTTGGCAGCCTGTGGCCCGGTTTTGAGCTTCTCGCCCACGAGTTTGAACACTTCGGGCAGGGCTTCTTCCTTAAAAATGTCGGTGAGTCCCATCACACTGTCGGCCTTTTCGTTCATGCTCAAAAAGTAGTGGTAGAGCATGCCATGTGCGCCGCCGGTGTAGGCTTCGTCCTCAATGCTGTAGGTGGTTATGCCTTTGTCCTTCCATTGCCACACGGGCGTGATGGTGGTGCGGAATGAGTAGTTTTGGGGGGCATATTCAAAGTCCTCCTGTGCGGCCATCTTTTTCATTTCATTCTGGTCGTCGGTGTAGCTGCGCTTTACAGCATTCCACTTGGCCTCGAGCATTTTGTCGAGTTTGGCCACCTCCCATTTGCTTGCAGCGGCAGAGTCAATCATGGCCGACAGCACACGACTTGCCATCAAGCTGTAGCCACCGCCCTTTTTTACTTCAACCTTATCGTCGTTGCCCGGCACAAACAGTGTGGCGTCGAATGAAATGCCAGCATTGGCATCTTGTGAGTTTTGCAGGTTGTAATTGGCATTTTTGCTGCTGAAGTCGGCCAACAACTCGTCGTTGTAGTCGCAAAAGTTCTCGGTGTTGTCGCTGTCAACATCTGCGCTGTCTGCAACCATGCTGTCGGCATCGGCCGTACCGGCCCAATCGTCATCTTCAACATACATGTCGGTGTCTACCACGGCGGTGTCGGGCTCCTCGGTCACTTGGGTGCGGGTGGCAGATTGGTGTCCTTGAACTGGCACAAAGGCCGCCATGGCCAATGCGGCTGACACGAGTATAATGGTCTTTTTCATTTCCGTTACTGTTTTAATGGCTTATTACTTAGAGCGACAAAGTTAGAAAACTAATTTGGATTGCGCAAACGTGGTTGTGAAAATGCGGGATATCTGCCAATTAGTCAGACAATTAGTCAGATATTTGGTCAACCGTTTAGTCGGATATCTTATTATATAGCGCCTTCGTCAAGCGTAATGCCATAATCGTGCTTGATCTCGTCCATCACGAAGGTGCTCTCAAGCGAGCCAAGATGGGGAATGGTGCCAAGCACGTTGAGCACAAACTCTTGATAGTACTTCATGTTGGGGGCGTGGATCTTGAGCAGATAGTCGTACTGCCCCGAAATGTTGTAACACTCTGTCACCTCGGGAATGTGGGCGATGGTCTTGGCAAAGTCGGCCGCAATGTCGCGCCCCAGTCTATTCATCTTAACTTGGCAGAATACCACAAAACCGCGGTTGAGCTTTTCGGCATTGAGCACGGCTATGTAGCCCTTGATTATGCCGTCGCGCTCCATGCGCTGCACACGCTTAAACACGGGGGTGGTGCTGAGGTTGACACGCGCTGCCAACTCCTTGATGGTAAGGCGTGCATTGGCTTGTAAAGCGCGCAAAAGTTTGATGTCGGTGGCATCAATAGCATATTTTTCTACCGAACTATCGTCTGGGGCCATGTTACTATGTGTTTGTTCTAATACAACTGCAAAAATAGAATATTATTCTAACTTTACGCAAATGTTTGGTTGATAAATAGCTTTTGCCGTAACTTTGCAATCGAAAACAAGGAGGCGTGCCACATGGCAACCGTCACCGCTAATAACGATAACAATAACACAATATAATTATGAGCGAACAGAAATACCACTTCGAGACACTCCAGGTACATGTAGGACAGGAACAGCCCGATCCCGCCACCGATGCGCGTGCCGTACCTATTTACCAAACAACTTCGTACGTGTTCCGCAACTCACAACATGCTGCCGACCGTTTTAGCTTGCGCGATGCCGGCAATATCTATGGCCGTTTGACCAACTCTACGCAGGGCGTGTTTGAGGACCGTGTAGCAGCCCTTGAGGGTGGTGTGGCAGGTTTGGCTGTGGCAAGCGGTGCTGCAGCTGTCACTTATGCACTGCAAAACATTGTGCAGGCTGGCGACCACATTGTGGCAGCCGACAATTTGTATGGTGGTTCGTTCAACCTTATCACCCACACGCTTTCAACACAGGGTGTTACCAATACCATTGTTAATGTAAACGACCTTGAGGCGCTCGAGGCTGCTATCCAGCCCAATACCAAGGTGGTGTATGCCGAAACTTTTGGTAATCCTAACTCCGACGTGACTAATCTTGAGGCAGTGGCCGAAGTGGCTCACCGTCACAACATACCCTTTATTGTAGATAACACCTTTGGCACGCCATTCCTTATTCGTCCTATCGAGCATGGCGCTGATGTGGTGGTACACTCTGCCACAAAGTTTATTGGCGGACATGGTTCAAGCCTTGGCGGTGTGATTGTAGACGGCGGCACTTTTGACTGGAAGGCCAATGCCGACAAATTTCCAACCTTGGCCAAGCCCGATCCCTCATATCATGGTGCGGTATTTGCCGATGTGGCAGGCAAGGCAGCTTTTGTTACCCGCATTCGTGCCGTCATCTTGCGCGACACTGGTGCCACCATCTCGCCGTTCAATGCCTTTTTACTTTTGCAGGGCCTCGAAACGCTTTCGTTGCGTGTAGAGCGCCATGTCGAAAATGCGCTGAAGGTTGTCAAGTTCCTGGCCAACCACCCCAAGGTGGCTAAAGTGAACCACCCCTCGTTGCCCGACCACCCCGACCATGCTCTCTATCAGAAGTATTTCCCCAATGGCGGCGGCAGCATTTTCACCTTCGAGGTAAATGGCGATAAGGACGCAGCATGGCGTTTCTGCGACAATTTGAAGATATTCTCACTCTTGGCCAACGTGGCCGATGTAAAGAGCCTCGTTATTCACCCTTACACCACTACTCACTCGCAAATGACACCTGAGGAGCTGGCACAGCAGCACATTACTCCCTCAACCGTGCGTCTGAGCATCGGCATAGAGCACATTGACGATATCATTGCCGACCTCGACCAGGCTTTGGCCAAGGTGTAAGGGGTAAAGCCCATTTGGGTTAGTATTTCATCTCTTTAAGTTCATCTGTTTTGGCGGAATTGGATAGGTGTTACACTTATCCAGTTCCGCTAATTTTGTTTTGCCGTAAATGGGGACTCTTACGAACGATCCTCTGTAAACTTCGTCAGTGCGTCACCCAATCAATAACGTAACTCGTACAAAAAAGTGGTGAAGTTTGGAAATGTGGTGTTTCAAACAATGTAAGTTATGGGATTTGCCGCTAACGCGGGAAACAGAAGAACATAAGGACATAAGAACAGAAGAAACGTTTGTATTAGCCGTTTAGCGCGGAAAACATAAGCAACATAGGTTTGCATAAGATACATATAAGGCCGCTGCGCGGCTGACGGCCACGGACTAACGTCCGGGTGGCCTCAAGAGACATAAGGGCTGACGCCGTAGCGCTGCCTGGCAGCCGCTAACGCGGTAAACAGAAGAACATAAGAACATAAGGACATAAGGGCTGACGCCGTAGCGTTACTATATGTAATACTACGGCGTCAGCCCTTATGTACTTATGTCCTTATGTTCTTCTGTTTGCCGCGTTAGCGGCTGACACAAACGATATACTACTTCTGTTCTTATGTCCTTATGTTCTTCTGTTTACAGCGTTAGCGGCTGATAAGACACGCTACAGCATTGGCACATTAGCACATTAAATAAGCCGCGCAAGGACTGCAACCTGTGGGGGTTGCGCCTTGCGCGGCTCGTTAATATCAATCGTGTTTTAATCTATGAAGATTCGGGGGAGTATTAATCTTCGTTGTCCCAGCCTTCAGAGCTCCAGCCCTTGCCTTCAGAGAAAGAAGTGGTGGGGTCGACAGACTTTGTATCGTCAGTTACGATTTTCACCGTGGGGTCTGACGCTGCGAGCATCTGCATGGGCTCGAGGTTGATAACCCTTGACGCGGGTGTGATATATGTAAGTTTCATGTTTTTATCTATGAAATGTGTTTGTAGTTTGTATTACTTTACGATGACCTTCTTGCCATTCTGAATGTAGAGACCCTTAGTAGCCTTTACTACGCGACGACCGCTGAGGTCGAAGATGGGGGCCTTTGCACTGGCAGGAGCAGCGATGGTGTTGATGCCAGTAACGGCATTGCCAAAGTTCATAACAATAGCGCTTTCGCCGTTGCCAAGGAGGTATGCCTTGTTGATGGGCAGTGAACCAGCCTTGCAGGGATAGAAGGCAGTGCCTTCAGAGCCGTTGCCAAGGATATAGCCTTCGCCAACTGTCAGAGTCTTGGCAGCACCGGCAGAGTGGCCGAGCTGGTTGCCAGTGATGGTAGCAGCAGTTTCGTCTGCGGCGGGAACCATTGTGGCAGCTTCGCCAGACTCAGAAGTAAGGATTACGCCTTGCTTGGCGGGGATAGCCTGTGCGTCGATGGCGGTCATAGTGGCCTCAGTGCCCTTGGCGCTTACATAGTATGCCTTAACGCCAGTAGGAATGATGGTGGCAAAAGGTGCGCTGAATGTGGCGATGTGTCTTACGCCATTGATGTTTTGGGCATCGTGGAAGGTGATGGTGTTGGGATAGGTTACTTCTTCGAAAGTGAAAGCTGATGAGTTGTCGTCATCGTAGTAGTCGTTAAAACCAACTTTCTGGAAAGAACCTGTTCTTGTAATGATGTAGTATGACTGAGTATGTGTATCATGATCACGCTTAGCACCGAAAGAGAGACAACCGAACACGTTGGGGTTTGCTGCTACAGTAAAGGTGTTGTAGTCGGCATTGTAAGATGTGGTGTAGCCCTTATTGTCGTTGGTGCAGTCATCTGTTGCGTTACCGCGCCATGTGAGGTATGTGCCAGAGTTGTTGGCGAATACATATTTGCCGTCTACCTTGTGGCAGATGTAAGTAGCCTCGATGGGGAGGACTGTTTCATCGTTACGAACAACCATTGAAGTACCATCAGCCTGATATTCCATGTAACGCTTACCACCTGTCTTGTGTATGTTGGTGATTACGTAAGCCTTACCGTCCTCGGGCATTTGGATATCAGCCTTGCTCTTTTTGTAAGTATCAACAGCGGCGAGCAAAGTAGCAGCTGTGGTAGAATTGGCCTCAGCAGCTGCTGCGTCATCAATAGCTTTTTTAAGCGTAGAACGTGCAGCAGCGTTTGCAGTGGGGTAACCTACACCCATCTTGGCAATTGTAGCCTCGGCCTCAGCCTTGGCGTAGGTATAGTTGTGAGCGTAGACAACTTTAACAACCTTGTTTTCAATAGTTATTGTTGCTTCGTAACCCTCAAGTTCCTTTACTGTGAAATCGCTTTCTGCAGGAGTTGTAGCGATATTGAAGAAACCACCATTCTTGGCCTTTTCGCTTGTAGCATTGTAAGTTACGTAGCCATCTTCGATGTTGCACACTACGTTGTAGATGTTGCTGGCATCAACTGGGGCGAATGTCCACTGGTTGTCGGCCTTAGTATAATCGCCATCTGTCCATAGAGTAAGTTTGTAGTTTCTACCATCGTTACCACAATTAAGAGCCTCACCGAAGTAATACTTGGTTCCGTCAGAGTAAGCTACTTTAAGCGTGGGAAGTGAAGCATTACCATCATGATAGAGGGGAGTGCCCTGACCGTTAAGAACAGTGAGTACATTGTTGTTAGCAGTGGTTACGTGCCATACGTAGTTGTTGGTAAGGGTAGTAGGCAGATTTTCAGCAGCACGAGTGATGTTATCTACGCTGAAATCGTTGTAAAGGTTGGTGCGACGATCGGTTGCGGTATTCTTAATGGTATAGTAGCCATTAAGCACAACGTTGGGAGTGATGTACCAACTGTTGTCGGCTTCATTGTTTTTATAACGAGTAGTCCAATAACCAATACCCTTTGAACGACAGTTCCAACTGTACTCGTCATAGCCCTTAGGCGTGATGTTGAACGCTGAAGTTGTGGTGTTGAAAGCAATTTTCCAAAGGCAAGTGGCGTCGTTCTGGGCGTCTGTTACACCTACAACTCCGTCATTGGCGTTATTGTCGGTTGAGGGAGTCTTTGCGATGTAAACGTACTTTGAGGCATCGTCAGCAGGGTGGATGTAAAAATAGGTAACGTTATCAACAACCTTGCTCTCGATAGTGAAGTATGAGGCATCTGATACACTTTGCTGAGCCTGCAAGATGTTTGAATTTTCGGGCGTGTAGACTACATTGCTGTTGCCCTTACACTTAATAAGGTACTTCGTGCCATCTTTGGGTACGAAGTCGGCGGCTGTTGCTCCAATAATGCACGTGAGGAGCAACGCCAAGAAAGTTGTAATTTTTCTCATTTGGTGTTGTTAAAATATATGGTTATAAAATCCTGTGTTTGCTGTTGCGGGCAGTGCGTTAATAAAGAGTAGGTAGGTAGTGCAATGCCAGCAATGTGTAGGTAGTGTGCTTACTTTCGTTAGATTTTACGGGGCAAATATAGAGAGTTGTTTTATTTCGTGCAAGTTTTTTGCAATATTTTTTGATATTATGCTTGATTATGTGACATTTATGGGGACAGTGTGGCCGCGAGGCGAGACTTGGCAAGCCGCTAACGCGGGAGACAGAAGAACAGAAGGACAGAAGGACAGAAGGCCGCTGCGCGGCTGTTGAAACGCTTACCGCGGAGACATAAGAACATAAGCTACATAAGAAACATATAAGCCGCTGCGCGGCTGACGGCCACGGACTATCGTCCGGGTGGCCTCAAGAAACATAAGGGCTG
>OGIV01000985.1_pt1 | contig 18526 bp, 14 predicted proteins | sample 1571861 | NCBI WGS metagenome assembly OGIV01 (sample SAMEA2582099, study PRJEB24529) | metagenome | biome: Human gut stool | place: China | collected 2011 | reverse complement strand
CACGCTGTTTCCAGCCGATGGGACGCTCCTGCGAACACGCCGCAGAAACGTCCCGCCGGCTGGACGGCTTTAACCGCCCAGCTGACAGATAATAATTAAAGTGTTTCCTCAAAAAATGCCTTGAGTGCTTCGGAAGCCTTGTCCTCGTCTGCGCCCTCGCAGGTAACAGTAACAGTATCGCCCTGCTTAACGCCCAGACCCATAAGAGCCATAAGCTTTGTGATGTTCACGCTCTTTCCGCCCTTTTCGATAGTGCAAACGCTCTCGAACTCCTTTGCTTTCTTTGCAAGAAGTCCAGCTTCCATATAACTGTTTGCAACTTTAAAATAGTTATATGTTTTTAATACTGCCGCTCCATCTGATGTCAGCATCCCTTCAAATCCCATAGTGTCACGAAGTAAATCTCTTGCAATTTTCTTATTATCAATTACCGGCAGTCCATCAATCTCTGCATAGTTTGCCATCATTGCATCAAGACCTGCTTCTTTATCTGCAGCTTCAAAAGGTGTCGCAAATACTTCATATAATTCGCGGTCATTTAATCTTGTAGTCGCAGTATTAAGTCCTGCCTGTGTCTCGGCATATCCAAGAAAATGTTTTGCTATACAGCTTACGCCCTGATTTTGCATACCTCTGACGTAATGAATACCCATCTGGCTGATCAGGTACTGATCCTCGCCATATGTTTCATAAGTACGTCCCCATCTCGGATCTCTGGATACGTCAATTACCGGACTCATAGCAGATGTGATTCCAACTGCTCTGGATTCCTGTCCAATGATCGAACTCATCTCTTCTGCCAGTTCCGGTTCCCATGTTGATCCAACATTAATCTGAGCCGGAAAAAGTGTTCCGCCTGCTCCCGGGTATCCACACAAATTCTCTGACTGCAACGCAACCGGTATTCCAAGTCTGGTTTCATTTACAAAAAAATCCTGCAGTTCATTGGTAATCTCTGCAATCTGTTTTGGACTCACGAGACCAACTAATGAATACTGCGTAATTCTTCCATGTCCATCCTTAAATTTTTCTTTCAAAGCTTCATGACTTAATTTACCATCTACAATAAAGGATGCCGCAAGGTCTCCACACAGCTGTGCAGCTTTCTCTTCCAGTGTCATTCTGGAAAGCAAATCTTCCACACGTACATCTACGGGTTGACTAGGGTCTTTGTATAACATCTTATCTTCCATTTTCTCTCCTTTTAATCACTTCTATCCGGATAGTTCCAGCCAGAAATCTATGCACTATTGCAATTCAACAATTATGTTAGGGCATATATTGTTGTACTCGATACTTTATTAAAAGTTTTAACTTAATGGATAATTTATTAATAGCACTTCCTGCTCAATTTGTCCAGTACAAAATATTTTTTTTACATTTCATACAATATTTTCAGGTTACTTTCAGTAACTACTCACAAAAATTGGCTTCTATCGCTTTTGCGCAATCCCCTTCTTTCATTCTCTCATATTTTCATACTGCTGTCTGATCAGGCAATCATCATTGCACGCAATACCCCGACACATTCATATTCTCTTTTTCCTGCACCTATTCCTACTTTCTCTATCACAAACTGCTCCGGGAGCTGTTCACTCGTGCGAAGTGCGGCGACAATCGCTGCTCCTGTCGGTGTCACTAACTCTCCATCTACATTTGTAATATGCAATTTCAAATGATGATCTGTTATAATATTCGCTACTGCCGGAACCGGAATCGGAAGCAGACCATGCTGGCATCGCACCATTCCTCTTCCTTCATTTAACTGAGGGATATAAACTTCATCAAAATTTAAACTGTCTGCACATACTGCAGCGGCAACAATATCAACAATTGAATCTACCGCACCGACCTCATGAAAATGCACCTGTTCAAGTGGTACACCATGTGCTTTTGCCTCTGCATTTGCAAGGATTTTTACGATTTTGCATGCAAGTTCTCTGGCACTGTCTGTCATAGATGCATGTCCGATAATGTGAATAATATCCTCCGGGCTTCTATGCTCATGGTGATGATGTTCGTCATGGTGGTGATCCTCATGGCCGTGATGGTGTTCTGCATGATGATGATCTCCATGCAGATATTCCATATCATGATCATGATTTTCATGTGCATGATCTAAAATAACATTAAAATCACACGCATCCAATCCTGATTTTTTCACTCTCGTAATCTCCGTTTTAAATCCATCTACAGGAAGACTTTGAAGTGCCTCTTCCATTTTTTTCTGATCTGCTCCCAGATCAAGCATAGCTCCTACAAACATATCTCCACTAATTCCGGAACCACATTCCAGATATAACTTATGCCCCATTGTGTATTCTCCTTTTTCTTGCAGATTTATTGTTCTATCATGTATTACATACTTCTGTTTTGTGCCTTTATTTTAACACAGTTTTCGTAAAAAAGAACGCAAACATTTATCAAACGTTTGCGTTCTTTTTATAGTTCACTTATTATCACTTTATATGTTTAAATCCTCATGATTCTGCTTCCCGGAACGATCGGTTCGCTTGCAGCAGCAATTTCCAACTCTCCTCTTGCTTCCGGAGGATTGTCTTTCCAGCGTTCCTCATCATTTATACCAGTGTTTTTTTCGACTGCAATAAATAATTGTGCCCGCTTCCCATGGTCAGCCCGCTGCTTTTCCATTTCATCAAAAGAAATCAGTTTTCTTCTCTCATTCTTAAGATATTCAACAACTTCCGGCTTTTCTGTAATACAATTATGGCCTTCTTTCGGATCCTCTTTCAGATTAAAAAGCATATCCTTATTCTCATAATGATGATATGAAATATATTTATAATTTTTGTAACGGAGCATCATACTTGCGTAACTTTCACCTTTATATTTCTCGACAAACTGACTGACTACAATTCTCTCTCCATCCTCTTCGCCTGCAAAATAAGGCAGAAGGCTTCTTCCTTCTCCAAATGTATATTCTGTTCCTGCCAGTTCACAAATTGTAGGTCCAATATCCATAATACTTGTCAATGCCTGTATTTGTTTATTTGCCGGCACACCAGATCCTGTCAGAAGGAATGGAATTTTTGCAGATTTCTCATAATAAGTCTGCTTACCGAACATACGTCGTTCTCCTAATGTATCTCCATGATCTGAACAATAACCAAAGATTCCTTCTGTACCGTGCCTTTCTGTATATTTTTCAAAGGCTTTTTTCACTTTTCCAATCTGTGAATCCATAATTTCGACCAGACCACAATAAGCAGCCCTTGCTCCTCTTGTCACTTTCCAACGTGCCTCTTCCCCACGCATACGGCTACTTTGCAATTCAAAATCCTGCAGGTACTCAGGGATTTCTTCCGGTTCATAGAAAGATGGTTTTTCTACACGGTCGTAATATTTGAGATACATCTCTTTTGACGTAATATATGGAAAATGTGGTCCATAGGTTCCCACCAGAATAAATTGCGGCTTTTCGTGTGGTTCCTCTAAATATTCCAATACCTGTTCAATTACCATTTTGTCATAGTTCATTACCGGTGATTCCCCTGCACCTACATAATTCAGACAGAATGGTTCGCCCTGACACCCCATAAGATTTCCACGTTCCTGTGCCATTTTTTCTTTCGGTACCGTCCAGCTTACCGGCGTAATATCCGGTGCAATACGTTTTGTAAAACTCTGGTCTTCCCCCACAAAATGCATGCGTCCGGCTAAAACCGTCTCATATCCGGCCGCAACCAGTGCATGTGTAAAGCAAGGTGTAATATCCGGTAACGCATCCTGATTACCATAGCACCCTGTATCTGATGGCAGCTTAGATGACATAAAAGAAATTCGTGCCGGAACACAAAGTGGGCAGGATGTATACGTATTTTCAAATACAGTTCCTGTTTTTCTTATAGCATCTAATGTCGGAGTGTCCACTTTTACATCCCCCCAGGAACAATAATCTGCCCCATGCTGGTCACTCATAAATAATAAAATATCTGGTTGTTTCATTCCCCTTCTCCTTTGTTAAATATTTTAATTAAGTATTTAAAATATTATAGCACCCGCACCCATTAAATACCAGTGCGAATGCTATGTTATTTCATTTTAAAACAAGTGTTCAATATTCAATTCTCTTATAATCTGCACGATCTCTTTTGTTCTGCTGCAACCAAATTTGCGAAGCAGACCTTTGATCTGTGTCTTTATCGTACTTACCTCCACACTGCGTGCTTCTGCAATCTCATGTACCTTATACCCCTGTAAAAGCAACTTTATCATCTCACGTTCTGTTGCAGTAAGTTTTGAAATATTATTTATGAAAAAAAGCAGACTCTTCTCACTCTGCTGAAGTCTGGCATATTCCTGCATCACAGTCTCATGGATCTTATTTGACATAATTGGATTCCCTTTGAGAGCACAGCGGATATGGTAAAGTATTTCTTCATCCTCACATCCTTTTACAATATAATCAAGTGCTCCTGCACCCATGGCTGTCACGATCATCTCGCGGGTCTCATGTGCTGTCAGAAAAATGATTCCGGCTTCCGGGTCAGCCTCCCGTATTTCCTGCGTTGCTAAAATACCTGCGTTCATTGTCTCCATCTCAATATCCATCAATATCAGATCATACTCTGTGTTTCTGGCAAGATTTACAATCTCTTTTCCTGAAGAAGCAGTCCCTACAACCTCCATATCCCGTTGATTGTTGATCAATTCTGTAAGATCCTCTCTTAAAAGCTGAAAATCATCAGCGATCAAAATCTTTTTCTTATCTGCCATTTTCTTCTCCTGTCTGTTATCTATTCGTACTTTGGAATTAAAATATAGAATTTACTTCCCCTTCCCTCTGTACTTTCTACTCTCATTTTACCCAGATGGCTTTTTACAACCTCTCTGACATAATATAAGCCCATTCCCCAGTTATAGTTAGAATTTTTGCTGGAATAAAACGGATCGAAAATCTTCTTTATCTGACTCTTTGACATTCCAAGTCCATTATCACTGACCTCGATCAAAGTATATAATCTTTCATTCCTGCATTTTAAGCATACCTGCCCATCTTCTCCCCGTTCTGCAGCTATGACGGCTTCTTCTGCATTGATCAGAAGGTTATAGATTGCCTCACACAGATGATCCTTATCTGCAAGAACCATAGACACTTCCTCGTTTTGGATGCGCACTCCCGCATCCGGAAATTTATTGTGAAACCGTTCTAATGTCGTGTCTATGATCTCCTGAATATTAACCGGCATCATCGTAATGGAATTAGATTTTACACTGCGGTACAGTTCCTCAATTCTTGTAAACATTGTATCGTTTGTAGCCCGGAGTGCATCAATACATTCTTTCAGCTTCACCGTATCCGGCTCCGGCTGGCTGTAAATCTGGTCAATTCTTTTATAAATAACCTTGTTGGCAAGAAGCTGATTTTTCATGCTGTGAACGAACATGGAAACTCCTACCCTCACTGTATCGAATTTCCGTTCCATCACAACATCCGTCATGGCAACTTCATAATCACCTTTTGTATATTTAAATAGACTGTAAAAGCCAAGCACAGCACAAATGATATTTACAATCACAAGCATAATATAACTTGCCAGAGACGGATTAATCTGAAGATATCCGATTCCCCTATTCCATGCGATCGAATACCCGTAAAAGAGATAAACCTGCCCCGGATCCTGATGATAGTAAATAAGATAAATTGCCGAAATCGACACCAAAAAGATTACTGTCTGCTGAAATTGCCTCTTCAAAAACAGGATTGAAATGGAAAAATACTCGATTAATAAAATCACCACAGATACTGTCAGATATAGATTGATCCAGATCATATTTCCTTTTGCTATAATCTCCTGCATACTTTCCCTGTTATGAACAATCATTCTGTAAACTGATGGAAAGTAAAGAATCAGCGACATGATCGGTATGACCCTTGATAATTTAACCCATGTTTTCCGCTTTCTAAGTCCCGGAAGCATTGAATAATTCATTGCAATCCTCAGCAAAAAAAACGGAAACAGAGACCTGCCTATGGCAATCAGATATCCCAGCTGACCTAATGTGATCAGAAAATACTGCATCTTCCGATATATGTTTCTTGAAAAATACAGAAATGTTAATACTTCCTGTGAAATGCCACCTTTTTTTGCAATAAAAAGCATAACACCACATAATTCCAACATAAGACTTGTACAAAGTCCCAGCCATAAGATGGAATCTTTATTTTTTCTGTAAATGATCAAGAATACCGATGCAATAACTAAGCTGAATGCCAAAATAAATAACATGTTTTTGTCTCCTGTTTCCGTTTTCTTAAATCTTTTAACAAAAAAATATTCAGTTATATTTTAACACTATTTTTTGTTTTCTTCTACCTCTCTATGAGATTTCCTCCAACAAATACATCTGCGATGTCATTCTCCGCATCTAAAAGAACGATATCTGCATCTTTTCCATCTGCAATCGATCCTTTTTTATCATATACTTTGATAAGTCTGGCTGGATTCTCTGAAAGAAGCGGTAAAATCTCTTCCAGACGTTTTCCTGTAAATGCAAGAAGATTTTTCAAAGCAACATTTTGTGTTAAGGTACTTCCGGCTCTTACTCCGTTTTCCAGCTTTGCATCACCATCTTCAACAATAACATCGTTTACTCCAAGTTTATATCTTCCATCCGGTAGACCTGCAGCCATAATTGAATCTGTGATTGCAACTACTTTGTCAAGTCCTTTCACTTTCAAAAGAAGACGTACTGTACCAGGGTGAAGATGTCTTCCATCACAGATCGCCTCACAGTAAATATCAGATTCTAATGCAGCTCCCATAATTGCAGGAAAATGCTGATGTAAAAGTTTCATCGCATTAAATGTATGTGTACAGCATTCTGCACCGTTGTTGATTGCTTTCCAGCTTGTATCATAATCTGCTCCGGAATGTCCGATTGCAACAGTAATACCAAGCTCTTTCATTGCCGGAATGTCATCAATAAGTCCTTCTACTTCCGGAGAAATCGTAATATAACGGATGTTTCCTTCTGCTCTGTCCTGATATTCTTTCAGAAGTGGCATATTGGCTTTCTGAAGAAGATGCTCCGGCATAGCCCCCTTGTACTCTGAAGACAAAAATGGTCCTTCCAGATGAATACCAAGTAAATTTGCTCCTTTATGCTCCGTCTTCTGATGTTTCTTAAATTCATCAATACACCATTCTGTCTGTTCTTTTGTATCAGTCAAAACAGAACATAACCATGAAGTCGTTCCATTTCCGGCTGCAAAGCGGCAGATTTTCTCATAATCTTCTGCTGTTGCCGCATTAACATCTACACCTACTGCACCATGTGTATGTACATCAATAAATCCAGGCACTACTTTCTTTCCTGCTGCATTATACACTTCTGCCCCATCTTCAATTGGTGCATCCGGTGGTAAAATAATAAGTTTACCATCTTCAATTTTAATTGTTTTCTTTAAAAAACGATGTTCAATATAAACTTCTCCATTTACGATATATCTGCTCATGATTTTTTCTCCTCTTCTTATACAATAAACTGCCACACAAAATTATGTGCGGCAGCCTTTTTATTCTTTTTTATTCTGGAAGGTTAGCAACAAACTCTGTAAATTTAATATTGATGTCCGGATGATCCTGCAATAAGCTTACTGGGAAATGTGCTGTTTTTTCGCCATAAGCTGCATGTCTTACAACACTTCTGTGCCAGTCTCTGAAACATCCTAATCTGATTTTTCTTGCATGAGCGATTTCATTAATGCCGATTGTGATACAGTAATGTGGCATATCATCTAATGCACCATTTAAATCACCAATTGAATTCACAGCTCTTGTTTCTTTTGAGATTTCAAGAACTCTTGTATGCTGAGCCAGGAACTCATCCGGTGTCATTGTATCAGAAGCCTCATTGAATGCAACATGACCATTAATTCCGATTCCCCCGAAGCAAATATCTACTCCACCAAGTTTTTCGATCATATCCTGAATATGTGTCAGGTTTTTAGGATCCGGGAAAATTCTCTGTTCTTCCGGCATTACGAGTTCTGGTTTAATTTTGGTGTAAACCGTTCTGTCCATAAATCCACGGAAGCTCAATTTATCCTCTTTGTCAATCCATTCTTTATCATCTGTCAGGTATTCATCCATATTAATAAACCATACATTTTTCAGGCTGATATTCTGCTCATTTACCATATCTACAAAATACGGATACTGTCCTATAGGACCTACAGGGCAGATAAATACTGTATTCTCACCAAGAGCATTTTTACGTTTGATTTCTTCTACCATTTCATCTGCCATTGATTTAAATACAGCAGCATTATCTTCCATAACGATCAACGGAATTTTTGGTGCTTTTAACAGTTCTTCTTTGTTATAATAATAATATTCATGTTTCATTTTCTCTTCCAACCTTTCCTGTCTGCATCAGCGTTACAATAAGGCTGCCACACCGATTCCAGAACTCCTGGTCTAGCGTAACAGCCTTGTTATTTCATTTACTTTTCAAATGCTGTGTGCATTTTCTTTTAGTACTCTCCAGCTTCTTTCATAACATCTAATAATACGTAATCAGATACTGGTGGGTCAACTTCAACAGCACCTGCCTCGATGAAGTTCTCCTTCTGTAACTCATAGTATCCTTCTACTGTACCATCTGCTGCACCTTCAGATACCTCTTTACCTGTTAACCATTCTGCATCACCACGCTGATCATATACTGTATCCTGATCGCCTGCAATCTGTTTTGCGATTAAAGCAGCTGTATCTTCCTGATGATCTGCTGCCGCATAATCCATTGCTTTGAATAATGCTCTTGTGAAACGTACTAAGACATCTCTGTTCTCTTCTGCATATTTTGGCATGCAGATCCAGCTTGCAAGAGAAACAGTTTTGTCAGAGAATGTCATGTTGTCTGCTAATTTTGTAGCATTTGCATCTTCTTCTAAGATCTTTAAGCTGTTTGGTGACCATGTTGCAGCTGCATCAACTTTACCGGATAACATAGCGGATACGATTCCGGATGCATCCATATCAATTGCTTCGATATCATCCATTGTCAATCCAACACTTGTAAGTGAGTTTACAAGGATATCTTCACTGGATGTTCCTGAAGAGTAAGCAACCTGTTTTCCTTTTAAGTCTTCGATAGATGTAATACCTTCGCCTCCGATCAATGCATCACCATTGGAGATATGGGATAATGCAAAGATTGTTGCCTGTCCGTTGATGCAAAGTTTATGAGCACCCTGTCCGATATATCCGACATCAATACTTCCTGACTCCATAGCGGAAATGATTGTCGGACCATCCTGGAACTCTACAAGATTTACTGTGATTCCTTCTTCTTCTAAGTAACCCTGAGCGATTGCGTTCTCAACTGACCATAAGCTTCCATAGTTTGGCATGTAAGCTACATTTAATGTAACTGGCTCTACAGCTTCCTTCTCCTCTGTAGCCGGTGTCTCTTCTTTTGCTTCTTCTGTAGCCGGTGTCTCTTCTTTTGCTGTGTTGTCAGCAGGTGCATCTGTCTTGCTGCCGCATCCTGCAAGCATTCCTGCTGTCATAGCACCTACCATTAATAAGCTCAATATTCTCTTTTTCATGTTGTTTTTCCTCCTTAAATTGGATATTTGGAATTTCCCCCAATTCCCTTAGTTATCATTATAATCCGGTTTCCCGGTTACAACCTTTTTATTATTTTCTTACTTCCAGATATTCCTGATATACCTGACTCCAGATTTCATTTTTAAGTTCCATGAATTCCTTTGTCATCTTTGTCTCCTGAGTACGTGGATATGGAATATCAATCTTTACAATATCTCTGATACGTCCCGGGCGGGCGCTCATGATAATAACTGTCTGTGCAAGAATGATTGCTTCCTCAACATCATGTGTAATAAAGAAGCACGTCTTCTTCTCTCTCTGCCAGGTCTCTAACAGCTCTGTCTGTAACTGGGTACGTGTCTGTGCATCAAGAGCTCCGAATGGCTCATCCATAAGTAATACTTCAGGCTCTGCTGCATATGCTCTTGCGATAGCAACACGCTGTTTCATACCACCGGATAATTCTTTTGGATAATGTTCTGCGAACTTCTCCAACTGAACCATCTCCAAATATTTCATTGCCTCTTCTTCTGCCTGTTTTCCTTTGATGCCACGCATCTCTAATGCAAACATAACATTTTTCTTAACAGTAAGCCATGGGAATAATGCATACTGCTGGAATACAACGCCACGGTCTGTACCGGTTCCTTTTACTTCTTTTCCATCGCAGTATACTGCTCCGCTTGTCGGCTCTAATAATCCTGCGATAATATTCAATAAAGTGGATTTTCCACATCCGGATGGTCCTACGACACAGATGAACTCATTATCATGAATATCAAGTGTCACTCCGTTTAATGCAACCATCTCACCATTTCTTGTATTATATATCTTCTTTACGTTATCAACTTTTACACGAACCGGTCTGCTGTCATCGCGATTTGTTAAATCTCTCTCTTCTCCTGCCATGATGTCAGTCTCCTTTCAAGATATTTGATCAGTTTCTCCATTGAGATACCTAAGATACCAATGATAATAATGTATAAAAGCATTGGTGCAGATTCAAAGCTGTTGTTCAGAGATCTGATTCTCATTCCCAAACCGGCTGTTGCTCCAGTAGATTCTGCAGCGATCAGTGTTGTAAGTGCTACAGAAGCTCCAAGTCTTACTGCTGTCAGGATAAATGGTAATGTTGCAGGAGCAATAACTCTGATGAAGATATCTTTATCTGTTGCTCCAAGAACTCTTGCTGCTTTGATCAGTGTCTCATCTACATTGATAACACCCTGATAGATTGTAATGCACATTGTCAGGAAACATGCAATCGTGATAACGATGATCTGTGGTTTTCTTCCAACACCTGCCGCAATTACAATAAGTGGTACATAAGCAAGTGGTGGGATGTTACGGATGAACTGGATCCATGGTTCAATAATATAACGAACCGGTTTATACCATGCCATAAGGATTGCAACCGGAAGTGCGATTACAAAACCAAGCACATAACCTGCTACAACTGAAATCAAACTGGATAAAATATCTGTGCCCAGAACACCTCTGTCAATCATTGTTTTAATGCTCTGACAAACTACCACAACATTCTGGAACGCTCTGCTTGTTGATGGAATAATTGATAAAATATACCAGAACAGCATAGCCACTGCAAATGAGATCAGTAACCAGACTCTCTTTGGTATTTTATCTGCCAGAGATTTGTTTTTGTTATTCATAATACCGTCTCCTTCCCTTTCGGAACTTCTTTCTTGATTCAAAGTATAGACCTCAATTTTGTTTTTGATAAGGATGAACTTTTTTCATCCTTTTTAAGAAAGGCGTCTGGCAAAAAACTGCCAGACACCTTTGTCTGAAATGACGGTAACACAAATCGTCACTTTATTAATCTGGTTCTTATCTTTGTACTCTTCAAAAGCATTGATTCCATAGGGGAGCAAATATGGGTGCAGCTTATTTAATATTGTTCTGCAGCACTCCACGCAGCCCTTCCAGATACTTTCTGCATTCCGGAAGAATCACCTGGGTCTTTGTACTGTAAGAATCCGTTGTACAGCAGATCGCACCTTCCGGCAGACATATCTTCTGCCCTGTAAGAAGCGGATCGCCTGTCTTTTTCTGCCATGTCTCAAGAAGCTGTCGCATCTCGTCCTTCACCGACTGATAATCTTCTTCCCCGATCAGATTATCCCGTTCCTGTGGATCAAGCATAAGATCATACAGTTCTTCTCTCACAAGTTTCTTCTCAAAATATCCGTTTTCATGGAATACTTCTTTTGACAGACTGTCATCAATATGGGTAGGCGGAACTTTATCGTAACCATTCTCCCACCGTACAATATATTTATTTTTCTTCGTTCTGACAGATCTGACCGGCTCGTATGCAACATGATAGTTAATCTCTGCATAAACTGCCTCACGGATTTCTTCCTCTTCACCTGTTATCACTGGCAGAAAAGAACTGCCGGAAAGCCAGTTTGGTTTTTCCATATTCAAAATATCGCACAGTGTCGGAAATACGTCTATCTGCGACAGCAAAGCGTCACTGATACAATGTACCCTCGGCATACCCGGATAACGAAGGATAAAAGATACACCTGTTCCATCATCGTACAGATTGCATTTCATCATAGGAAATGGCAATCCGTGATCTGTGGTAAAGAATATCAATGTATTCTCATATTCCCCGGTTTCTTTTAAAGCATCCAGTATTTTTCCACACAATCTGTCCACTGTATCAACTGCGATCTGCATACCTGCCATATCTTTTCTGACATCTGGTAAGTTTGGCAATGCCTTTGGCACCTGTACATAGTCTGTTTCATATTCATCCGGCACACGCGGATACTCGCGGTGGGTACATCCGAAACCAACCGCAAGGAAAAATGGTCTTTCATCCTTTTCCCTGTTTTTCAGATAATTGACTGCGTTTTCTGCTGCCATCTCATCCTGCCATGTATACAATTCACATTGTGGCAGGTCATTTCTGTAATACTCCATTGGATTCAGACATCTTTCATATCCAAGTGTTTCTTCTTCATGCAGCTTGATCTCATGCTGTACTCCGGATAAAACTGTCTCGTAACCATGTTGTTTCATGTAATTGGCAAGATGATGTTTCCCATTGATCCGAAAGCCCCTGTGGGACAATCCGATCAGACCATTATTATGCGGATACTGGCCGGTTAACATAGCACCTCTGCTCGGTGAACAGGTCGGGCTCGCACAGTACATCTGTGTAAATGCCATTCCCTCTCTCGATAATCTCAGAAGATTCGGTGTATGTACCGGATATCCATAGGTCTGTAAATACCTTCCGATATCATGTGTATTCAAATATAAAACGTTCATCTTATTCCCCCATTCTTTCCAATCTAAAACAACGCTGCCTTACGGAACAAATCCTTTTATATGATTTTATATTTACTTTTTATTTCTCTACAAAAATTGGTGATACCCAGGCCACATCGCCATTTTTCAGCCATACTCTGAGTCTGTAATTCGCTCCGGCTTCCATGTCGATTTCTTTCTCATAATTCAAGACATAAGCATCCTGTGGAACAGCCTGGCGGATTCTTGTCTTATATGCATTATGCCAGTAAAAATCATCTCTGTAGTGATCGACTTTGCCATAAACTCTGTTTGCAAGATCGATGCTTTCCTGATACTGAGCTTTGATACGTGAAGTCTTCATCAGTTCACGGATTGTGAAGTGATATTCATAATTATCCACTTTCAGGCAGACATCGCTGTCTGGTGTTCCTTCTACTTCAAAAACAAATCCTTCTTTTACTACAGTACTTGGTCCCATCCAATGTCCGGTTGTTGTTGACATATAAGTTGTCATATGGAATTTGCAGCTGTCATCCGTCACATCGTAAAGTTTCTGTCCATAACTGTTCCATTCTTTATCAATGGATAAAAGCTTTCCTTCCACATTCAAAGAACCATACCATTCTTTTACAAGCATATCTTTATAAAATCTTGGGTTCGGTCCCCATCCGAACTCTACCGTAAATTTCACACGGATCACTTCATCATCTGCAATTTTTTTATTTTCCCAGCTTCCGGAATGAACGATCATTTCTTCGAGGACATTGTTCTTTAATAATTCTACCCTGTCAATCGCATCCGCTGCACAGATAGAGATCTTCATATTATGTTTTCCGGGAGCGATCACGTCACCCATCATTTTATCATCAGCTGTAAAATCAATCTCCATTCTGCTTCTGCTCACACCATATACATGTCTTGCTTTCATGCCTGCCCAGATTGCCGCTTTGGAAGCATCCTCTGCAAGCACGCACATCGTTCCATGGTCACATGCTGCAGGAACATTATGGTTGTCACCGGATGCAATACATCCAACATGAAGACCAGCCTCCAAACCTCTTTCATAGCAGGTTTCACCGGTTCTTGGTCCCATATGCAGATGACGTTCCATATCCATTCCGCCTGTATCGTTTTCACTGCATCCATGACTGGAATAAATTTCCGCAAACGGGGAAAAATTCTCATCATGTGTTGCCCAGTTCTTTCCACGGCTTCCAAGCTGATATGCTACATGGTGTGGGATTCCGATCGCTTCTGTATCTTTATAATCATCTCTTAATTCCTGATAACGCATCGGATGTTTCATATCCTGTTCATTGTCGAGGAAAAATACGTTGTGATCACCATCAAAGCCACAGCCCTGCCACTCATATCCCATAAACATCGGATATCCGTTTGCATTTTCTTCTTTTACTTTTCCGCGGACAATCTCCCAGTCTTTCTTAATCTCTTCTTCCGGACATAAATCTTCGAGCCCTGCTCCGGACTCTGTTTTGATCATCTGAAACGGATAATATGCGATCGGCCAGAAATCTAATACTTCTTTTGCATGTTCTGTCCATTTATCCAGTTCATCCATCTGATTATGATGGATATTGCTGTGTAAATCTGTCCATAATTTTTTCATTCTATTCTTCCTGTTCGCCTTTCATATATTTGTCTGTAGCTTTTCTCTGCTTTGCATCCCCTTTTTTCAAAAGAACGATGAGCACAAATGTTAAGATAATAAATGCAAGACAGATAGGTCTTTTTACAAAAATTGTCCAGGAACCGTTTGACATTACCAGTGCATTGCGCAGATTGGACTCTGCGATCGGTCCAAGTACCATTCCAAGAACGATCGGTACGGATGGGAAGTCCAGTTTCTGCATAAAGTATGCAATAACTCCAAACAGCAGCATCACATAAACATCCATTTCAGAGCTTCCGATTGCGAATGCTCCTGCACAACAGATCACGACTAATAATGCTGTCAATAATTCCTGTGGGATATGTGTGATCTTAACAAAAAGTCCCAGTAAATATTTACCCTGGAAGAACATAATAAGCTGTGCGATCACACATCCGATCAGAACTGCATACACAATTGGTCCGGATGTCTCAAAAAGCTTCGGTCCTACAACAAGTCCATGCATCGTAAATGCACCTAATAAGGTTGCCGCTACAACGTCTCCCGGAATACCAAGTGTAAGTAATGGAATTAAAGTTGCGGCTGTAGCACCATTATTTGCTGATTCAGGTGCTGCAATACCTTTGATCTCACCTTCTCCAAACTTCTCTCCTGGTTTGGCTTTTCTCTTTGCTTCATTGTAGGCAATAAATGATGCGATTGCTCCGCCGGTACCAGGAACTGCTCCGATGAATGCTCCGATCAGGGAAGATTTTGTCATGATTGGCAATGTTTTTTTCACATCTTCCTTTGTAATATGGTCATCTTTATCTGCCGCTTTTAAATTTGATACAACAGCTGCTTCTGTTTTATTAATACGTCCGATCATCTGTGCAATCGCGTATACTCCAAGTAAAACTGCAAGCATCTTGATTCCGTTATATAATCTGATATTTCCAAATGTAAATCTTGTAACACCACTGACAGAATCAATACCAACTGTTGCCAATAAAATTCCAAGTCCACCACTGATAAGACCCTTTACAAGACTCTTTCCACTTACAGATGCAATAACAGAAAGTCCAAAAATTGCAAGTGCAAAATACTCCGGAGAACTGAACTTCATAGCAACCTTACTGATCTGCGGTGCAAAAAACAGAAGGCAGAATGCACTGACCAGACCACCAAATGTTGATGCCACAAGTGCCATATCTAATGCTCTTCTCGGCTGTCCATTCCTGCACATCGGATAACCATCGATCAGTGTTGCTGCCGCTGCATTCGTACCAGGTGTATTGATCAGAATTGAACTGATAGAACCACCAAAGTTGGCACCAAAGAAAATAGCCGTAAGCATTAACAGTGCCGGTACTGTATCCATCTGGAATGTAAATGGAAGTAATACTGTGATTGCAAGGTTTCCATTCATTCCCGGAATCGCACCGAAAATAATTCCAATAAAAATACCAACATTAACAAATATTAAATTCTGCACTGATAAAAGATTCATCAATGCCTCTGATATAACCTGTCCCATAAACTCCTCCTGTTACTATGGCAATTGAATATGCAATACTTTTGCAAAAAGAAGGTATAACACTACAACCATTGCAATTACGATCACATAATACAGTTTTTTCTTAGTTCCTGTCATTGCCAGTGTTGCCACACCAAGTAAAATCGTAGAAATCAGGAAACTTCTTTTGAACAGAATTGAATAAATAAGCAGCATGGCCATATATGCTAATGCTTTTAATTCTTTTCCTACGATCAGTGTTTTCACTGTGTCTTTTTTTAATATCAAGCTCTGGATCAATAAAACCACACCACATACAATCCATAAAACGCCGATTGCACAAGGAATCGTTCTTGATGTGATACCATAAGTTGCTGAATAATCTTCTGCGATCTGAAGCGGCACAAGAATTATGCATATAACTCCGAGAATAATACTAACAATTCCTGCCGCCAAATTAGATTTATACTTTATCTCCATATTTCATTCCTTCTTTCAAAAAATAATCCGCGCTGTCAAAAGGCAGCACGGATCGTCTTTTTACTGTGCGTAATATTTATCGTAAGCTTCCTTACATAAATCAGATGCATCCAGAATAATCTGTTTTACTGTCTCTCCATCCTCAAGATATGGTATGTAATTTGCATTTTTAGCAAGATCCTTAAATTCTTCTGTCTCACTGTAGTCTAAGATTGCCTGATGGATTGCTGCAACATCTTCCGGTGCAACGTCTGCTTTTGTCATGATAAAATTACATGTATGGAATACGATATCATATCCCAGGGACTGAACTGTAGGAACATCATATCCTTCATACCCTGTATAGTTTTCTTCTGAGAACACTGCGATTGGGACAAGGCTTTCATCTTCTACATACTGGGCACCTACTGATGCCGGTGCAACTGCACATACAACGTTGCCGCTTGCTACTGCAAGTAAATCTTTTCCACTTCCGTCAGATGTAACTGCCTCTGCATCTAACCCTGCTTCACCAAATAACATAGTTGCAAGAAGATGAGTTGCTCCGCCAGGTGCGTTACTTCCAAATACGATACGGTTATCAGCTGCATATTCTACAAGACCATCCCAGTCTTCAATTCCGCTGTTTGAAGGGTTCACATATAAGATCAAATCTTCCAGTACAAGTCCGCTTACAAACTGATAGTCATCAATGTTAAGATTAATATCTTTGTTGAATAATGGTGCCAGTGTGAACATTGCAATACCGCCGACCATTAATTCTGTTGCATCGGATTTTGCACTGTCAAGATCTGCTGCTGCGATTGCCCCGTTCGCACCTGTCAGATTGTTGACAATAACTGATTTACCATAAGTCTCCTGTAATCCCTGTCCGATAATTCTTGCGATCGTATCTGCAGAACCACCTGCTGCAAATGGAACACGTACATTAAAGTCCTTGGAAGGTTTAAAAGAATCTGCTGTAATTCCGGATACGTCTGTTGCTCCCCCTGCTTCTGTACCTTCTGTCTGAACTGTTTCCTGCTTCTCAGGCTCCTTTGGTGTATCCTGGCTCTGTGTGTTTCCACATGCTGCCATAGAAAGAGCCATTGTTCCCGCCATAATAAGTGCCAATACCTTTTTCTTCATCACTTTTCCTCCTTTTTTGAAAATGTTTTCAGTTGCCTCTGTACCTAGAAATTAACACTTCTGCACATTATAGTCAATGTTTTCTTTTGTTTTTATAGTAAAATCAGTACTTTTTCACATTATATTACAGTCGTTTTTGTATATTTTTACTATTTATCATTTTTACATTTTGTTGAAACCGTTTTCACTTAATATGTAAAATGAAAGACAGTACCAAAACATGTTCTCATTTTACTGGCACTGTCTTTTCAACCTTTTGATATCCACTCTTTAAAATTCATATTTTACTTTCACATCATATTTCCTAGGTTCTTTTTCTTCTTTCTCTCCCATGATCTTCTGGCTCAAAAGCTCTGCCGCACAAATTGCGACTGTTTCCGGATTCTTAACAACAAGCGAACAGTCCATTCCAAGTTTTTCCTTCGTTCCACCCATTGCAAACCCTGCGATATCCACGTTTCCGATCCACTCCGGATACAACTGATGGATTCCCATGGCAATATACTCTACAATGTCCGTTCCAAACCCGATGATGACCGGTCTCTCTCCATCCTCGAGCACACTGTTTAACTGTTTTAAAGCATCCATTACCACTTCGATCTTTCTCGCAGTAAATATTTTGATCACGCGGCTTCCATCACGCCCGGCCTCTTCCAGTGCCTGATTTGCCCCGGCAAGACACATACGTGTATTAAAACTGTCGCTCCAGCCAAAGAGCATCATGATACGGCTGCATGGCTTATTTTTCAGAAGCCATGAGATAAGATGATATGCATTGTCCCTGTGATTTTCCAAAACCATATCACAGCCAATATCCTCCTGTCTGTCGATTGCGATCATATTTTTATAATTCTTTGTTACGCCCTGCAGATATGGTGTATTCTGCCCACTCGGTGCAATTATGATTCCTGCGGCTCTCTGGTTCAGAAG
>OGIV01000980.1_pt1 | contig 18591 bp, 13 predicted proteins | sample 1571861 | NCBI WGS metagenome assembly OGIV01 (sample SAMEA2582099, study PRJEB24529) | metagenome | biome: Human gut stool | place: China | collected 2011 | reverse complement strand
TTATGCGTTGAAAAACAAAGCAGATTCTATTATGATAAAGGGGGAACATGATTGAACACAGAAGGAGAAAAAATCCAATGGCATCCTGCATTTGATGCGGCGTTGCAGATTGAACTGGGAGAAGAGGCAAAGTATCTGACTTTTGAGCCGGAACATTTGCTTTCGAAGAAACCAATGCAGATTGATGTGTTGGTCAAAAACGAGAAGAAGGTAAAAATCAGGAAAAATATTGGAAGGATTTTCCGGCAGCATAACATTATCGAGTATAAGTCACCGGAAGATCATTTGAACATTGATGATTTTTATAAAGTCTATGGTTATACCTGTATTTACAAAACGGAAGTCGAGAAAGTGAACCAGATTCCGGCAGAAGAACTGACGATTACGTTTGTGTGTTATCATTATCCGCGGCAAATGTTACGAAATCTTCAGAATGAGAGAAATATAAATGTGAAAAATATCGAAAATGGTATCTATTATCTCTATGGAGATGCAATTCCAATACAGCTTATTATCGTACCGGAATTGTCAATCGAAAATAATTACTGGCTGAATAAACTTCGCAACAATTTGAAGTCTGGTGGAGAAATTAAATTATTTATGGAACAATATGAGAAAAACAGGGATTCAAAATTGTTCCAGGCACTGGCAGATACCGTCATGCGCGCAAACTGGAAAGAAGTGGAGGAAGAAGGAAACATGAGTGATGTAATAAAAGAAATTTTCGCAGACCAATTTCATAAATGCGAAGCGGAAGCGAGGGCACAGGGCGAAGCAGAAGGAAGAGCAGAAGGCGCAGCATCTAAAATGATCGAGCAGATCATGAAAAAGTACAAAAAAGGATGTTCTGTGGCTGAAACAGCAGATATGCTGGAAGAAAATCCGTCAGTCATTGAGCAGATTTATGATATACTTCGGCAGAACGCACCGGATTATGACGTGCAGAAAATCTATCAATTACTTTTGAAAAAAAACACACAGGACAGCTTAACATAGGAGCTGTCCTGTGTGTTTTTTCAGATCTTAGATGAAAAACCTAAGAATATTAATACTTTTTTTAATATTTCTATGAAATCTTCCAATAAGAGAGTGAAACAGTTTTTCTCTCCACATTGCGGTGATTTTATGTCTGTGCCGGAGGAGTCTTTCTTTATCTGAGCGGTATCAGGTAAAGAACTGTTGCCGGATACATTGGCAGATCCGGCTGTAGAAGCAGTTTCGGAAACCGGATCAGCAACAGTATCTGTAGATGAACCATCAGTGTTTGTATTACCTGATGCCGGTGGCACAGGTGCGGATGCCGGTGGTACCGGGGCAGGATCTGAAATTACAGAAAAACCAGCCGTTGCCGTTCCGGTTGTTGATACAATGGCAATGTTGTGAGCTCCTTCGGAAAGACCGGCAAGGAAGGATGGAAGTAAAGTTATGATAGTACTTCCGGAGTGGGCGGTATAGTCTTTATCTTTCACTAATACATTTTCATCTACCTTAACTTCGATTAAGTTAGCGAGCGGTGCACTGGAACGAAATACTGCACCGGAGTTATTGTCCGGATTTTTACTTACTTCTGTTTTGTTTCCTTCCAGCATGACCGGTGGCTTATTATCAGGAGATACAGGCGGTATTTCCGGTTCCGGTTTTCCATCAGGTGGAGTGACTGGTAATTTATCAATGATCTCACCAGCTTCTACTATGGCGTTACAATCTGTACATACCAGATCACCGGTATATCCATTTTCCTCCTGTGTTGGCTCTTTAAAGCCCTGTCGCTGGAGATTCAAATGGCATGTTGGATCTATTTCTCCGTATTCCTTCCCACATTTTTCACAGACGGCTTTTTTCGTACAGGTCGCCTGTCCACCGGAATGGACATGTTGTTCCATTTCCCCTTCGATTTGAAAGGTAAGGACTTCCCCTTCTATAGCAGCGACAGTCACTTTGAGTTTGTCTGTAACCTGAAGCGAATCATTTAAGCCAAGGGCTGCATCAGATTTAGTGGATTGTGTACCGCCCATAACTTCCAGTGCCCAATTTCCCGGTTTTCCATTTAGATTGCTTGGAAAGCGGATGTCAGGTTGCGCAAGATAACAGACTAAACCGGATTTTATGTTCGATGTTTCTGAATTGGTCAGCTGCTTCTCTGACTTATCATATTTGCTGCCATCTGTTGAGAAGTTTCTGTATTCCAGATACAGTGTCCTGTTCAGTTCCGGAATGCCTGCTTTATATCCGATACAGTCGTCAGTACCGGTGGCTGTGCCGCTGAGCTTTACTTTGTATTCACCCGGTTCTGTGATCGTCTTTAGAGTACTGTCGTCTGTCCATCCCAGAGCCTCTTTTTCTTTGATCGAAAGTCCCTGTGGAACAGGTGAGATGGCATTTGCCATGGCAGACATGAAATAAACCGGCGTTTGACCTGACGAATTGTATAAATCCAGCAGACCAAATATATGCCCCATTTCATGGATCGGAGACTTCAATGAAACGATCGGTTTTTGATCATTGTTTGCCATATACAGAGTTGAGTAGTTATTTATGACCTGTACATAATATTGGCTTTGAAGCATCCTGCCATCGCCAAGATTGATCTCCACATAGTCTGCATAATCCTTATAGTTCCAAAGCGGATCAGAGCGGTTTATCACAATATTTTGTGTCGTGTTTTTATAGATAACTGTAATGGAATCGATCTTTCCATCCCGGTTTTTGTCAAGATCCTCATAACTGTATGTCTGGCTGCCATTGTAATTTGTAATGGGGTTTCCATCCTGGATCGCCTTGTTTATGGCATCAGACCAATCGGTGCGCAGCTCGTACATACGGTAGGCTTTTTCACCACTTGTTTTATAACCGATTGGATTATCTGCACTGTAACCGGCATAGTAACCGCGTTCATGTTTCAACTGCAGGGAACCGCCGTTATCAAACAGATAAAGACTATTCATGCGCAATTTGTCTGAGGACGCATTCCGGTAGTAATCGCCCACGGAATAATAGGCAGTGTTATAGGAATTGTCTATGATCTCCCTTACAGAGACACCTTGATAAATATCATTCACAAATTCATTCTCATCTGCAAATCTGGCAAATACGATTAAATTTGTAAAGTTTGGATCAGAAGTCTGTTCTGTATTCCCGACAGCTGCGCCCTTTACGGACAGAGAGCCAAAACCGACATTCAGCAGCAGACACATGGATATCAGCAATCCGAAAAATGTACATATTTTTTTCATACATATTCTCCTGTTTGTCGTTGAATGTTGCATAGGTTTTTATAGTTTCTGGAAAAAAGGCGTAGAGCCGTTTTTTATTTCTTAAAATTCGCTCTTTTTCTTAAAGTCGGATCCAAAATTCTCTTACGGATACGAAGAGATTTCGGAGTAACCTCCAATAACTCGTCGACATCGATGAAGTCAAGTGCCTGCTCTAAGCTTAAAATCTTAGGCGGAACTAAAGTCAAGGCTTCATCTGCGGAAGAGGAACGTGTATTGGTAAGGTGTTTCTTCTTACATACGTTTAACTCGATATCCTCGTTTCTGGAGCAGGAACCGATGACCATACCTGCATATACTTTTTCACCAGGTCCGATGAACAAAGTACCACGGTCCTGTGCAGAGAACAGACCGTAAGTGACAGATTCGCCGGATTCGAATGCGATCAGCGAACCAAGCTGACGGTAAGCAATATCTCCGCGGTAAGTATCATAGCCATTGAAAATGGTGTTGATAATACCATTACCTCTGGTATCGGTCATAAATTCGCCTCTGTAACCGATCAGACCGCGGGATGGGATATTGAACTCAAGTCTTGTATATCCGCCGGTCAGAGGTTTCATATTGATCATTTCACCTTTGCGCTGGCTTAACTTGTCGATAACAGCACCGGTATACTCATCCGGAACATCGACATAGGCAAGTTCCATAGGCTCTAATTTTTTGCCGTTTTCGTCCGTGTGATATAATACTTCAGCCTTACTTACGGCAAACTCATATCCCTCACGACGCATATTTTCGATCAATACAGATAAATGTAATTCGCCGCGGCCCGATACTTTGTAGCTGTCCGGGGAATCGGTCTCCTCTACACGAAGGGAAACGTCTGTATTTAACTCGCGGAATAAACGGTCTCTTAAGTGGCGGGAAGTAATAAACTTTCCTTCCTGACCTGCCAATGGACTGTCATTTACGATGAAGTTCATGGAAAGAGTCGGCTCGGAGATCTTCTGGAATGGGATCGCAACCGGATTCTCCACAGAACAGATCGTATCACCAATGTGAATATCAGCAATACCGGAAATAGCAACGATGGAACCAATATTTGCTTCTTCGACATCTACCTTATTTAATCCGTCAAATTCATATAATTTGCTGATGCGGACTTTTTTCTTTTTGTCAGGATCGTGATGGTTGACTACGACCGCTTCCTGATTTACTTTCAGGGAACCATTGTCGATCTTACCGATACCGATACGTCCAACGTATTCATTGTAATCAATGGTACTGATCAGTACCTGTGTCGGTGCTTCAGGATCACCTTCCGGAGCAGGAATGTAATCTAAAATGGTTTCAAATAATGGTGTCATATCTTTTTTGTTGTTTACAAGGTCGTGGATTTCACGAACGGCATAACCGTCTCTTGCGGAAGCAAAAAGGAATGGGCAGTCTAACTGCTCGTCAGAGGCATCCAGATCCATAAATAACTCTAATACTTCGTCCACAACTTCGTTTGGACGGGCTTCCGGGCGGTCTACTTTATTGACACAGACGATAACCGGGAGTTTTAAATCCAGAGCTTTCATCAAAACGAATTTGGTCTGAGGCATAACACCTTCAAATGCGTCAACGACAAGGATAACACCGTTTACCATTTTAAGGACACGCTCTACCTCGCCACCGAAATCGGCGTGGCCAGGAGTGTCGATGATGTTGATCTTTGTTCCTTTGTAAGTGATCGCTGTATTTTTGGAGAGGATTGTGATACCACGTTCCTTCTCAATATCGTTGGAGTCCATGACACGTTCAGCAACTTCTTGATTCTCACGGAATACACCACTCTGTTTTAAAAGTTCATCGACCAGTGTTGTTTTACCATGGTCAACGTGGGCGATGATTGCTATGTTACGTACGTCTTCACGTTTCTGTTTCATAAAAAATCTCTCTTTCTTCTGTGCGGAAAAGAAATTATCTAGAAATAAATCCTGTCTTTTCCTATTAATATAGCTTATAAATTAACTCGAACCCATATATTCTATCACAATTTTATGAGAACGCAAGTAGGCAGCAATATTTTTTTCAAAACAATATAAAAAACTTATCGACAAGTTACACGAAATTTTTTCTGGAAGGAAATGGTAAAACCATAGTTGTCAGGCAAATCACCGGTCGATTCCGGTGATAAGAGGAAGGGAGAAAAATTCATGGCAGATAAAATTTTTGAAAATAACCAGGTGTCAATTGTGGGAGAGATTGTTTCTGATTTCAGATTCAGCCACGAAGTGTATGGAGAGGGCTTTTATGTGGTAGAGGACCCGCCGAACCCAGCAAAGCTACCACACACAACGCCTTTACATTATATATAAGAACGGCTCATTGACGTGAATGAGGACTATATTGGTCAGACCATATATGTTATGGGACAGTTCCGGTCATTCAACCGGCACGAGGAAAAAAAGAACCGTCTTGTTTTATCCGTTTTTGTAAGGGAACTGGAATTGTTAGATGAGATCGATGAGGATATCAAGACGAACCAGATTTTTCTGGATGGCTACATCTGCAAAGATCCGATTTACCGAAAAACACCGCTTGGAAGAGAGATTGCAGACCTTTTGATCGCGGTGAACCGTTCTTATGGAAAATCAGATTATATTCCATGCATCTGCTGGGGAAGAAATGCAAGGTTTGCATCCGGGTTTGAAGTCGGAGGGCATGTTCAGGTATGGGGACGTATCCAGAGCAGGGAGTATGTGAAGAAACTGAGCGAGACAGAGACGGAAAAGCGTGTGGCATATGAAGTTTCCGTGAGCAAAGTGGAATTTATCGAAGACGAAGAGTAGATGTTAACAGGGAAATCATTCCTGAGAGTAGATATTGATAGGGAAATCGTGCATTGACAATGGAATAAGATGGTGTTATGATTTACGCAATGAAAATATTGCTTGGTAGAGGTCGCGTGCTTTATGAGTCGCTTTTTGGATGTATCAGGAACAGTTGATAAGAAGCAAAAGGAAAGTACGCCGAAAGGGTATGCAGCCTGAAGGCATATTACTTGGGCATAAAGTGAAGAACTTTATGACTGTCATCTGAATGGAGATCATTTGAGATGGGGAGCTATCAGATTCTAGGCAGATCTGCAAAGGTGCAGGACGCGTATGATGTTAGAATTTTGAGACCGGCTCGTCAGCCGGTCTTTTTTTACTTTACTGTAGCAACATTTTTAACAAAAAAAAATGCAGTGCGTATAATGACGATAGGAGGAGAATGCAATGTCTATTTTTAAAGGAGCAGGTGTAGCGATCGTCACACCGATGAAAGAAAATGAAGAAGTCAATTACGAAAAGTTACAGGAACTGATCGAATGGCAGATCGACCAGGGAACAGATGCAATCATCATTGCAGGAACGACAGGAGAGAGTTCCACACTGACCATGGAAGAGCACAGTAAAGTGATCAAAGCAGCAGTAGAATTTGCAAAACACCGTGTACCGGTTGTGGCTGGTTCCGGTTCGAACTGCACAAGAGAAGCAATTTATCTGACACAGGAAGCAGAGGAAGCAGGAGCGGACGGAATCCTTGCAGTGACACCTTATTATAATAAATGTACACAGGGCGGTCTGGTACGTTATTATTCTGAAATTGCAGAGTGTACAAAGTTACCGATCATCATGTATAATGTACCTGGAAGAACCGGATGCAATATTCTTCCGGAGACAGCAGCAAAGATTTTTAAGGAAGTTGAAAATGTAGTAGCAATCAAAGAGGCGACAGGAAGTGTTGCACAGGCATCACAGTTAATGTATCTGACCGATGGCAGGATCGACCTTTATTCCGGCGAGGATGGAATCGTAGTTCCGCTTATGGCGATCGGCGCAATCGGAGTGATCTCTGTATGGTCAAATGTTGCACCTGCCAAAGTACATGGCATGTGCCAGAGTTTCTTTGACGGAGACTTACAGACTGCAATGAAGATACAGAGAGAGGCACAGCCGCTTGTCAGTGCATTATTCTCAGAGGTCAACCCGATTCCGGTGAAGAAAGCGTTAAACCTCATGGGAAGAGAAGTTGGAACACTTCGTTCTCCTTTGACGGAGATGACCGATGCAAATGCAGCTGTTTTAGCAGATGCAATGAAAGCATATGGCATTTTAGATTAAAAGGAAGAGACTGTCGTATCCGGGTGCGGCAGTCTTTTTGGATTTTTTGATAAATCATATCCAAAGATAAAACGCGAAAGGTGGATTTTTAAGTATGACAAAAGTAATTATGCATGGATGCAATGGAAAAATGGGACAGACGATCACGGCAATGTGCAAGGACGATCCGGAAATTGAGATTGTGGCAGGCATTGATCTGTATGACGGAATCAAAAACGATTATCCGGTATTTCCGAATATCTCAGTCTGCAACGTGAAGGCAGATGCAGTGATCGATTTCTCAAATGCAAAGGCAGTGGATGATCTGCTCATCTACTGTGAGGAAAAACAGGTGCCGGTTGTATTGTGTACGACCGGTTTATCCGAGGAACAGCTCGCAAAAGTAAAACAGATCAGTGAACATGTGGCAGTCTTAAAATCAGCCAATATGTCACTCGGTATCAATATGCTGATGGAACTTTTGAAAAAGGCGGCTTTAACGCTCGCTCCGGCAGGGTTTGACATGGAGATCGTGGAGAAACACCACAATCAGAAATTGGATGCACCGAGCGGAACGGCTCTCGCTCTGGCAGACTCCATGAATGAGGCGCTGAATGAGAAGTATGCCTATGTTTATGACAGAAGCCGGGAGAGAAAGAAGAGAGAAAAATACGAGATCGGAATTTCCGCAGTGCGCGGTGGAAATATCGTGGGAGAGCATGAAGTGATCTTTGCAGGACAGGACGAAGTGATCGAATTTAAGCACACGGCATATTCCAAGGCAGTTTTTGCCAAGGGAGCAGTGCAGGCGGCAAAATTTCTTGCAGGAAAGCCGGCAGGATTTTATGATATGAGCGATGTCATTCAGGCGCAATGATGAATGAAGTATAAATCAGTACACAGAATAAAAACAGGATGGTGACGGATGGAACAGACCGATTTACGTTATTTAAAAAGTCTTGCAAAGCAGTATCCGACCGTGGCGGCGGCCGCCACAGAGATTATCAATTTACAGGCGATTTTAAGCCTGCCGAAGGGAACCGAACATTTTATCACGGATATCCATGGCGAATATGACCAGTTTCAACACGTATTAAAGAACGGTTCCGGAGCGATCAAGAGAAAGATCGAGGACGAGTTCGGGAATGCCATCAGTCAGGCAGAAAAGAAATCGATCGCCACACTGATCTATTACCCGGAACAGAAGATGGAGCAGGTGATAAAGACCGAGGAGAACATGGAGGACTGGTACAGGGTCACATTGTACCGCCTGATAAGGATCTGCAAAGGAGCGTCTTCTAAGTACACCCGTTCCAAGGTGCGCAAGGCGCTTCCGAAAGATTTTGCCTATGTGATTGAGGAACTTCTGACCGGAAGACCGGATGTATCCGATCAGGAGGCATATTATAATGAAATCATCCATTCAGTGATCCGGACAGGCAGGGCAGCAGAACTTGTGGTGGCATTCTGTAACCTTATCCGCAGACTTGTAGTGGATCATCTGCATGTTGTCGGCGATATTTTTGACAGAGGACCGTATCCAAACCTTATTATGGATACGTTAATGTCACATCATTCCGTGGATATCCAGTGGGGAAACCATGATATCTCGTGGATGGGGGCAGCAGCGGGCAATCAGGCGCTGATCTGCAACGTGATCCGCATCTCCGCAAAATACGGCAATCTGAATCAGCTTGAAGAAGATGAGGGCGGTTACCAAACCACCGAACACGTCGACCAGATAGTGTGCCTGAATATATACTGTGGCGCAGCACAGGAAGATGTAGAACGGAAAGGCTATGGCAAACAGGTAGCGGCGGTTGCGCCACAACAGCAGCATGAGCACCGTGCTCATGCCCACATGGCTTGACGGAAAGGCTGCCGTGGGGCGCTCGCCCGTCTTTTGGGTGTTCTCAACCAACTCGCGGAAGAAGCCGTCGGGGCCAGGCGAGGGAGCCAGCTCCGTGTGGTAGCGGAAGTAGTTGCCGAGCTGTGGAAAGTGGGCGCTCTGTATCACGTCCGTGCCCACGGCATGAAAGTAGTATTGGGGGCCGGCCACGGGCAGGAACAGGTAGATGAGGTAGTAGAGGAAGAAGCTGGCAAGCACCACAAAGGCCGTGCGGCTGAACTGGCTGCGGTCGGTGAAGAGGGGGGCGAGCACTGTGAGGAATATGAGCGGATAGTAGGCAAAGTAACCCATGTGGAACAGTTCGCTCCACACCTTTTGGGGTAACCACTGTGCAAAGGTTATGCTCGGTTGGCAACCAAACAGGGCATGGTCGGCCGCGGCAAACAAATAGTCGAGGTTGGGAAACAACTGGCAGAACTCGTAGGTGTCGGGGTACCAGTAGCCGAGCAGCGACAGGGGGAAGATGTAGCGCAGCAGCAGTATGTACTTGTTGGGACGCAGGTGGTAGAACAACCACAGCAGCGCCATGCCGCCCACTACCATGCAACGCCCTTCGAGCAGCTGCAGCGGGTTGCCCATTTGTGACCAAAACAGCACAATGAGCAGTGTGGTGAACAGGGTGTATGCTAATGTGGCCCACTCTACGAGTATGGGACCTTGATGTGTGCGTGTGGTGACTGGTGTGTCAGACATATAATATATATGGTGTGGTGATATCTGTTTGTGGAATTCTTGGTTGACAGGTAAGTATGCGGTACACTACTTATTATGTTTAAGTATGTATGGTAAGGAGCTTAATATGCTGGGCAAACTTACCCGTTAACCCGTCAACCTGTTTACTTGTCAACCCGTTAACTTGTTAACCCTAAATGCTTGGGGTGCCGAATGTGGCTTTAACGCCCCTCACGAGCGGCCATTGCGGGCGGTAGCCCAGTTCGTTGCGTGCGGGCGATATGTCGCAGCGCCAGTTGCGTTGGCGCATGATGCGGTATTTGTCGGAGTTGAGTGTCGAGGTGCGTCCGGCGATGCGGGCCACCCGTTCGGCCACCCAGCTTACGGTCCGCAGCACCCACAGCGGGGCTGTGATGTGCAGCACGTGCCGCACACCGAGCTCCATTTGTATCAAGTCGCTAAAGGTGCGGCTTGTATACTCCTTGCCATCTGTCAGAAAGTATTGGCGTCCGCTCTTGCCATGTGTCAGTGCCAGGAAGGCGGCCTCCACCAGGTCGGCCACGTAGATGAAGGTGATGACCTGTGGCTTGTAGCCCACGGCAAAGTCGATGTGGCGGCGTATGCTGTCGGCCATCATGGCATAGTCGCGTTCACGCGGGCCATACACCCCCGTTGGGCGCAGCACCACGTAGTTGAGGCCCTTTATGTCGGCCAGCAAAGCCTCGGCCTGCAGCTTTGAGGCCCCGTATGCGGTGTTGGGGCGTGCCAGGTCGGCCTCGCAGATGGGCTTATAATCCTTTTCGTGTATGGGGCCCATTACGCTCAGTGAGCTGATGAACACCAGTCGGCCGGTCTCTGTCAAGGCTCCTGTGGCGAGCAGACACGTGGCAAGGCGTTCTGTGCCCTCGGCATTGATGCTGAAAAAGTCCTCGGCACGCCGGCACTTGGTGGCTCCTGCGGCGTGAATGACGTAGTCGAAGCTGCGTCCGTTCTGTGCCTGCAGGTGCTCGTCGAGCTGTTGGTGCAGATGTGTGCTGTCGGCCAGATCGAGTTCGATAAAGTTGATGCGGCCGTCTTGCAGGTAGCGTCGGCTGCTTGTGGGTCGCACGGCGGCCCACACCTCCATGCCTTCGGCAAGGGCGCGTTCAACCATGAAACTGCCTATGAAACCGGACGCGCCGGTAATGAGTATCTTGTGCATCGTGTGGGGGAGGAGGGGTTATGAGGTTATGAGGGGAGGGGGGTTATGAGTTTAGAGGTTATGAGGTTATAAAGTAACTCTTGTGAGCAGGGTTGGGGGAGGGGGAGGTTATAAGGTTAATGGGTTATGAGGTTATAAGGTTAAAAAGTAACCTTTGTGAGCAGGACGCTCCCAATCTCTAATGGGGGCGACGCGTCCCGCGTCGGTGAAATGGAGAACGCTCACAATCGCCAACGTAACAGCTTGTGCCCGAGGCGGGACGCCTCGCCCCCATTTGAGCGATCGTGGCTTGGAGGGGTTAAAAAGCAGCCTTTGTGAGCAGGACGCCTCATGCAAGTAGAAACAGGAGGCTATCCTGCAAGTCAGAGTGCCTTTTTAACCCTCTAACCTCCTAACCCAATAACCCTTTAACCTAACCTCCTAACCCAATCACCCTCATAACCCCCTAAAGTGGTCGTAGGCCGTTTGCAGCAAAGCCTTGGCCGCATTGACACGCTGTTGTGAGGCGTGGGGCGCCTCGCGCATCACGCTGGCCGGCTGAGTGAGCAGGTTAACCACCGAAATGCCCGAGTTGTCCATGTAGTAAGTGCCCTCCTGCCATGTGTGTACGGCCGAGGGGTGAGTATAGGTGCGGCTCAGCACATCGCGGCTCATGCCAAACTGCTTGTGTGGCAGTTGCAGTTGGCCCAGCAGTGTGGCAGCCAAGTCGGTTTGATTACATATTTGCGTCACCACGCGCGGGCCCTTGAGTGCGCCCCCCGCCATGATGATGGGAATGTGGCTCCGGCGTTCGTCGGCATCGCTGATGCCCTCGGGATAGTTCACCCCGTGGTCGGGCAACATCACCACCAGCGTGTTGCGCCACAGGGCCGATTGCCGCAGACGGCTGATAAAGGTGCCAATGCAGTGGTCGAGATAAGCCATGGAGTTGGCCACCTTGTCGCCCTTGATGCGGTTGTAAGGCACAATCCAAGGCTCGTGGCTGGCCAGCGTCTGAAAGGTGACGTGCCACGGGCGGCCTTGCGGCAGACGCATGATGCGCTGGTAGAGTGTGTCAAAGGCAATGGCGTCGGTCACGCCCCAGTTGTGTGTGCGGCGTACCGCCACCGGAAAGCTCTCGTCGCCCTCAATGCGGTCGTAGCCAGTGCTTTGCAGGTAGCCCCTCATGTTGGTAAAGTTGGCATCGCCGCCGTACAGATAGGCAGTGGCATAGCCCGCTCCCTTGAGCGATGAGGCAATGCTTGGCAGGTGCTCGCAGCGCGAGGGCATCTTCATCACACTAAGGTCGGGAAACGATGGGAAACCGCTCAGTGCGCACACCGTGCCGCGGTCGGTGCGGTAGGAGTTGGCATAGGCTTGGGTAAACACCACCCCCTCGTGTGCCAGACGGTTGAGGTTAGGCGTGATGCGCGGGTCGCTCTTGGGGTCGACGGCATTGACAAAGGTGCCGCCGCAGCCCTCCATCAGTATAATCAGCACATTGGGCCGTGTGGTGTTGAGCAGCGGTTCAGTGTCAAGGCTCTCGGTGTTGTAGCCCAGCATGCTGTAGATGCGTTTGCGCTCGTCGTGGCTAAAAAAGTGAGCCTGCCGCCCGTAGTCGCCCGCCTTGAGAGTGGACGATATGAGGCTGAAGGCCGGATTGACTGCCGTGTGGTTAAGAAAGGCGTTGGGGCTGAAGTACACCATGCCCACATTGGCAGTGCCCTTGCCCACACCGCCGCGAATGCCCAGAAATATCAGTCCGCCGGCCACGAGCCACGCAGCGGTCCACCACCCCCTTGTGCGGCGTGTGGCCCCCTTGCGGCTGGGCGCGTGTGCAGCCTTGCGGCGTGGCACAAAGGTGAGCACCTGCAGGTAATAGAGCAGCACCGCCACGGCCACCACGGCCAATGTGGCGCACAGGGCGTAGCCCATGCTCACGCTTTGCAGCGCGCCCTCGGGCTGTGCCAGATAGTTCCACACCGTGGCGTCGAGTTTGGTGTGCCAAAAGCCATACAAACAGGCATCGCCCACCAGCACCAGTGCCAGGGCGGCTCCCACCACAGCGGCCCACACCTTGTAGGCCACGCGCCAGCCGCGCAGCCTCACCCACAGGCCCAGGCCGCACAGCAGCCATACGGGTGCAATGAGGTAGCCCGCTGTGGCCACATCGAGCAGCAAGCCGTGCAGCATGGCCTGGCCTATGCCGCTCCAGCCCGTGCTGCCGCTAACGGCGGCGGGCTGTGCAAGCACAAACAGCGGTTTGGCCAGTGTGCCGGCCAGCACGAGTGCTAAATAGAGCAGCACCAGGCGCATAGCCTGGCGCAGTATGGGGTTATGATTGTTGTTGGGCATAGTGCGCAGGTAGTATTACATTTCCTTAAGCCACTTCTTGCCCCGGTTGCTATTAAGCCACACTATAAAAGCGAATGTAGGGATAAGTGTGATGCAAAATGTGATGATTAGAGGCATGGCCAGTCCTTTTTAGTGATTTTTATTACAGCTGTTGCATGTCGTTCAGCCTCTTGTAGTATCCGCCGAGTTTCAGTAGCTCCTCGTGTGTGCCGCGTTCCACGATGCGTCCTTCGTAGAGCACACATATCTCGTCAGCATTCTTGATAGTCGACAGGCGGTGGGCAATGGCTATGGTGGTGCGTGTGCTCATCAGCCTTTCGAGCGCCTCCTGCACCAGTCGTTCGCTTTCGGTGTCGAGTGCCGAGGTAGCCTCGTCAAGAATAAGAATGTCGGGATTCTTGAGCACGGCGCGGGCAATAGAGATGCGCTGGCGCTGTCCGCCCGACAGTTTGCAGCCGCGGTCGCCCACCTTGGTGTTGTAGCCCTGCTCGCTCTCCATTATAAAGTCGTGCGCATTGGCCACCTTGGCAGCCTCCATCACCTGCTCCATGGTGGCATTCTCCACCCCGAAGGTAATGTTGTTGTAGAAGGTGTCGTTAAACAGAATGGCCTCCTGGTTGACATTGCCAATGAGTTGTCGCAGGTCTGACAGGGCAAGCGCCTTGACGTTGACGCCGTCGATGGTAATTTCGCCCCCCGTCACATCGTGGTAGCGTGGCAGCAGGTCGACCAGTGTCGACTTGCCCGAGCCGCTCTGGCCCACAAGGGCGATGGTTTCGCCGCGGCGCACCTTGAGGTCGACCCCTTGCAGCACGGGGGTGGTGCCGTTGTATGAGAAACTTACGTTTTTGAACACTATTTCGTCCTTCAATCCCTCAGTGTGTACAGGCTCGGCAGCCTCCTTGATGGGATTTTCAGCATTCAGAATTTTGTTGACACGCTCAACCGAGGCCATGCCCTTGGGTATGGCATACGAAGCCTTTGAAAAGTCCTTCAAGGGCTGTATGATGCTGTAGAGTATGACCATGTAGAAGATGAACGTGGGCGCGTCGATGGGTGAGTGGTCTGAAAAGATGAGTGTGCCGCCGTACCACAGCACCAGCACAATGAGTGCCGTGCCCAAAAATTCGCTCACCGGGTGTGCCGAGGCCTGACGTATGGCCACGCGGTTCGAGGCATCGCGAAAGTCGTTGGTTGAGCGGTCAAAGCGTGCGGTCATTTTGTGTTCGGCCGTAAAAGCCTTGATAATGCGCATGCCGCCCAGCGTCTCCTCGAGCTGTGCCATTGTTTCGCTCCACTTGTTCTGTGCGTCGAGGCTTTGGTGCTTGAGCTTGCGCCCGATGCGCCCCATGAGCCAGCCCATGAGCGGCAGCACGATGATGGTGAACAGCGTGAGCTGCCACGAGGTGTAGATGAGCACCCCAAAGTAGCAAGTGAGCAGAATGGGGTTTTTGATGAGCATGTCGAGTGAGCCGGTAATAGAGTTCTCAATCTCGTTGACATCGCCGCTCATGCGTGCAATGATGTCGCCCTTGCGCTCGTCGCTGAAAAAGGATAGTGGCAGCGACACGATTTTGTGATACACCTGGGTGCGGATGTCGCGCACAATGCCGGTGCGCAGCGGCACCATTATAGCCACCGAAGCAAAGTAGCAGCCCGTTTTGAGCAGTGTGGCCGTCACCAGAAACAGGCCAATGAGCAGCAGAGCCGTGGCGGCGCCATATTGGTCCATCAGCTCGGTGGTGTACCAATACATGTTGTTTACGGCAATGTCCTTGATGCTCATGCCGGCGGCTGACCATGGTATGAACTCGTAGCGGTTCTGGTCAATGCCAAAGAGCATTTGCAGCATGGGAATGATGGATACGAATGAGAACACGTTCAGTATTGCCGACAGCAGGTTGAACACGAGTGAGCCAGCGAGGTAGCCCTTGTATGGTGTGACGAAGTGCCGCATGACGCGGAAAAACTCTTTCATGCGCTGAGTATGTGTGTGATTGAGCGTTATAATGGATATTGCGGCAAATTTACGAAATAATGTGCGAATGTGCTAATGTGTAAACGGTAAAACGTCAATATGCTAACGGCCTCAAGCACTAAACGCAAGCGCTAAACGCAAGCGCCAAACGCTACCACCAAACGCAAGCACTAAACGCTACCACCAAACGCAAGCACTAAACGCTACCACTAAACACAAGTACTAAACGCAAGCACACAACGCAAGCACTAATGGGGGCGACGCGTCCCGCGTCGGGCATCAAGGCAAAGGCTCACAGGCAGTCATGTAATTAGTGCTGTCTGTGAGCCTTTTTTGTGTATGAACATTGCATTTTTCCCGACGCGAGACGCGTCGCCCCCATTAGTGCTTGCGTTTGGTGCTTGCGTTTAGTGCTTGCGTTTCTGTGCAGCGTGTTGTCAGCCCTTCAGTATGCGTTTGATGTCGTTCAGCTTGTTGAGTGCTTCGAGCGGTGTGAGGTTGTTGACGTCGAGACCTAACAGTTCGTCGCGTATTTGGCCCAGCACGGGGTCGTCGAGTTGGAAAAAGCTGAGCTGCATGCCCTCCTGCTGCTGTGTGCGGCTTTCGGCCTTTGGCACCTTTGAACCAGCTTTGGCTCCGGCCTCCTCAAGGTCGGCAAGTATCTGTGTGGCGCGGTTGACGATGCTCTGCGGCATGCCCGCCAGGCGCGCCACGTGTATGCCGAAGGAGTGTTCCGAACCGCCGCGTTGCAACTTGCGCAGAAACACCACGCGGCCGTTAACCTCACGCACCGACACGTTCCAGTTCTTGATGCGTGGAAAGAGGCGTTCCATTTCGTTAAGCTCGTGGTAGTGGGTGGCAAAGAGCGTGCGTGCGTGCGCCTTGGCGTTTTCGTGAATGTACTCTACTATGGCCCATGCTATGGATATGCCGTCGTAGGTAGATGTGCCGCGTCCGAGCTCGTCGAACAGCACAAGCGAGCGCTCCGTCAGGTTGTTCATGATGTTGGCCGCCTCGCTCATTTCGACCATGAAGGTGCTCTCGCCCACCGATATGTTGTCGCTTGCACCCACACGCGTGAATATCTTGTCCACCAATCCTATGTGTGCCGATGCGGCGGGCACAAATGAGCCGGTCTGTGCCATGAGGGTGATGAGGGCCGTTTGGCGCAGCAGGGCGCTTTTACCCGCCATGTTGGGACCGGTCACGATGATTATTTGCTGCCCTTTGGTGTCGAGCTCCACACTGTTCGACACATACTCCTCGCCCGGCGGCATGAGCGTTTCGATTACGGGGTGGCGCCCCTCGTGTATGTCGATGACGAGGCTGTCGTCAACCACGGGGCGCACGTAGTGGCGCTCGCGTGCCACGGCGGCCAGGCTCTGCAGGCAGTCGAGGTGGCTCAGGGCGGCGGCAGTGTGCTGCAGTGGGGTGATGTATTGCGACACCTCGGCCACGAGGTCGGCATAGAGGCGTGCCTCGAGGTCGAGAATGCGGTCCTCGGCACCCAGTATTTTGTCTTCAAGTTCCTTCAGCTCCTGTGTGATGTAGCGTTCGGCCTGAGCCAGAGTTTGCTTGCGCACCCACTCTTGTGGCACTTTGTCCTTGTAGGTGTTGCGCACCTCGATGTAGTAGCCAAACACGTTGTTGAAGCCAATCTTGAGGCTCGGTATGCCGGTGGCGTCGCTCTCGCGCTGCTGTATTTGCAGCAGAAACTCCTTGCTCGATGTTTGTATGTGGCGCAGCTCGTCCAGCTCGGCACTCACGCCGGCAGCTATCACGCCGCCCTTGTTTACGAGCACTGGCGGGTCGGGGCACAGTGTGGCCTTGATGTGGTCACGCAGTGGGGCCAGGGGGTTGAGCTGGCTGCCCACCTGTGCTATGGCCTGGCAGCCGTCGGCGTGGTCGCAGGCATACTTGAGCGTGGCGGTGCTTTCGAGTGCGCAGCGCAGTTGCTGCAGTTCACGCGGATTGGCGCGCGCCACTGCCACCTTGCTCACTATGCGCTCCATGTCGCCTATTTTGGGCAGTTCCATCTCGCACAGCTCGCGAAAGTCGGGGTGCTTGAAGAAGTGCTCCACACCGTCCTGCCGCGCCACGATGGCCTGCACCGAGCGTAGTGGAAACACCAGCCAGCGTCGCAGCATGCGGGCGCCCATGGGGGTGAGGGTGCGGTCGATAACGGCGAGCAGCGGTGTGCCGCCTTCGGCCATAGGGGCTACCAGTTCGAGGTTGCGTGTGGTAAAGCGGTCGAGCCTTACGTAGCCGTCCTCCTCGATGCGTCGCAGGGTGGTGATGTGCGAGGTGTGCTTGTGTTGGGTTATTTCGAGGTAGCACATGATGGCGCCGGCGGCCACCACGCCGTCCTTCAGGTGGTCTACCCCAAAGCCCTTGAGGTTGCGCACCTGGAAGTGGCGCGTGAGTTTTTCGTTAGCCGTTTGTGTGGTGAAGGCCCAGTCGTCGAGGTCGAACACGAAGTACTTTTGGCCGTACAGCCCCTCGAAGCGCCCTTTCAGCCCGTGCTGCACGAGCACTTCTTTCGGTGCAAAGCCAGCCAGCAGTTTGTCAATGTACTCGGTGGTGCCTTCGGCCACGAGGAACTCGCCCGTCGATATGTCGAGCAGCGATATGCCTACGGCCTGTGCGCCAAAGTGCACGGCAGCCAGAAAGTTGTTTTCGCGGGCGTTGAGCACATTGTCGGCCATGGCCACACCGGGTGTTACAAGCTCGGTAATGCCGCGTTTGACAAGCTTTTTGGCCAGTTTGGGGTCCTCAAGCTGGTCGCAGATGGCCACGCGGTAGCCTGCACGTATGAGCCTGGGCAGGTAGGTGTCGAGTGCGTGGTAGGGAAAGCCGGCCATCTCGGTGCTTGCCGCCTGCCCCTTGTTGTTGCGGCGTGTCAGGGTGATGCCCAGCACCTTCGAGGCGGTTTGGGCATCGTTGTCGTAGGTTTCGTAAAAGTCGCCGCAGCGGAATAGCAGTATGGCGTCGGGGTTTTTGGCCTTCAGTTCATAGAACTGCTTCATCATCGGTGTAAGAGTCTCAGCCATGGGGTAGGGGGTATGTGCAGGGGTGGAATATTAGATGTGTGTATGCGTTGGTGGAATTAGTAAACAAGTTGACAAGTTAACGGGTTAACAGGTAAGTTT